>Ga0105046_10002307_pt1 | contig 30089 bp, 29 predicted proteins | sample MAT03_FD_78385 | JGI IMG/M metagenome (GOLD analysis project Ga0105046, IMG submission 78385) | Freshwater microbial communities from Lake Fryxell liftoff mats and glacier meltwater in Antarctica - MAT-03 (megahit assembly) | ecosystem: Environmental > Aquatic > Freshwater > Ice > Liftoff...
CAACGCGGGGACCTCGACATGGACCAGGCGGTCATGGTCTACAAAAATTGGCGTAAGGCGGGGCTCGATCCGGCGGACGAAGCGATGTTGAGCTTCGCCGAGGATCTGACGCTCACCCCTAACAGCATCACCGAGGACCACATTCGGTCACTCCGATCGCATGGATTCGACGACGTGAACATCTTCGACATCGTGCTGTTGACCGCATATCGAAACTTCATGAACCGAATCAATGACGGTCTCGGGATCTCGACCGAACTACTCAACGACCGCTTTGGCGACGACCTCGTCGAGGCAATCGGCTCGGTGTAAGCCACTCGGCCTTCGGGGCCATCGGCATCTGAATCAACATCCCCACTGGTTGTCGTCACGCACAAGGCAGACGATCAGGGAAACGATGATCACTGCGAACACGCCAACTGCCGTCAGCACCGTTCCAGCGCTCCTGATCTTTGACTTGCAATGTGAACGATCATCGACCAAAGTGTATCCATTGTGCACATCGAGCAAACAATCAACGTAACGCCATGACGATCCGGATAGCAATCCCCGACATGATCTCGCCGTCGTACTTCCCAGCCATCGCCGCCGTCGAACTCGGCATGTGCGAGGCGAACGGAGTCAATGCGTCGATCGAACTCGTCTTCCCAATCACCCGTACCTACGAGATGCTCCGAGACGACGAAGTGCAGTACGTCGGTGGAGCCTCGCACGCTGCGCTGTACGCATTCGAGGATTGGAAGGGCGTCGAACTCCTCTGCGCACTTTCGCAGCACATGTATTGGTTTCTTGTGGTACGAACCGACCTCGGAATCGGACCTCGAGACGTCGAAGCCGTCAAGGGACTTAAGATCGGGGCTGCACCAGGACCTGTCGACGGTCTGCGACTCATGCTTGCGGACTCAGGACTGGACCCCGACACCGATGTCGATATCGGACCGATCCCCGCCGCCGCAGAAGGTCAGATGTCGTTCGGCATCGCAGCCGCCGAAGCGCTTAGGAACGGTCTAATCGACGGATTCTGGGCGAACGGCATGGGCGCCGAAGTCGCCGTCGATGGAGGGCACGGAACCGTCGTCGTCGACGCTCGTCGCGGTGACGGCCCCGACGGAACGCAGGGGTTGACGTTCTCAGCTCTAGCGGCAGCCTCGCTGCGAGTAGTGCAACATTCCGGCGAAGCAGCCGCAGTCACACGCTCGATCATCGAGGCACAGCTGGCTCTGACCGAGAATCCGAGCCTGGCCGAGGAAGCGTGCAAGCGACACTTCCCGAAGTACGAACGGAGCTTGATCTCTGAACTGATCGCCCGCGACAGCTCTTTCTACCAACCCACGATCAGCGCAGGATCAGTCGAGGAGATGAACGCTGCCGCACATCGCCTCGGACTGCTTTCCACCACCAACATCGCCTTCGCTGACGTCGTATCCGAAGTCGGCTCACAAGAATGGACACCGTGAACACTCTCGTTTTTCGCAACCTGTCCGACGGCACCGATGTCGTCGTCGTCGTCGAGCGTCTCCTCGTCGCCGGGTTCACAGGTAGAGACGCTGATGCTGTCGCCCACCATGTGAGCGAACTCGCCGACATCGGCGTCCCGGTCCCCGAGAACACACCCGTCCTGTTTCAGCCTCCGCCGAAACTCGTGCGTCAGACGCAGGCGCTTCCAGTCGTCTGCGACAACACTTCGGGCGAGGTCGAGCCGGTCATCGTGAAATGGGACGACCGGCTGTACCTCACGATAGGCAGCGACCACACCGACCGCACTCTCGAGACGAGCGACCTGGCGGCCAGCAAGGCTGCCTGCATCCACCCGATCGGACTGACGTGCATTGCTTTGGACGATGTCGAGGATTGGGACTCCCTGACACTGACGAGCGCAGTCGACGGCGGCATGACCGAATATCAGCGAGGGCGCATCGATGTCCTGCTTCCGGCCGAGACAATCATCGAGTTCGTCGCTCGCGAAGCGGGCGACCTGCGCAACGGGGACGTCGTCTTTCTCGGCACCATCTCGACGATCGGCAACATCCGGCCGTCGAAAGACTTCACTGCGTCGATCACCAATGGGACGTGGTCACTCGACCTCCACTACTCGGTCGTCGACATGAGTTCGCGAGGCGGTGCGCCACTCGACAAACCCGAGCTCGAATTCTTCGCCGTCGAAGACATCGAGTGGACCTTGATCCCCGGAGGCGTGGACGGCCAGAGCGAGCGACTCCTCTCCGTGGACACATCGACGGGGATCGCAACCCGGATGTTGCGCTTCGAACCGGGTACCGACACGACAGTCCTCGGCGTGCTTCGCCACGACTTCTGGGAGGAGGTGTACATCCTCGAAGGGGAACTGCACGACCTCACCCTCGACAAGGTATTTCGAGCTGGTACTTACGCATCGCGCCCGCCTGGGATGCCCCACGGCCCCTGGAAATCAGCATCAGGCTGCGTGACCTTCGAAGCCCGCTACCCGGTCGTTTGACCCCGATCGAGAACAATCCGAACCCTGAATCGAACCAAGCCCGAAGGAGCAATGCGGTGAAGAAGATCGATGTAGCCATCGAGAAGTTCCCCGACGATCGAATCGTCGACAACGAGACCTACCGTTCACAGGAGGTGTACGACCGTGAACTCCGCGACATCTTCGACAGGTGCTGGTTGTTCGCCTGCCACGAAAGCGAGATCCCCGAGCCGGGGGACTTCGTTACCTTACGAGTCGCGGAGAGCCCGATCATCATCAATAGAACGAAAAACGGCGAGCTCAACGCCATGCACAACGTCTGTCGCCATCGCGGCGCACTCCTCACGGACGAGAGTTCGGGACACTGTGCGAACTTCCGTTGTGCGTACCACTTCTGGACCTATTCGCTCGAGGGGGAACTGATCGCCCTACCTGGCGAGGAGGCCTATGACGGCACCGGCTTCTCGAAGGAGGACTTCGGACTGGCACGGATCCGGATCGCCAACCTCTTCGGCCTGGTGTTCATCAACTTCAGCGATGACGACATGACGCTCGAAGAGTGGATCGGCCCTGAGATGATCGAGATCCTCGCCCGGCCACTGAAGGACAACAAGATGGTCGTCGACCAGCATCATCGCCACCACGAAGACATCAACTGGAAGGTCTTCGCAGAAAACAGTCGTGACGGCTACCACGTCCCGTTCGTCCACCCCTTCTTCCGCCATTCGAGCCCCCCGGGGGACTACCACTTGTTCAGGAACAGTCACGCTCGTCAAGAAGTCGGAATGGCGTTCGACAAGATGGACCCGCGATTGGCGGACGACCTGCAGAAGGTCGTTCTTCCGGGGCTTGATCCGCACGAGGGCTTCGTCGTCAACATCTTTCCCGACCTGTTGATCTCGCTGCGTGCAAACATGGTGAGCATCAGCAGCCAGGAACTGGACGGTCCGACGGGCGTCTTCATGGAACATCGCGTGATGCGCCTCGAAGACGACGACGCGGAAACGATCGCTCTGCGAAACACGAGCTTCAAGGCATGGGTCGGTGATCGCGTCGACCTCGAAGACGAACCGGTGTTCCGACTCCAGCAGGCGGGTGTCCGCTCCCGTCACGTCACAAAGAGCGTCATTGCTCGCGGAGCCGACGCAACGTCTGGGCAACGCGGCGACGACAACCGACTTCGTCACTTCTGGGTCACCTGGCGCAAGATGCTCGGTGTCGAGAAGAACTCGTTGAGCGAATCGGAGAGACAGCCTTCGGAGGAGCCAACGAGATGATCCGTCCTCTGATGAACGGTCGCCGGAGGGGAGGTGCGATTCGCGAGCACGTCCTCGGTGATGACTTTTTCACCGACGAGCTGACACCCTTCCTCGACCGCACTCAGCAGACGGTTGCGGCCACGCTGACTCGTTTGCTCGCAACGTCACGTCCCGGCTGGACGGTTGCCTCGTTCCCAGAGATCACCGCCGTCGGGGTCGACTGCGTGCCCGAGGTCGCTGTTCTCGACGACGATGAAGGGCTGGTAGTCGTCGTCGAAGTCCGGACAGACTCATCCGACCGCTATGCATTGGGCGTCAAGCGCCTGGGTTACGAGATTGCCGGCACATCGGAGTACTGGTTTCTCGACCCGTCGAAGAGAACGCTTTCTGTCATGTCGCGCGTCAGTGAGGACGAGCGCCTGTCATGGCCACCGGTCGTGTACGACCACCAGAACTCCATGGTTCCCGAGGGGCCGCTCCCCGAGGTCGACATCATGATGCTGCTCTCCGCCAACCGAGTCGAGCGATCTGGGTCGCCGTCGTGAGCAAATCGGCCGCAACGAGCGGGTACGACGCCCTGACCGGAATCTACTTCGAGCGCCTCAACGGAGGTGGTCCATCCGTTCTCTGGATCCACGGCGGTGGTGCAACCGGCGCCTGCTTCCGCGGCGACCTCGACGGTGACAACGGATGGGCCGACGCAGTCGCCGACGCAGGATTCGACTGCTGGGTGACCGACTGGCCAGGCACGGGACGATCGGGCCTCATCGACCCGATCGACGTCGGCTACGAACAGGTAGTGGCCGGCTATCGGTCATTCCTGCGGAACGTGATCGGACGACCGACGATCGTCATCAGCCATTCGATGGGCGGTGCAACAGCTTGGCAACTCGTCGAACATGAGCGCGAGCTCGTCGTAGGTGTGATCGCCGTTGCCAGTTCGTACCCGGCAAACGTTGCACCTCAGGCAGAGATCCTTTCCGATGACGGTCGAAGGGTGTCAGCCACGTTCACCGAAACCGGACTCCACGTCGAGGTCGATCGGGAGCGCTACTACCGGTACGGAGACGGATACATCGAGTTGCAGGCCTACGGGACCAGCACCCGCCTTGATCGGTCGCGTCGGCGCGAAGTCGAGGCGCGATGCTCAGGAATCCCGCCGACCATGATCCTCCAGCGGATCGGAGCGGTACCCGGTCTCCCGCCCGTCGTGAGCACTGACGGATTCGACGGAATGCCGATCAAACTCATCTCCGGTCCCGAAGATGCTGCGCACACCTACGAAATCGAGAAGCGAACCATCGACCTCCTGAAGTCGTGGGGTGCCGACGCAACACTTGACTGGATCGCCGATCGCGGAATTTCGGGCAATGGACACTTCATGTTCTGGGAAGACAACGCCGCAGAGATCGGTGCGATCGTTGTCGAACACGCCCGATCGATCGCTTCGCACATCCCCGAATAGGGCCGCCTCGCAAAGAATGAGACCGTGGCTCCGCACGAAATCATGAACCCCTTCATCATGGGAGCTGGATCGAGTTCTTGACGTGTGACGGGTAGCCGACCAGATCGAGCTGTTCCCGGTCAGTGTGAATGGGGCCATTTCCCACCTACTGGACGCACGTTCGGCTTCCTCGGCTTCGACGACTCGACCATGGTGCCGCCATGGCATACGTTGCCGCCATCTGTTTCGAGCTCGAAGCCGTCGTCCTCAGGTGGTCGATGCGAGACACAATGGACGCGTGTCGCATCGAACCGCTTTCCATCGCACTGAGTTGGCGTCCTAAGTTGGGCCCCGTCGCTGCGGCTCGTGATTGGCGGCGGGTAGACCTGGATGTGAACCGAACCTACGAACCGCCGACGCACAGGTCGACGACTGCAATGCCGCCTCCCCATTCGGGGACAGCGGCGTAGTTGAGAACTTCTGCCGACCTGGAACCGCTCGCACAAACCGCAACCGCCCAAGCTCGAAGCTCTTCAGCGCCCGGACCAGCCTCCGTACGCCCGGCCGCCGGCATCACTTCGACCACGCTGCGGTCTCCGCGCACCAACCCGTCGAGAACGGCTTGGTCCCACACCTCAGAGACCTGGCCTTGTTCGGGCATTCCTGGCCAGTGGCTGAGTCCGCCCGCACCGAGGACGGCAATTCGCTCCGGACGCTGTTCAAAGAGCTTCCGAAGCGACTCACCCCATGACGCATAGCGGCGCAATGGCGCCATCGGTTCCACGAGCCCGTTGACGATCACCGGGATGACCGGTAGGGACCGATCGATGGACAGCAGATCGAGTGGAACGATCGTTCCGTGGTCGAGCAGCAAGTCATGACCGTAGGCCAAGTCGAAGTCGTGATCGAACGAGTGCTGGAGCATCGCAACAGCAAGATCGGGATGCCCGGGAACGGTCCTTGGTTCGGCTCCCAACCAGGCCTCCTGAGGGCCGTGAGTTCGATCTCCAATGTTGATGTACATCGACGGCCGAATCGAGAAGAAGTTAGCAAAATGCTCGGCGGTGAAAATCACGATCACTTCGGGTCTCGATGTACGGAGCCTCTCCCCGACCTCCCTGTACGCCTCGAACATCGGAGTTGCGATCTCGGCGGAGGGACGCTCGGGCCACGCCAGGAGTCCGGGTCCGTGACCAACACAGAATGCCGACACGACGGTCATGACGTTCGTTCTCCTAGCGCCGGCTGGATTGCTTCGTTGAAGTCGATGAGTTGCATACCGAAGAACCGGCTGGCCTGCACCAGCAAGAGCGGGTGCAGTCCATAGCGGTAGAGGCTGAGAACGTCGCGATCGCTCAACATCTTGTGCTCCTCAATCGACAGGTGCGGATGTTCGTCAAGGACAGCTTCCGGATCTTCGAGGAACGCCGCGGCTTGTTCCTGGTCACGATTGAGTCCGAACAGCAACCGTTCAACGTCGTGGAGGCTCATCGCTGACACTCACTCATCAGTGCATACACCTCGACATCTCAACACTGCCCAACCGAATTCACGGCTGCTCGTCGCCGATGCGCCCGGCGATCTCCAGGCGGGAGGTGCTCGCCCGACATCCCGATGCGCCCCGTAGCCGGTGCAAGGAAACCCGCCATCATCTTGAGCAGGGTCTTTCCGGATCCGTTCTCGCCGGCCAGAACCAAGAGCCGACCAGAAGTCAGTTCCGTCGACATCTCGTCCACGGCCACATTTCAGGTAAGGAGTCTTCAGAATGGTACCGGACATTTTGATTAGTGTATCCACTTTTATTCGCTCGGTCCAGGGCCACCTCCAGCACGTGTTCCTCGGAAGCAATTCACGGAACTTCCGTTGTGAACGGCCTGCAGCGAAATTCAGGCAGTGACCCCATCGCGTTCGCTCGGAAGGATCCGCTCGGTGAGGAGGCGTCGCGTCGATTCGATGTGTTCGGCGAGGATCCGGACCGCTTTGTCGACTTCGCCGCTCCCGACTGCGTCGACCAACATCCGATGTTCTTCGCTCGCCGACCCGTCGCGGTGCGCTGCCATTTCCTGCTGGCGCAGACCGTGGCTCTCGATGTACACGTAACGCATAGAGCGCCGTCGGATCGTCTGGGACAACTCGATGGTCAACTCGGCCCCCGAGCGCGACGACAGCAGTTCGTGAAAGCGCTTGTTCAGATCGAGCCAACGCATGTGCTCATCTTCGGCGTCCATACGGTCACAGAGAGAGGTCATTCGTTTGAGGTCCGCCTTCGTCGTTGCTGGAATCGATCGCTCTAGGAGGTAGCACTCCAATCGAACCCGAAGATCGAACAACTCCATCAGACGTTCCAAAGTGAGTCCACTGACGACGGCTCGATGATGTGCTTCCTGACGAACGAGTCCCTCGGCTTCGAGTCGCCGGATCGCCTCGCGAACGGGAACCCTCGAAACCTCGAAGTGGTGGGCAATCGCAACCGAATTCAGCCTCTCGCCATCCTCCAGCTTGCCTGTCAAAATCGCTTCTCGAAGCGAGTCAGCGATGAAATCTGGCGTGGTCCGCCGTTGCTCCAATTCGTTGACTCTGCCGAGAGCGTTCTCAATGGTGTTCACAGAAACCTCCGTAAATGACTGTACTGGTCGCTGGACGTTCGACCGTTGCTTGGCTCAGGCGCTGAAGCGCCCAGCGGAGGAGAATGCATCGCTAGGCCGGTACGGAAGCTTCTCGATCTTCACACCGAGTGGTGCGAGAGCGTCGGCAATGGCGCACAGGATCGCTCCGGGAGTTCCAATTGAGGAGCCCTCTGCAGTGCCTTTCACGCCGAGTTCGTTGGTTGGCGACGGAGTGACGAGATGTGCGATCTCTAGCCCCGGGGAGTCGGAAGCCACTGGCACGAGGTAGTCGAGGAAGGTGGTCGTGAGCGGCTGGCCATCCTCACCGAACAGGTAGCTTTCAAGGAGAGCAGCACCGATGCCAGCGACGAACCCGCCGAGAACCTGGCCGTCGACGATTTTGGGGTTCAGTATGGTTCCGCAATCCTCGACCGCGACCGCACGGACGATCTCGACTTCAAACGTGTCCGGATCGACCGCCACCTCGACAGCTATGCAACCATTCGAATAGGTGGGTTCGGCGTCATAGAAGGCACGCCCGACGAGATTTGGATCGTCGAGAATGTCGCGGCCCGGTCCGAACAGGGCAGCCTGCGCCAGGTCTGCGAGCGGGATGCCGCCCGGAGCGCCCTTCACTCCGACCTCGCCCGAACGGAGTTCAAGCGGCACTTGGGTCGGGTCGATTTCCATTAACGCAGCAGCGAGTTGGAACAATTTGGCCTTCAGTTGTGCAGCGGCACGCAAAACGCCGCCCGAGGCAAAGACCGCACTTCGCGATGCGAACGAACCCATTCCCCAGGGACTCCGCGACGTGTCGCTGTCGACGATGGTGACCTCGGCAATGTCGACGCCGAGCGCATCGGCGGCCATTTGCGCGAAGGACGTGTGGTGGCCTTGGCCGTGACTGGAGGTGCCGACGCCGACCGTGAATTGCCCCGCAAGGTCGAGGCGAATCTCGAAGTTGTCGTATGACGGCGCTTCGAGGCCGCCCTGCTGCCCAGCCCGACGACCGATCGAGTTCATCTCGATGAACGGCCCGAAGCCGACACCTCGAAGCTTTCCGTCGGGAACGCGAGACGGGCCGGAGTGCAGCATCTCGGCAGCGAGATCAAGTGACTCCTTGTAGGTACCACCATCGTAATTGGCACCTGCGATAGTGGTCACCGGCTCGCCCGCCAGCATGTTTTTTCGCCGGAGCTCAAGGGGATCGATGGCGAGGTCGCGAGCAATTTCGTCGAGGAGGAGTTCACGGATCGTGTTTGCGGCTGTGAAACCGACACCGCGTACGGCGGAGGAGTGCGGCTTATTGGTGAGGACTCCCGCCGATTCATATTCGTAGGCTGGGACGTCGTACGGCCCGATCACGGAATGAGCCGCGTACTGCGTGTCCACCTGCCCACCGACGAAGTGGTAGACAAATGCGCCTGTGTCGGAGGTGAACGAACCTCGCATCGCCGTAATCCGCCCCTCGTCCGTCACGCCGATCTCGAGCGTTACGTCCATCTCCTTGGCGTGCGGCGCCGATTTCAGGTTCTCGACACGGTCCTCGATCCAACGAATCGGTTTCGCAAGCCTGAGCGCAATGAATGCGACAACAATGTCTTCAGGTTGTGCGAAGTCTTTCTGACCGAACGACCCACCCACCGCTGGTGCCACGACGCGAATGCGACCTTCGGGAAGTCGCAACGCCATCGAAAGGAGAAATCGGACGCCATATGGCATCTGGTTCGACATCCAGCACGTCAGGTCGCCGTTCACCGGGTCGACCTGCGCCAGGATGGCGCGACACTCAAGCGGCACGGCGAGATGGCGCTGGATGTGCAGCGTCTTTGAATAGGACTTGGCCGCTCGGGCGAAAGACTGCTCGACCGGGCCGAACGTTCGCAACTGGGTGAACCAGGTGTTTGACGGGACGTGATCTTGAACCAACGTCGCACCGTTCGCTGTCGCGTCGGCGATCGAGGTCACCGCTGGAAGTTCGTCGTAGTCGACGACGACGAGTTGTGCGGCGTCCTCGGCAATGTAGCGGTTCTCTGCGACAACTGCGACGATGGGCTCGCCGACGTAGCGCACCCGGTCTGTTGCGAGAGGCAGCCGAGGCGTCTTGATGGAACCCTCGGGGAGGAAGTCGACCAACGGCTGGACACTATCGAGGTCGGCAGCGGTGTAGACAGCGACCACACCGGGAACGGCGAGGGCGGAGTCGACGTCGATGTTGCGGATGGTCGCGTGGGCGACCTCGGAACGGACGAACGCAACGTCGAGCGTCCCAGGAACGTCGAGGTCGGCCACGTACTTCGCGCCCCCGCGGAGCATCGACGGGTCCTCCCGTCGCTTCATGCTCACGCCGATGAATCGGCGCTCGGGAAACGCCAGAGGTGCGTCGGGTTGTTTGAGTTTGTCGGTGTTCACTGGTGCTCCTCAGCAGTTCTCAACGTTCGTCGGACGTCAGGGTCAGCCGACCCTGTTCGATCAGCGGCGGTTCGCGTGTCACTTCATCGGAGCGAGCGGCGACAGCGGTCGACGGGAGCTTCCAGTTCGTTCGGCATAGTGACGTCCTGTCTACTCTCTGAATCCGATCACGCAGACTGTATACACTTGAAGTGGGGGAAGTCAAACTGACCGTGATGTTCCAGGTCTCGGTCGTAGAGCGATCTCGATCCGACGGTGCTCGAGAACAGGAAATTCGTTTCGGATCGCTGCGACGCCCGCCACGTCGACTTCTGCTTGGATCACCGCCGGGGCGACTCCTGCCTCGGCTACTACGACTCCGGCAGGGTCGATGATCATCGAGGTACCGGCGAGCGTGGTGCCTCGCTGGTCGCCGGCGGAGTTGCAGGAAATTACCCACGCCTGGTTCTCGATCGCTCGAGCGATGAGCAATGATCGCCAGTGATGGACTCTGACAAGTGGCCACGCTGCCGGGATGATGACGACCTCGGCGCCGAGGTCGCTGAGCACCCTGTACTGCTCTGGAAACCGCAAGTCATAGCAGGTAGAGGTCGCAATCGTGCCGATCGGCGTCACAGCCACTTCGATGTCGTCTCCGGCCGTGAGGATCCGGGCTTCCTTCGACTGGTAGCCGAAGAGGTGGATCTTTCGATATTCGAGCGACACATCGCCCGACGGATCGATCAGAAGTGCACAGTTTGCGATTCCTGATTGGCTGCGTTCCAGGTAGGTGCCGGCATGCAGCCAAATCCCGTTGTTTCGGGCGGCGTCGCGCATCGTCTCGACGAACAAGCCGTCTGGTCGCGTTGCGCTCGATTCGTAGTCGTCGAAGGAGAAGTACCCTGTGGCCCAGAGTTCAGGGAGGACGACGAGGTCGGCGTCCTGGTGCGCGCCAAGTTCAGCAATCATGCGGTCGATACGGTCGCCTTCCGACTCGTGGTCCGGACTTTCGATCTGGAGGCAGCGGACCAGCATCAGCCGACCCGATCGATGGCGATGTACTTCCGGTCGAGATACTCCCAGATGCCTTCTCGTCCGCCTTCGCGTCCAATACCTGAGTCCTTGATGCCACCGAATGGTGCAGCTACGTTGGAAACCAGGCCACGGTTCAGTCCGACCATCCCGGCGTCGAGTCGCTCGGCCACAGAAAGCCCCCGGTCGATGTCGGACGTGAAGACGTAAGCAACCAACCCGTAGTCGGTGTCGTTGGCGATGCGGATTGCTTCGTCGTCGTCGACGAACGTCGTAATCGTGACGACCGGAGCAAAGATCTCTTCGTGCAGGATTCGTGCATCCGGCGTGACGTCGGCGAGGATCATCGGCGCAAAGAAGTTGCCGTCGCCTTCGACGGGCCCGCCTTCGAGCGCAACAGATGCGCCAGCGGCCAGCGCCTCGTCGACGAGTTGCCCGACCCGAGCCACGGCAGCGGGGGTGATCAGCGGACCGAGGTCGGTTGCTTCAGCGTGCCCGTGCCCGAGTTGGAGGTCACGGATCCGTTCTCGAAACGCGTCGGTGAATCGTTCGGCTATCGACTCGTGGACGACGAAGCGGTTCGCTGCAGTACAAGCCTCGCCCATGTTGCGCATCTTGGCGAGGTATGCGCCTTCGACCGCCCGGTCGAGGTCTGCGTCTTCGAAGACGAGCAATGGTGCGTTGCCGCCGAGTTCGAGCGAGCACCGCATGAGGTTCGTTCCAGCGTGGGCGGCGAGAAGACGCCCGACTGCGGTCGACCCGGTGAAGCTGATCTTGCGGGTGCCCGGGTGGTCGATCAGCGTCGCTACGACCTCGGGGGCGCGGGTCGTGGTAACGACGTTGAAGGCGCCGTCCGGCGCGTCGAGTTCGTCCATCAACCGGGCGAAATAGAGCGCAGTGAGGGGAGTCTCCGGTGCTGGCTTGGCAATCGCGGTGCAACCCGCAGCCCAGGCTGGGGCGAGCTTTCTCGTGAGCATGGCCAATGGAAAGTTCCAGGGTGTGACGAGGATCGACGGACCGACGGGTTGGGCGGTGACCATCACCCTGTTTGTCCCGTCAGGTGATATGCGGCTGTCTCCTTGCAGGCGTTCGGCCTCACCGGCGAACCATCGGAGGAACTCCGCTCCATAGTTCAGTTCGCCCTGAGACTCCGACAAGCTCCTACCCATCTCCAGGCTCATCAATTGGACCAGGATGTCGCGATGGTCGTTGACGGTCTCGAAGGCCGACTGCAAGAGCATGGCCCGCATCCTTGGCGACATCGCTGCCATCTCTGGGCCCGCAGCCGTCGCAGCGTCGGCGGCAGCGACCGCATCGTCGGTGGTTGCGTTCGAGACCGACGCAATGGTCGAACCGGTCGCCGGATCGGTGACGTCAAACGTGGCCCCGTCACTCGCCGTACGCCAGTCTCCTCCGATCAGGAGTTCCGAACCTGCGTAACCGCAGAGCACTTCGAAATCGATGTCGTGACAACGTTTCAGGACACCCGTGTGCGTGCGATCGGTCATGTCAGTCGTTGCCTTTCAGACCAGCGAGCTCACCGAGGTCGGTGATCTCTGTGTGGTCGGACTTCGTCAGGTGAAGCATTCGTGCGAGAGCAAGGTCCTGAAGCGCTGTGCCGACCGATTTGAAGGTCGAGATGTCCCTGGCCTCATCGTGTGAAGGTATGGATCTCGAACCGGCGACGACATCGGCGAGTGAAACCATCTGAGACATCTCGAGCCATCCGTTCTCCAACGCCGTCTGAATGTCACCCGATTCGGCCAGCACCTGGTCGATCGAGTCGACCACGAGGGTCTTCGTGCGCCGCATCGACCGTTCGTCGAGTTCGCGAAGGACAGGTCTCGTCGAACCGATCGACAGGACGTTCGACCCAGGGTTCAATGCCGACCCGTTGATCACCGGTGTTTCGGATTTCGTTGCGAGGACGACGACGTCGCTCGACCGCAGAGTTGCCTCCATTGAGCGACCCGCAGACACCTCGACACCGGTCGCCATACTCAGCCGTGCGGCAAATGCTTCGCGACGCTCGACGTTTCGACTCCACACGGTCACGCGCTCGAGTGGCCATATCTCGGCCATCATCGATAGGTGCGATTCGGCTTCCATTCCACTCCCGATGAGCGCCAACGATGTCGGCGCAGAATCGAGCATATGCGATCCCGCTAGCGTGGTGACCCCTGCAGTTCGCAGCGCCGTGAGTTGTGCGGCATCAAACACCGCGAGGAGTTCGCCGGTTGCTACGTCGCTCAGTAGGAACAGATACCGATTGCCGACTCCTCTCACGAGCGTCATCGTCTTGACACCGACAACGTCTCCCAGCCGAGCCGGCATGCACCTGAAGAACCCCGTCGGCGTAGGAGTATCGATCCTCGGAGGAAGATCGACGTCGCCATCTGCTTCGATAGCGAAGCAACGTTCCATCGCCTTCATCACCCTTGCTGGGGTGGCGACCTCGACGATAGCCTTTGTATCGAAGTGGACTGTCACGCGTCAGGCCGGATTTCGGCCGACGTAGAAGTCGGCGTCGCTGTCGGGGAGGTCGTAGCCGGAAGCCGCAAGTCCGTTGCGCAGTGACTTCATCTGGCCCGGGTCGAGTCGCATCGTCGGCATCCGGAGAAGGCCGCCGTTGTATCCGTTGAGCCAACTCAGGTACTTCCAGCCGACCCGGTGGATAAGGCCGGCTCCAGCGAAGCTGTGGTGGAAAGCACCCTTGGCCTCTCGTGCAGAATGGTAGGACCAGAAGATGTCCATCGCCTCGTCCCACTTGCCGTCCTGCAACAGGTCGAACCACTGAGGGACACGGGCACCGAACGACTCGTACGCTGACGTACCGATCCAGCTCATGCCGTAGTGGTCGTAAAGGCCGGGCACCTGTGATTCCATCGGGTTCTCGACGACGACGAGGTCGCCGACGCGCCGGTGGACTTCGTGGAACGCTGCAGTCATCGCTCCACCCCCGATTTCGGTCTTCAGTGCAGCGGCCGTGTCGAGCTTGGCCATCTCTTCAATGGCGTCCATCGGAAACCCGGCGGGGTGAAGCGGCTTGAAGCCCCAGGTCATCACTGCGAAGAGGATGAGTGCGAGGTCGCTCGTCTCTGACACGGTTCGAGTCCATTCGGCGATCTCGGATCCGGAGCTCGGGCGAAACGACGGCGGATATGACAGGAGCGCCGCCTCGACGCCGATGTCGGCGCTCGCCTGAGCAACCCGTTGGGTTTCCTCGAGCGTATCGAAACTCAGGTGCGTTACGATCCGGAAGCCTTCGGGCGCTGCGTCCGCGGCAATCTCGATGAACTCGATGTATTCATCGACCGAATTCGTACCGCTCTCGCCGGCGACGAGGGTGCCCCAGAATCGCTGGGAGGCCGCAAGTCGAACGTCGTGCGCGATTCCTTCTGGGTTGAGTTTCGAGAAGTCGGTGGTGAACGACGGCAGCGTGACGTTGCATGCGCCGCGCCACTCTCGGGCTCGGTCCTTGACTTCGGAGCGGGTGTATTCGAGGGCCATTGTTGTTCCTTCGCTGGTATCTGTGGTGAGTGGTACTGGTTCGGTGATGAGGTCACACGACGAGTCCGCCGCTGACCTGGATGACTTGTCCGGTGACGTAGCTCGAATGGTCCGATGTGAGCCAGGAGACAACGTCGGCGACTTCGACCGCTGTGCCGATGCGTCCGAGCGGAATCCGTGCAGAGGCAGCGGCGATGCGTTGATCTGAGTCGGGGAGGTTCCGGAGCATCGGCGTATCGATCGGGCCGGGGGCCACTGCATTCACTCGGACTCCGTCAGCGGCGTACCCCTTGGCTGCAGACCGCACGAGTGCTTCGACGCCACTCTTCGCGGCGGCGTAGTGAGCACCCAGCGGATATCCCTGTGCAGCCCAGCCGGTCGAGAATGCCACAATCGACGACCTCTGCTGTTTTACGAGGTGGGGCAGCACGTTGCGCATCACGTAAAATGTGCCGTCGAGGCTGATCGCCAGGACGCGCTTCCACTGCTCGACGGTCAGTTCGTGAATCGGGGCTTCGTCGACGACGCCGGCAGCGACAACGACCGAGGTGATCGGGCCATACTTCGACGCTGTGTCGATCGTCCTTTTGACGTCATCGCTGTCGGCGATGTCGCATTCGATGCTGCGTGCCGGGTCATTCGATGTTCCAACGAAACTCCCGGCAAGGTCGATGGCGACGAGACATTCAGGTGGGGTCTGGGCGCAGACCGCTCGACCGATTCCGCCGTTGGCGCCGAACACGAGTTGCAAGCCGTTCAGCATGAGATAAAAGTGTATACATTTAACTGGGGTTCTGCAAGCGCACCGTTTCGTCGGCTACATCAGTCCCGTTGCGAGACCCGTCTCGACACCGGGGGTGATGATGTCGATCAGTGCCGGGCGTCCAGCGCGTATCTCGTCGAGCGCATCGCGGAGCGCCGACTTCAGTTCGTCGACAGACGTGATCGGACCCTTCGCCCACATTCCCATCGATGCCGCCATCGCGGCGTAGTCGATCCGAGGGTCGTCGAGCGACGTTCCGACACCGACCCGATCGCTGGAACGACCTCGTGACTCGGCCATTTTGAGTGCGTGATTAACCGTATTGCCGTACTGGCGGTTGTTGTGGAGGACGGTCAAGATCGGTAGTTGTTCGGCGACGATCGTCCATAACGCACTCGGCGTGAACATGAAGTCGCCGTCGGACTGGAGGTTGACGACCATCGTCTCGGAGCCGAGAGCGAGGGAGACGCCGATGCTGGCCCCCATTCCGTACCCTAGGCCGCCACCTCCACCTCCCGCGTTGCCGAAGCGTTGTCGCGGTCGGTCCATCGACCAGAGACGTCGCTCCCACCCTTGCAAGGTTCCATTGGCGAGCGCCCAGTCCAACCTGCTCGAATCGAGCGCTTCACCGACTTCGAAGGCTAGTCGCGCCACACCGACGCAATCGTCGATGTCCTCCCTCAACGCTTCCCTGCGCCATGCCTCGCGTGCCGTGGCGACTCGCCCGTCGGTGACTGAGCTTCGCTCAATGAGTGCGGCCGGTTCGACTGGTCGCTCATCGAATTCCGCGATGAGTGCGGTCATTGTTGGCAAGGCTGAGCCCGAGATGAGTTCGTCGACGGGGACCTGACGCTGAGCATCGGACGCCCAGGAGCGAAGCTTGTAGTGCTGGGGGGTGATGTGGGCGATCCATTGGCCGTTGCGGCGCACGACCGTGTCGTCGAATTGATCGACGGCGTTCCCGAGCAACGCACCGAAGAGGTCATCGACGTCGATTGCGACGATTACATCGGCGTCGGCGATCACTTCGGGGAGCACCGAGAAATTGAGAGGATGCGTTGAAGGGAATGAGTGTCGGGCGCCGCGGTCGACGACTGGGGCGCCAGTGGCCTCGGCAAGCTGGACCAAGAGATCGAACCCGGAAGGCGTAGCGCCTGCGAAGTCAGTGATGATCACCGGGAGCCGAGCGCTGCGCAGTCGTTCCGCGACCGCTCGGAGGGCTACGCAGTCGGGCGCAGGATCTCGCGGCGTCGGGACGGCTCCAGGTCGCGGAACGGCAGGAGCGTTCGGGAGTTCAGCCTCTTGGAGGCTTACGTCGTAACAGAGATACACCGGGCCCGGCGGGTCGGCAGTCATGGCGGTCCATGCACGCACGAAGGACTCGGGGATGGAGGCGATGTCGAAAGGCTGGTCGTCCCATTTGACGTAGTGGCGGACCTGCTCGCCTTGCACCTGGGCGGTGTGGATCCAGTCGATCCATGGGCGTCGCGCCGGAACCGAGAGCGGGCCCGTTCCGCCGAGGATCATGATGGGTGCTCGATCGCACCAGGCGTTGAAGATCGCCATCGAAGCCTGCTGAAGACCAACAATATTGTGAAGCCCGACTGCCATCGGCTTGTTGGCCGCTTTGGCGTATCCGTGTGCGACGGCGACAGCGATCATCTCCTGGTTACATAGGACGGGGTGAGGACGATCGAACTGAACGAGTGAATCGTGGATCCCCCGGAAGGACGCGCCAGGGTTGAATGCGAAGTGTTCAACGCCGAACGATGTCAGGAGCTCGATGACGAGGTCGGAACCGTATTCGACCGACGGACGGTCCGCTGCGGAGGTCGACACTTCAGGCTGCGTCGAACTGCTCGATGCGGGGTGCGCCTGAGAGGAAAGGTTCGAGGCCGCCGAAGAATGCCCCGACATCGGGGCGTTGAACTGCCGCTTGATGGTCAGCCGCCGATTTCCAGAGCACGGTGACGAGAACGGTGTCGCGCTCGGCCCCTGCAAAGATCTCGAACCGCGTGCATTCGGGTGCGCAGATCGCCGAACGTCCGATGGTGTCGAGGAACTCGACGAGCCCGGCGAGTCGGCTCGGGTCGGTTGGCAGCGTTATAATTTCGAGCTGGTTCATTGTAATTCTCCGTGTGATGAGGCTTCGATCTGGTCCATGAGACCATCGCCGCCGCGAACTTGCATGATTCCCCTCACACCAAGACCGGCGTCGGAATCGATCACCGCCCCGGTGATGACTGCCGAGGATGACCGATCCGCGAGAAAGACATACGCACCGGCGTGATCGGCTGCCCTCGACGCTACGCCCAGCGGAGTGTTGGCCTTGAGCACCTCGACGATTACATCGGCGGGCATCGTCGACCTTCCGAGTCCGGCCTCGTCAACGCCGAGTACCGAGGACGCCCGGATGTCGGTCGTGGTCCCGCCCGGGGCAACGCCGTTCACGCGGACGTGTGGTGCGAGTTCGAAAGCCAGCTGCCTCATTACGCCGAGGCTGGCGTGTTTGCTCGCCGTGTAGGCGACACCACCACCGCCCGGACGGTGCGAAGCGTTCGACAGGGTCAGGATGATCGAACCGCGCCGCTCGACCAATTGTCGGAGCGCTGCGTGGGCAGCGAGCACCATCCCGGTCGTGTTGACGGAGAGCACGTGAGCCATCAGTGCCGAGGCCGTCACTGCCGAAAGGGCCGCAAGCGGTTCGAATCCGTCAGTGACGCCGGCGTTGGCAACGACGGTGTCGACGCCGCCGAACTTCTCGACGGCGAGAGCGATGGCTCGTTCGTGGTCCTCCCATTTGGTGACGTCACCGTGAACCGATGCGAGCTGGTCGTGCGCCGGGTTTGCTTCGATGGCGTGTGCGTTCGCATCGAGGACCACGACCGAGGCACCCTCGTCGAGGTATCGTTCCGTGACAGCCCTGCCGATTCCGGAAGCGCCCCCGGTGATGTAGGCGACGGTTCCAACAAGGACTGGCATCAGAAGAAGATGCTCAGGTTGTACGACCGAAGGACGGTCTGGTCGAGAAGTACGACCCGTTCGATGATCTTGAACCCCTCCGACGTCCGAACGACCTGATCGCGCCGCTCACCGGTGAACATGTCGTATGGGAGGTCGTCACGCATTCGGGTAACCATCAGGCTCGACACGACGAGGTAACGATCGTCTTCGAGGGCACGGACGAGGGTGTTCGACACGAAGTGCCGGGTTCTGCTCCCCGGTTGTTCTGACCACGCCATGTCGGTTTCGAGCCGCTTGACCCTGGTGGAGAGCGAGATGTGATTCTCGGAGAAGAACTCCATCTCGGGGTCGAATCCGGGTCCGTCCTTCGGGAGGCGGGTAATCCGGCACGGCATCGAATAGCGGATGTCTTCGTGGAACTGGTTGAGCCACGTTGAGAAGTCCCCTGTGTCGAGGTAACGCGCATCCTGGTACTGCATGGTGAGGAGTTCGCTGTAGATCTCGCTCCCGATCTGGACGGGCGTACCGGGGAGACCTTCGACTGCCGTGATCATTTCTGCACCTTGTCGCTCGTCGGATCGTCTTCGGTCATCCAGCGGAGCCAGTTGGCGTAATAGGCCACCTGGGTCATCTCCCCGTAACTCGTTGGGTAGGCGATGCCAGGACCCTTCCAGTCGGGGTTCGGCTCCAGGTGCATGTTCATGCCGTGGTGCAGGTCGTACTGCTGGGCTATCTTGCCGACATTCACGCGTGTGCATTCCTCCCAGTTCTCCATGTCGTCCTGTTCGTAGATCCCCGACGGACCGAACGTGCGGACGTAGCACTCGTAGGAATCCTTCAAGTACTCCGCTGACGCATTGTTCTCGATGAAGAACCACGAGTAGATCTTCGTGGAGTGCGGACCGGTCGGTACCCACATCCGCCAGTTGAGGAACGGAGCGGGTGGGCCGCCCATGACGCTCGAGACCATGACCTGGAGGTACGAGAGGTTCGGGAAGACCGTACCGACCGAGATGAAGTGGTCTCTTGCGATGTCCTGATGGGCTTGGCTCAGCGTGGCCTTGAGGCCGTCGACCTGTTCGGGCGGGAGGCCGAAGTAGTAACCGTCCGGGTTCGGCGGGCCAGGAACCATGTGCAGTACGTGACCCTTGGTCGTGTCGATCATGGTGCCGTAGGAGAAGGCCATTGGATCAGGCGGAAGCATCTGCAGTTCCACCATCGACCCGTGTGTCGTCGGAAGGTGCGCGTTGTCGCCGGTGAAGTTGTCGGTGGCGAACTTCCAGTTCGTGTTGACTTCCCACACCTGGGGTGCCCCGACAACCCGGAATCCGGTCGGAGACCGGCCGACGAGCAGGTCGAGGTAGAACTTCATGTCGCCGAGGTAGTCCTCGAGGTCGGGTGCGTTCTCGTCCCAGGTACCGAAGACCATTCCGTGGTAGCTGGCGACCTTGGTGACCGGGATGAGGCCGAGTTCCTCTTTCTTCAGGTGCTCCTCGTCGTACAACTCCTCAGCGAACGCTGCGCGAAGGTCGCCGTTGGTGGCGTAGGTCCAGCCATGGTAAGCACAGCGCATGAACGCGACGTTGTCTTTGTCGGCACGGCATACTCGCATGCCGCGGTGTCGGCAGCTATTGAGGAAAGCTCCGATCTCCTCGGTGTCGTCATCGCGGACCATAATGATCGGCTCGCCGGCGAGGTCTCGCGTTACGTAGTCGCCGGGTTCGGGCACCTCGGACTCGTGACCAATGAACAGCCAGGCGCGGCGAAAGATCCGTTCCATCTCGAGTTCGAAGATCTCGGGGTCGCCGTAGATTCGCCGGGAGATCCTCCCGAAGTCGGCATCGACAAGGTCATGGAGATCTGTGCCGTCTCGGAGAAGAGAGCCCTCGCTGGATTGCGGGCGTTCGATGATTGCCACTTTGTCTCCTGTGATTTCTGGGTTCATGGTTTGGTTTGGTCGTGTTCGTTGTAGTCGACGAGTGGAAACGAGGTGACGATCAGCGGTTGCAGATTCTTGGCCTAGGCATCGACGTCATGTTCCTGCGCCAGCGAGCAAAGCACCCTCACGATCCCGTCGACGACGTCGACCGGAAAGGTTTCGATCGGCTCTTGGGCGGGTCCGCTGAGCACGTCACCGGTCTCAGGATCGAACAATGCCCCATGCATCGGGCATTCGATGAGGCCGTCGTTCAAGCGGCCGGGGCCGAGGTCGACTCGGGCGTGGGTGCAACGAACCTGCGTCGCGAACAGTCCCGTCGACGTGTGTGCGAGCAACACCCGATCGGTTCCGAGTTGCACTACCTCGCAGCGTCCAACACGGATCGCGTTTTCCTCGATTACGTCGATCCAACGAGGGTCGCCGGGCGGGGTCATAAGGCCGTTCCAGACCTATTAGCCACCGACACGACGGCAGCGACGATCCCATCGTAGCCGGTGCACCGGCAGAGGTTGCCCGACATCGCACGCCGTACGCTGACTTCGTCGTGAGCCTCATTGCGTTCGAGCACCCCGAGTGCCGTCATCACCATCCCCGGCGTGCAGAATCCGCATTGGAGCCCGCCTTGCTCCCAGAAGGCGTTCTGCAACGAGCTCAATGTCCCATCGGGGTCGGCAACGCCTTCGATGGTTCGGATGTCGGCGCCGTCGGCTTGGGCTGCGAGCATGAGACACGACCGCCGGGCCACGCCGTCGACGTGAATGGTGCAGGTGCCGCAGACTCCGTGCGAACAACCGACCTTCGTGCCGGTGAGCTTGAGATCGTCGCGGAGGGCGTCGGCGAGGAGACGTCGAGGCTCGACGGACAACGAGACGGTTTGCCCGTTGACGTTCATATGGATGTCCATGTTCAGGCAGCTCCTACGGTTCGGTGTCGTTCGACGGCTTGTTCGACAGCTCGTTGAGCAGCGACCCCGAAGAGATGTCGGCGGTAGTCGGCCGTTGCATGTACGTCATCTTTGGGGTCGACGGAGTCCATTGCCGCATTCCGGAATGCTGCGAGGTCGACCCAGTCGATGTTCTGGCCGACGAGAAGCCCGCCAGCCGACGTCCTCACCGGGGTCGTACCCACGGCAATCCCCCCGACGTCAGCGGTGATGATGACTCCCGCCTCAACGTCGAGGACGGCGCCAGAACCGGCGATTGCGTAGTCGCCGTGCCGGGTGGCATGTTCACTGAAGCCCCAAGTCGTTGACCCCGGACGAGTCCTCGAACGCGGGAACGACACATGCGTGATGAGTTCGTTGTGCGAGATCGACGTCTCCAGGTAGCCCGTGTACATCTCCGAAGCTGCAACGCTTCGCTCGCCAGATGGGCCCAACACGGTGAACGAGGCGCCGACGAGTACGGCGACCATCGGGATCTCCGACGCCGGGTCTCCGTGTGCAAGGTTTCCGACGACAGTGCCGGCATTGCGGATCTCACGGTGGGCGATGTGCGGCAGCACGTCGGCAAGCAACGGAACCGTTGACGTCTCGGCATGGTCTTCGAGTTGCGCCTGGGTGACCGCCGCCCCAACGCGCAAGGCGTCATCGGTAACGTCGATCGCGGCGAGGTCTTGAAGATGCGAGATGTCGACAAGGATGGAAGGCTGAGCGAGTCGCAGATTCATCAGTGCGACGAGGGTCTGGCCGCCGGCTAGAACTGTGGCGCCACCGTCTGCGTCCGCAAGGACTTGAATTGCGTCGTCCAATGTTTCGGGTCGGATGTAGTGAGTAGGCGATGGTTTCATGCGGTTCCATTCTTCAAGGTTCGAAAAAGGGTATACATTCTGCACTTCGCCGTCAAGTCGACGACGAACCAATCCAATTGTCGCCCCGGTTGCTCGCAACGACCCGGGTTGCACCCATCACCGAGGAGATCTCGTGCCGAATCCGTTCGACTACCAACCAATCATCGATCGCGAACCGCTCGTGCTTCCGGGCGACGCCAAAGCTGCGTTCTGGATCGGCGTGAACACCGAATTTTTCCAATCGGGGAAGCGGGCCCTCAGCTTCGCAGAGTTCACGGCCGAGTTCGACCCCGACCCGATGAACGTGGCATGGCGAGAGTACGGATCGCGAGTCGGGGTGTTCCGGATGATCGAAGGCCTCGCCGATGTGGGAGCTCCCGTCACGGGAATTGTGAATGGTGCGGTGTTCGAGGAGTTTCCGCAGATCATTCGCGAAGCAACCGAGGCCGGCTGGTCCTGGGTCGCTCACGGATGGGACAACTCGACGCTGCAGACCTTCCTGCCCGACGATGTCGAGCCTGGCTACATTGAGCGTGTCACGCAGACGATCGAGAGGGCAACAGGCACCCGGCCACGAGGATGGCTCGGCCCTGTGCTCGCCCAGTCGAAGAACACGCTCGACCTTCTTGCTGATGCCGGTTACGACTACAACCTCGACTGGGGCTGCGACGATGCCCCGTTCGACTTCAACGTCTCGAACGGTCGCTTGGTCTCCGTGCCGTATTCGGTCGAGGTGAACGACATCCCGGCCTTTCTGTACCAGCACCAAACGCCGGACCAATTCGCCAACACGATCCGAGCGCATGTAGACCAAATCGTGACGGAGGGCGGAAGCCACCCGCGAGTGTTGGGACTCGGAGTGCACCCGTTCCTCGTCGGCCAGCCCGCCCGCTTCGGAGCGTTCAAGAAAATCGTTCGAGAGTTGGTCGAGCGCGACGATGTGTTCGTCACGACCGCTGACGCCGTCGCCGATCTGTACCTCGCTCAGAACTGACACCGCAGTGTCGCCGGTGCCACAACGCTGTGAGCACCATCGACGATTCAGGTGATACCGGTGAGACGCTTCAAGGCTGATGCCGGGTTGCCGAGCATCGTGTGGATGACCTTGGTCTCCATGTGGTCGTACAACTCCTCGATCGAGTCTTCACGTCCGGTGCCGCTGTTCTTCGTGCCACCAAACGGCATGCCCAGGAAGTGCTTAGCGGTGTCGTTGATCCAGACGTAACCGGCGTCGAGGCGATCGGCCGTCGTGTGCGCGAGGTCGAGATCGTGCGTCCACACACTGCCGGTCAGCCCGTATGGCAGCGAATTCGCTACCTCGATGGCGGTGTCGAGATCGTTCCACGGCATCACGCAGATGACCGGGCCGAAGATCTCCTCGTTCGCAATGCGAAAGCTTGGATCGACGTCGGCGAACACTGTCGGTTCGACGAAGAAGCCGCCCGCGGGCGTGTGGTCGGGGATCCCGCCTCCAGTCACGACCGTGGCGCCTTCCTGCTTTCCGGATTCGATCAGCCCCGTGACGTGGCGATGATGTTTGGCGCTCACCAACGGACCCATCGTCGTGCCTTCCTCGTATGCCTTGCCGACCCGGACGTCCCCGATACGCATACGCAACGCTTCGATGAACTCATCGGCGATGCTTTCATGGACGAGCACTCGTGACGTCGAGCCGCACGATTGACCCTGGCATATCTCCATATTCATCCCATAGACCGCTTCATTTGCGAGAGCAACGGGATCGACGTCCGGGAAGGCGATCAACGCGTTCTTTCCGCCGAGTTCGAGGCTGACGTGCTTGACTGCGACGCCAGCTGCTCGTTGCTGGATCTTCAGGCCGGTTGCAACGCTCCCGGTGAACCCGATGCGCTTGACGCGTGGGTCCACCACGAGTGCGTCGCCAGTCTCCACCCCGCCCGTCACGACGTTCAGTACCCCAGGCGGGAGGATTTCGTTGGCGATCTCTGCGAACCGGAGGGCTGCCAGCGGCGTCTGGTCGCTCGGCTTGAGCACCATCGAGTTTCCGGCGACAAGTGCCACGACGATCGATTTCATCGCAAACATTCCGGGGTGGTTGAAGGCCGTGATCCGGCCGACCACGCCGTACGGCACGTGCTTCGTGTAGTGCAGATTGCCTGGCGATGCTTCGACCGCTCGGCCCTCCATCGTCAGGGCGACGCCGGGCCACCAATCGTAGTACTTAAGCGAGAGCTGCACATCCATGCGCATCGCGTCGAGCGGATTGCCGCTGTCGACGGAATCGATGATTGCAAGCTCTTCGGCATGTTCAGCAATGGCCGCACCAAGTTCACGCAGTGCATCCCCACGTCCCTTGACGCCGAGCTTGTTCCACTCCGGCTGCGCTTGCGCTGCAACGGTGACGGCCCGGTGGATGTCGTCGGGCGTCCCGCGTGGCACGTGTGCCACGACCTCTCCGGTCGATGGGTCGACGACATCGTCGATGCCGCCATCGGAGGCACCTACCATCTCGCCGCCGATGAGAATTCGATAGTCACGGTCTACGACATCTAGAGGTGTCATCTTTTCGGTTTCCACGATTGCCATGTCTTCGTCCTCGAATTCGGTGGGTTGTGGGTGATTGGTGTCAGTGTTCGAAGAAGCGGGTTGCGAGTTCGTCGAATCGATCGTCGATTCTCTGTTGCTCTTCGATGGCTGCGGCCATCACAGCGGCCGCCGCACCTGCGCCGTACGGGCCGGCGATTGCGAACGTCACGAACGCATCGCCGATCCGGTGGGCAACGGACCGCACGATCAGGAACCAGTCGATCGAACTCGAGCCACACAGTCGATGATCATGTCGGTTCGGTCGTTTCATGATCGAGGCTGAATCCTGTCGATGACAGCTGCCCCGATGACGATCGCGCCTGTGATCATCTGCTGCCATGCGCTGGCCAACCCGCTGATCGCCAGGCCGTTTGCGACCACGCTGAGGAGCAGGACTCCCAATGCGGTCCCGATGACTCCTCCACTCCCTCCACGGAAGCTGGTTCCGCCGAGAAGAACGGCCGCTGCAGCGTCGAAGATCGTGGTGTTGCCGACTTGCGGACTCGCAGCCCCGATGCGAGCGGCCTGCATCACACCAGCGATTGCTGCGCACGCACCGACGATGCCGAACACGATGATCGTTGTCCGCTGCACACGTATTCCAGCGAGAGCTGCGGCGGCAGGGTTTCCGCCGCTGGCATAGATGTCACGGCCAAGATATGTGTACCGCAGCACGTAGAACGCGACCGCAGTGATGACGACACTCACGATGACGGGGACGGGAATGCCGACGACATCGGAGAAGGCGAGATGATCGGTCCAGACGTTCGCAACCGGTTTGCTCTTCGTGTCGGACACCTGATTAACGATGCCTCGAAACAGCGAAAGCGTTCCCAGCGTGACGATGAAGAAGGACACCTGGTATCGACCAATCAACACGCCATTCGCCAGCGCCCCGATCGAGAAGCCGAAGAGCACTGTCGCCACAATTGCGAGACCGATCGGGAAGCCGATGTCGGTGTACAACCATGCGAGAACGAATCCTGACAATGCCAGGTTCGCTCCGATGGACAGGTCGAATCCGCCGACGATGAACGCAAACGTCAGACCGATCGAGGCGACCCAGAGAATCGCTGAACTCGACATCAACGTCCGCCAGTTGGCAGTGGATGCGAAGTTGTCCTGCGTGGCGGAGAACAACACGACAAGGGCGACGAGAAGAACCAGCACTGCGAGCCATTGCCTGTCGGCGAAATTCCAACTCTTCCCAGGCTGACCCAATGCATCGGCTTCGTCGATTGCGCTGCGGTCCCCACCGATCGTCGTGTCGCTCATCCACCTCCCCCTGACGCCAGGTGGGCGAGCCTCGCCTCGTTAGCCGATGCCCGATCTATGCTTCCGAGCGTCTTGCCTCGATACATGACGACGAAGCGGTCGCAGAGTGCGAGGAGTTCCTCTATGTCCGACGAGCTGACCACGATCGCCATTCCGTCGTTTCGACCTGCGAGGAGCAGTTGGTGAATTTCGTCTCGGGCGCCGATGTCGACACCCCGAGTCGGCTCGTCGAGCAACAGCAACCGGGGATTCGTCTCTAACCACCGCCCGAGCAGGACCTTTTGTTGGTTCCCCCCAGACAATGTCGCTACAGGTACGCCGACCGAGCCGCATTTGATAGCTAGCTTCTTGACTCTGAGTTCCGACGATGCACGCTCGGCTCGACGCGGGATATGCCGCCACCGGCCGGTTTTACTCGACGGGGCGATCTGCACATTGTCGTTCACCGACATTCCGAGAACGAGCCCGACCGCCTTGCGATCAGGTGGAACGTACCCGATTCCCGCCCGCATCGCCTCACGCGCAGAGCTCACCTTCGCAACTCCCGAGAAGGTCGATGTTCCGCTGGCCACGGGAATCAACCCAAAAAGAGCCTGCAACAATTCGGTACGCCCCGACCCAATGAGACCGACCAGGCCAACGATCTCGCCGGGGCAGACGTCGAAGGTTGCTGCCTCGACGGTCCGGCCCGCTCGAAGTCGATCGACGGAGATGAGCGGTCGGTGCTCCGTCGTGGACCGCTTGGTGTCGAATGGCTGCGGTTCGTGGCCGAGCATTTTTCGTACGATGTCGGCCCGGGTGACATCACCGATGGCTTCTGACACAACGGAGACTCCATCGCGCAGCACAGTGACCCGGTCCGACACCTCGAAGAGTTCCTCTAGTCGATGGGTGACGATGACCACGGCAACTCCTTCCGAGGCGAGGCGCTTGACTCGTGCCAGCAGTTCTTCGACTGCACGCCCGGACAGAGAGCTCGTTGGTTCGTCGAGGATGATGATTCGGGCGTCCGAGGCAAGAGCCCGTGTGATCTCGACCACCTGTTGAGCGTCGATCGGGAGACGACCCACGATTGCATCGGGGTCGATATGCGCATCGAGCTTGGCGAGCTCGGCGATCGCGTCTCTCCGAATCTTCGACCACGAAATCCCCAGCGCCCTTCGCTGCTTTCGCTGGCCAAGATACACGTTCTCGGCAACGCTGAGCGTCGACACTACCGACAGCTCTTGTGTAACGATCGCGATTCCTCGCCGCAACGCGTCACCTGGCGACTCGAAGCGGACTTGTTGGTCGTTGAGGTGGAGCGAACCGGAGTCAGGCGACAACTGACCAGTGAGTAACCCAAGCAATGTCGACTTCCCGGATCCGTTCTCGCCAATCAAGGCATGAACCTCGCCGGCGCGGATCTCCATCGAGGCCCGTTCGAGCGCTTGAACACTGCCGAAACGCTTGGAAACGTTTCGGGCTTCGAGGATCGCCGGAGCGAGTTCGGTGTCATCGACGCCGGTTGCATGAACGTCCCGACGGACATCGACTGGGTTCACGCTCCATACTCTTCAGCGAGCTGGTCGTCCCATGTTGCGACGATGTCGACATTTTCGGCGGTGACCACGACCGGCATCTTCGGGAACACCGACGGCGGGAGGTCTGCGTCCGGATTCTGAACAAGAATGTAGGCGGCAGCAACGAGCTCTTGCCCCATCTCGACGATCGCCACCTGGATCGTAAGTGTCTGACGACCTGATCTGATACTTTCGAAACCAATCGACTCCCCGTCGACCCCGAAAGTGAAGATATCCCTGTTCGCAGCTCGTGCGGCGGTGCCTGCTCCCGTTGCGCTGGGATCGTTGTAAGCGAAGACGCCGGTGAGGTCAGGGTTGGCGGTGAGTAGTTCATTTCCTGCAATCTCACCTCCAGCGGGATCTCCAGAGGGATCGTTCGCTCGATCGACCACTTCGAGGCCGAACTGCTCGGCGTAAGCGGTGGTCAGCTGTACGTAGGCCTCGAGTGATTCGACCGGTAACACGAAGCCGATTGTGCCGACTTTGCCACCGGGATTCAGTTTCGCCATCTCGTAGGCGTGAATGAACGCCTCGAGGTCGCGTCCGAACACGACCTGTGCGTCGAACCCGCGAAGATCTTCGAAATCGACGGGGTTTGACTCCATCGCGATAACCGGAATTCCGGCTTCCTGGGCGCGCTGGGTGCTCGCAACGAGAACCCGGGAGTCAAGCGGCCAGACGATGATCGCGTCGACGCCTTGATCGATGAGCTGTTCCATCTGTGTGACTTGGAGGTCTGGGTCGGCGAGAGCATCGAGCGAGATCGTGGTTCCTCCCAATCGTTCGACTTCAAGCTCCACGGTGCGCTGAAGCGTCGCAACGGTTTCGCTAGCACCGAGCGGTTGGAGGAATCCGATCGTCAGATCAGCGGCGGTTGGTTCGCCGAAGGTGGTCGGAAGTTCGAGCACCGGACCCTTGTACGCATCGAGTCCGGAGACGTCCGGATCGACCGAGAGCGTTTCTCCGCCCGTGGGGACGTCAGATGAAGGTGCGCCGACGTCGGGTCCTGAGTCGATTGATTCGACGGCCGGCGCGGTCTGGTCGGTCTCTGTTGCATCACCATCGGACTCGCTCCCACAAGCGGCGATCGTGAGCGACAGTGCAACGAATCCGACGAATACGCTTTTGGTACGCATGACTTCCCCCTAAATAACTCCCCGAAACGGACTCCGGAGAATTGCATACTGTATACATATTGATCCAAACATTCAAGAGCCGGGTTGGCCTTTTTTGCACCGAGCATTCCGACGATCGGATTCAGCTCAAACAGTTCACCGACAGTGCCGCCCGTCGGGGCGTGGGTGCCGGAAGACAAACGTGACGTGCGCATGTCGCCCTACAGACGTGCTCATTCTCCGGCGAGCCCGCGAGAGAAGGAATGCTGTAAGGGTTGAGCATTGCCTTCTCAGTCCTTGGCTTGGAGGAGCTGAACGTCGATCTCGAGCTTGATCCTGTTGCCCGACAGGACTGCTCCACTGTCCAGCGCGACCTGGAAGTTGATTGCGAAATTGGTGCGGTCGACAGTTCCGGACGCACTGAACCCGGCTGTGGTGTTGCCGTAGTGGTCGGTGGCAGCATGGAGCTGGCTTGGAGATTGTGGCCAGCCACCCACCATCGTTGCCCCCGGACGGCCGGTCCCGATCGACGCTGACCAACTCGATAACGAATTTGCCCGATAGGGAGCAGCGCTGCTGCGATCTGGAATGGGCTGTAGCCGGACACGAAGCCGAGGTACTGGGCGGCCACGAAGCAGTAGCCGAAGACGACGAGGAACTGGATGAAGATCGAGACCGAGCCGGTACTGAAGCCACGCAGGCGGAACAACCGCACGTCGAGCAACGGGGTGGGTGTTCGTAGTTCCCACACTGCGAACCCGACGAGGCCGGCGTCGCGTCGACATCCTTTCGGGAGTGCTGCGCTGCGCCTGGAGCCCGAGGGATTTGGTGGCAAACGCATGGACCAAGTGGCAGGGCAAGGACTGGGGCGGGCGGCTTGCAGGCGAGCGTTGTGTCGGTAGCTTGGTGCTCCTGCACCGAACTCCGCTCCCTCGGGTAGAGGTCATGATCGGGCGCGCGACACGCCGCTGGGGACGTGTTTCGCAACTGTCGTCGCGGTTCTGCCTGTGCGATGTCGGATCATGCCGTGGTGGCGTGAGGTCGTCGCCGAGCGGTCGCGCGGTTGGGAGGTGGACGGAGATCGATGGTTGACATGACACAACTCGAGAGCGCGACCTGGCGGATTGCCGATGGGTACGGCAACGACGACGACGTGGCGCTGTTGCGCGCCGGCGGCGCGGCATCGTCGACGTTGCTGGCGCGCCTGATCGGCGAGGCCGAGGATGGCCTCGCCTCGGCGCGTGATCTTCCCGGTGACGAACGGGAACACGTCGTCGCCGATTTCACCGACACTGTGAAAAGCTTGCGGAGGACGGCCGATCTCCTGGCACCCGCGAGGGCCGCCGAACCCGAACGACCGCCCGATGAAGTCGTGCTGCAGGCGTCGTGGTCGGCGGGCACCATCGTTGTCTGGGCGGGCG
>Ga0105046_10002308_pt1 | contig 30085 bp, 24 predicted proteins | sample MAT03_FD_78385 | JGI IMG/M metagenome (GOLD analysis project Ga0105046, IMG submission 78385) | Freshwater microbial communities from Lake Fryxell liftoff mats and glacier meltwater in Antarctica - MAT-03 (megahit assembly) | ecosystem: Environmental > Aquatic > Freshwater > Ice > Liftoff...
CCCGCGTTCACGTTCAGGATCTTGTGGTAGCTGTGCTTCACATCCTTGCGCAGCCGCTTCAACTGCCCGCCTATGAACTCGTCCTCGTGGGCGTTCTTGCTGCCCTCCTCCTCCTCGCTGATCCACTTGCCGGGGTGGTGCTTCTCGATCTCGCTGGGCATAAGGCCACTGAAGATCGCATTGCGGGCATACTGCGTGGCGGTGGGCAGGATGCTGTAGAAGAGGCCCTCCTCCTCCACCCGGAAATACTCGCTCACCATCGGCTCCAGCACACGCCACTGGTCCAGCCGCAGGTTGTCGATGAGCACCATGAAGAGCGGCGCCTTCTTGTCGTCGATCAACGGGGCCACTTTCTCCTTGAACAGGTTATGCGATTGCAACGGTACGTCGCCTCCCTTGCCATTGACCCAATCGAGGTAGCCATCGATCACGAACCGGCTGAACTGCTCATTGGCTTCGGCCCATTGTGAGCGCAGGATCTCGGTCATGCCCTCGTCCTGGTTGCCGCTCAGCTCCAGTTCCCAGCGCACCAACTCGGCGTAGAGCTGCTTCCAATCCTCGGTGTTCAGCCGATCGCCCAGGCGCATGCCCAACTGGCGGAACTGCTGCTGGTAGGTGCTGCTGCTCTTCTCGCTTACCAGCCGGCGCGTCTCCAGGTTCTTCTTCAGGGAAAGCAGGATCTGGTTCGGGTTCACCGGCTTGATCAGGTAGTCGCTGATCTTCCCTCCGATGGCCTCCTCCATGATGTGCTCCTCCTCGCTTTTGGTGATCATCACCACTGGCACGCGCGGCAGGATGAGCTTGATGCGGTTGAGCGTTTCCAGCCCGCTGAGGCCGGGCATATTCTCGTCCAGGAAGATGATGTCGTACTCCTTTTTGCCGGCCATCTCCACAGCGTCAAGCCCGTTGTTCACGGTATCCACGCTGTAGCCCTTCTCTTGAAGGAAGAGCACGTGCGGCCGAAGCAGGTCGATCTCGTCGTCGGCCCAGAGAATGTTGGCGGTCATGAGGGGAATGAGGGTGCCTTTCGGCACAAGAGGTTCATGTGTGAAGGTTCGCATGCAAGGCCAACGCGGGGATGTGCGTTCTGTTGCCCTGTACTTTCGGGGCGTGAAGGTAGGACCGACAAAAGCCCAAATGCATCGCGTGATGAAGGGGTTGGGTGTTGCGCGTTCCTCCGCGCCCAACACGTAACGCGCAACCCCTTCAACACGGAACACCCTCCTGATGAAGATCCTCAACGACCCGATCTACGGCTTCATCACCGTTCCGCATGCGCAAGTGCTCGCGCTCATCGACCATCCGTGGTTCCAGCGGTTGCGATACATCAAGCAGCTCGGGCTCTCTCACTTGGTGTATCCGGGGGCGCTCCACACCCGCTTCCACCATGCCCTGGGCGCCATGCACCTCATGGGCCTCGCGATCGATGTATTGCGGAGCAAGGGCCACGAGATCACCGAGGAGGAAGCCCTGGGCGCGTCCATGGCCATCCTCCTGCACGACGTCGGTCATGGTCCATTCAGCCATACGCTGGAGCACAGCCTGGTGGAGGGCATCCCACACGAGGACATCAGCGCGGTGGTGATGGACGCGCTGAACGAAGAGCTCGGCGGCGCCCTCACACTGGGCATCCGGATCTTCCGAGACCAGCACCCGAAGCGCGCACTGCATCAACTGGTGAGCAGCCAGCTGGATGTGGACCGCATGGACTACCTGAACCGCGACAGCTTCTACACCGGTGTGAGCGAAGGCGTTATCGGTGGCGACCGCATCATCAAGATGCTGGAGATCGTGAATGATCGCCTAGTCGTGGAGGAGAAGGCGATCTACAGCATCGAGAAGTTCCTGGTCGCCCGGCGCCTGATGTACTGGCAGGTGTACCTGCACAAAACCGTGATCGCCGCAGAAGGCATGTTGCAGGAAGCGCTGCGGCGCGCGCGCCAGCTCGCCATCGAGGGAGAGGAACTCTTCGCTTCCCCTGCGCTCAAACGCTTCCTCTACGAACAGCATGACCGCGCCAGCTTCATCGGTGACCGCAAGGTGCTCGCCGATTTTCTCAAGCTGGATGACCACGACATCATGGGCGCGGTGAAGGTGTGGGCCGAACATCCGGACAAGGTGCTGAGCACAGTGTGCGATGATCTCGTACACCGTCGCACCTACCGCATCCGCTTGCAGGACAATCCCTGGGAGGAGGAGCGCATCGCACGCATCCGGGCCGACGTGGCGAACAGGACCGGCGTGCAGGGCCAGGCACTGGACCACTTCGTCCTCAGCGGCAGCGTGGTGAACAACATCTACGACAGCACCAAGGACCGCATCGAGCTCCGCTACAAGGACGGCACGCTGCGCGACATTGCTGAGGCCAGCGGCGGTCACGGCATCCTGGCGCTGAGCAAGCCGGTGGAGAAGTGGTACCTGGCGTATCCGCGGTGGATGGGGGGAGAATGGTTCGGGTGAGGCACCGCCTCTTTGGCTTCTGACTTGGACGTGTATACCGTTGGCGCAGAATTGCGTGGCGCCCCCTAAAAATACCCTGGATCAGGTATTGCGGAGGGGATCGGTGTGGGTTAGCATTGACCCCGCCTTCCTACACAAAACCCTACTTGACCCATGGACCATTATTCGGCTTTACAGCGGATCGTACTCTCCGCATCGGTCGTACTTAGCGCGTTGGCGACCCTATAAGCCCAACCATTCTATGTGGCCACTGGGGTTACAGGCGGGAATGGAGTTACCGGTACTACAGCTTGGAACATCACCGAACTCTATTCTAGAGTAGACGATGGGACTGTACAAGCCGGGGATGTGGTCTATTTCAGGCGGGGCGACATATTCGAAGGCAAGCTGTTCATCTCAGCCAAGACCGGGATCACGTTCACTTCCACCAACAGTTTCGTCAACGCACCGGGGAATGAGGAAGTTCGGCCCATCATTACAGGGAGCCGGGGGCTTGGACCTGCGGAAGACTGGCATTTGGAATCATCATCTGCGGTTGGAGATCTGTATTGGTACTTTATTCCGAACAGCACACCCGTCAAGCACGTGTTCTTGAATGGGCAAGTTCAAACGCTTGCCCGTGAACCAGACCTGAACGCTGATCCGGAGATTGATGACCCGGAGTTGGAATGGCTGCGCAGTGATGGCTACGTGATCGATCTGCCAAATACTGACGGTACGATCACGGATGCCGGGCTACCGGCGGGTGATTGGAATGGCGCGACATTGGTTGTGCGGAATGCGAATTGGCAGTACCTGCAGCCTGTTGGGATCACTCATGTGGGACAGACATTGACCTTCGATATTTCCGGGGCGAGCTTCGAGAACGGCTTCGAGGACATGGGTACAGGCGATTGGGGTTACTTCATCAAGAACGATCGCGACGCGTTGGACCAACCGGGTGAATGGTATTATCATAGTGGCGAACAACGCCTTTATCTTATGGTGAGTAACGGTCAGCATCCGAGCGATATGCAGGTCAGAGCTACTTATCATGAGGATAGTCAATACGGGTTCACGATGCAGGCCTGTTCGTCTATCACGATCAGTGAACTAGCCTTCGAGCATCAATGGGATGTTGGGATCCATGCGTACGGAGCAACGGATGAACTTACCGTCCAGAATTGCACGTTCGCGGATCAGTACGAGGGCATTAACGACTATGGGTCGACCAACAGCGCCTACTTGGATAACACCTTCACTCGTGCTTGGAACGCGGGCATCGAAACGAATTCATCCGATGCGGACATCAGCGGCAATACGTTCCGTGATATCGGGTTGATCATTGGGTATGGAAAGAAAAACACATACCCGGCTTACACCGGTGTGATATCACTTGGGAACAGAGTCCAGATCCGGAACAATCTCTTTGAAGACATCGGGTACGTCGGGATCTGGTTGAGCGGAAATGGCGATCCTGCTGATGAGATGGCTCACATTATCGAAGGCAATTCCATTGCCCGGACACTTCTGATCCTGAACGATGGGGGCGCGGTGTTCTTCGACAACTGTTCGCACCTGACGATCCAGGATAACATCATTACCGATGCGGAAGGTGACTATCAGAGCACAGCACAATCCTATCAGGGTGCCCGCATGGCTTCAGGGATCTATTTCAATGACAAGCCCATCAGCAGCGTAACCGTCAGAAACAATACAGTAAGCGGTTGTGGAACTGGGATCAATGTTGATCACAGGCTTGATGCTGAACCATACATCGTCCGCGACAATACGTTGTTCAATAACGGCACCCAGATCGTCATCCAGGATTATTCCAACTACCGCAACAACAGTTTAACCGTGAACGGGGATGGGAATGGTGTTCCACATATCGACCTAATCGCCGCGAACAACATCAATTACCGCCCGCTCTACGGGGATACCTATGAAGGGAACATCCTGTACTGCCTGAATGAGGACCAGCTCTGCATGGAGCAACGTTGGATCTGGTGGCCTCAACAAGATGCGATTTTGACGGATGGAACGGATTTCGGCGCCTTCAATAACAACCACTATCACAACCCGTTCACCGATCTGCCCATTCAGGTCGTATCCGCCCAATTAAGCGACGAAACAGAGGCCATTCTGACCACTCTACCGCGAACATTCTCACAATGGCAAGCCATTCATGGCGAGGATCTCAATTCCACCCAGAGTCCTTTGAGTCTGGTGAGCTATACACCCACAGGACTGCCAGGTCCGCCTTTACTTGCGCACAGCACCGACTTTGAGAACAACCTGATGGATTTCTGGGAGGAAGCTGGTTGCACCACGCCTGAAACCGGCGTGTTGGGATTCTTACCACTTACAACAACGGTTTTGAATAGCTCGGCTACGTGCGAGTGGTTCCAGAATTGGCAAAGTATGACAGAGCCCGGGCCTGCGACCTTGAACGATCTGGGGAAATATCAGCTTAGTTTCAAGATCAAGGCCAGTGAACCTACCACGCTGATGACTTCGATCATTTGGGACGTTACGCTCGACCCGCCTGGTAAGCGGATCATGGTTGACACCGAAGTACAGGCCATGACGTTGTTCTTTGACATTGCTTCGTTGGCGCCGGGTGATCAGTTGACCCAGATGTTCCATCATAGTGAACTCGCACTTGGCATTGAACCGCCTTTCGCGGAACTCTGGCTGGACGATGTGGTACTGCAAAAGTGCGAATACGGTCCGGCCACTCCTCTGTCTGATCACATTCTGCGCTACAGAGATCCCTTGGGTGATCCTGAGGACCCACAGAACGTTTACGATACACAAGGCAGCTTCGAACTCGTCGGCTGCTGGAGCGATGTGGAGGGCACCATTTACAGCGGCACGGTGACCTTGGACGAGGATTGGGAAAGCATCGTGCTCTACCGCTTGGAGGATGATTACGACATCGACGTTGCGGTTTACAATGTGGATGTGAACGACGGCACTCCGGGCGATGGCATTGAGATCTGGACCACGGACATGAACGTTCGCGGTAGTGTGGTGGTGGGCGACGGCAAGACCCTCACCATCGACGGGGCCACCATCGGCTTTGCCGATAGCCGACAGGATGAAGAGGTGCTCACCAACATTCTAGTGCAACCGGGCGGCACACTCAACGTGATCAACGGCGCGGTGCTGACCACCATTGAGGGGTGTGGTGACAATAGCATGTGGGATGGCACGAAAATGCTTGGCACCACGGGCGGCGGGCCGGCCGGTGATCTGATCATGAATGGCAGCACCATCTCCAACGCGCTTACCGCCATCCTTTGCGGTGAGGGCGACCCTATGGACCCCGGCCGCACCGGGCCGGTGTTCCCCGGCCGCTTCTTTGTTACCAACTCAACCTTGGAGAACAATCGATACGACATTGTGCGCCATGGTGTGCCCGATGGCGCTGATGACTACGGGATCAACAACCAGCATATGCATATTGGCGGCAACACGTTCAGGACCAGTGCGCCGCTGCACTACAACGGCTTGGCGGCCTACCCTGACTTCAATCCCGTGGCCCACCTGCTTCTAAGTGACATGCATCGCGTGTTCCTGGCCAACAACACCTTCGCCAACGACATTGGCGCGCATACCAAGAGCCATCGCATGGCCCACGGTATTGATGCCCTCAACACCAACTTGCTGTTCTGGTCCCCCAATGTCTTCCGCAACCTGGACCACGCCATACACAGCGTTACGACGGCCACCAGCATACCCCAGTTCACCAACATAAACAACTGCACCTTCATCGATAACATCTGCGCCGTCTACGCCAAGGATCTGCTCGGCGTATCCATTACGGACAATACGATCGAGATGGCGAGATGGGACCTCGGAGCAGGCAACTACACGCATCTGGTTGAAGAACTTTGGGGAGATAATCATCGTGCCATTTTCTCCACGGGCAGCAACGCCTTCTCCATCATGGACAACACCCTCACGCGCAGTATGGGCGGCACCGCGCCCTGCGAGGGGATCGTGGTGGGCTACACTGATGCGGAGAACGAAGTGGTTTTCCGCAACAGTGCCAGCGATCTGGACCGCGCCTTTGTTGGCGAAGGCGTTTGCGCCGATGTGGATGGCGACCCCTCCATCAGCGGCCTGCAGCAGCAGTGCAACACCAACGTGAACAATGATGTGAACTTCACGAGCCGGCCCGCGAACGGTGCAACGCCAACACAACAGCTAGATCATACCATCCGCGGCCGCCAGGGCACACCCACCTTCAGCGCCAGCAACACCTTCGATGGGGGGCAGCACTACGAGATCGCCACGCGGGCCGATGCACTGGAGTACGTGGAGTACAGCTATGGCGCGGGCCAGGCACCAGCCACCTACACGGTGCAGAACCCCAACGACCTGGACGCCGACTACATGGTGCCGGTACTGGTTACCACGGCCATTGCCTGCGGCACGGGCGAGCCGGTGTGGATCGCAGGCGGCGGCAACACACACGCGGTAGCGAGGCAAGCGCTCACCGCCGCCAAGCTCGAATACGGCAACTTGCGCTACCAGTACGAGCAGCTCATCGATGGCGGCAGTACGGACCAGGTGGTGGAGCAGATTGTGGAGACCTGGCCGCAGGCCGTTTGGGAACTGCGCGACAGCTTGCTCGCCAAGAGTCCATTTCTGAGCACCGCGGCGCTTATGGAACTCGTGAACAAGCAAGTGCCAGAGGCACTGAAGGCGGAGATTCTCATCGCCAACCCCGATGCCACCAAGAAGGACGCTTTCCTTAAATGGGCCGAAGTGGAGGCGGACTACCCGATCCCGGGCTACCTGGCCGAGGCGATCGAGGCCAGTTGGAGCGAGCACACCTACCGCACCGTGCTCGAAGAAAACCTGGCCGACAAGCACACCCGGTACACACAGCTCACCTACCACGCGCTGAAACTGCTCCAGACCGACAGCTTGGCGCCGCACCCGGACAGTTTGCGTTGGGTGTGGAAGCAACTCCGCACACCCGGTGCGCGCTACGCGGAATCGGCGCTGCTTTTGGGCCAAGGCAATTACGCGGCTGCTGATAGCGTGCTGGATGAAATTGGGGAGTTGCGCGAACTGAGCTTGCGCGAGCAGCATATGCGCGAGCGCATGCGAGCCTACGTCGGCGTGTTGGCCAACGCCAACGGCGACGGGCGCAACGCCTACCAGCTCAGTAGCATTGAGGTGGACAGCCTGGAAGCACTGGTGGGCACGCATTACGACCGCCCGGCCAATTGGGCGAGCAACCTTCTCTGCGCCGTGTACAATAGGTGCCGCCCGCCCTACACTGGCGACGCCAATGCGCCCAAGAGCGATCGGTCTCGGCAGCGCATCGTGCAGCAACCAGCAACCGCAAGCGGTGCCTTCGGCGTGCAGCCGAACCCTGCGCGCAATGCAGTTGCACTACGCTACGATTTTGGCACCTTGGCTGGCACTGCCATTGCCCAGATCCGTGATGCCGCTGGCCGTATCATAGCAACAATCCCACTCGATGGCTTGCAAGGCCAGCAAAATTGTGATGTCTCCGGGGTTGCACCTGGCGCTTATGTGATACAATACTTTAGCGGTGAGCAGGTGTTGGGCAACGTGCCCTTTGTGATCCAACGATGAACTCGTCGAGTAGTAAACGTCTTATGCACACGGTGGCCGCCCTATGGGCGGCCACCGCCTCATGCGCGCAATGGAACTTCACCCTCGATACCACTTTTCGAACCACGATCTTGGATGAGAATGTCAATGCCATCCATGTCCTGCCCGATGGCAAACTCTTCGCCTCCGGTAGGATCCGTTATCCAGGTGACTTTTCTGTACGTGGCAGTGCCCGGCTGCTCTCGAACGGCCAACGCGACTTCGCCTTTCCCATGTTTCCACAAACTACGGGGAGTGGCAAGATCACTCCATGGGTTGATGGGAAGTTCTATGTCGGCACTACCGTCGTGAGGCGAATGCTGCCCGATGGTTTGATCGACCCGACATTCGTTACTCCGGGCACAGGACCCTATTACGCATGGAGCACAACTGGCGACTACCACGTATTCCCGGACGGCCGCGTGCTCATGAGCGGATCGCACACCCTGAGCGATACGGTGCGCGGCTTCGTGGGCAGCTACGAGCTTATCTGGTTCACCAACACCGGCTACCTGGATACCACCCGCACACACCGCAACGCCAACGGACCCATCTGGGAGTTCAAGGAACTGCCCAGTGGCCAGTTCATCTGCACCTGCAACTGCAGCCAGTACGATGGGCAACCTGTGAGCAAGCTCTTTCGCGTACACAGCGATGGAGAATTGGACACCAACTTTCAGCCGGGCATAAACTGGGGCAACATCTTCGCCTACCACGGCCTGCCCGATGGAGGTGTGTACGTGGGTGGACGCTACAAAAGTGCCGCAGCGCCTAACGATACGCTTTATCTGGCGCGCTTTATGGCTGATGGGAGCTTGGACCCGACGTTCATTCCTCCACTGGTGGCGATGGGGACGTTAGATGCGGATTACGGCCCAAGCGTGGTTCATCTATTGCCTTGGTACAATGGCCACCTTATCGCCTCTGGAGAATTCGGCCATGTGGATCAGCAGCCACGCGGCAGCATATTCATGGTGGATTCTAGTGGAACACTGACGAACGCCTTCACAAGTTTTCAAGCAGGTGTCTATCTGGGTCAGTTCGGCAATTCCGCAGAAATCGTCCAGGTCGTTCAGGTTTCGGAGGATACACTATACATATGTGGCGCATTCGTCGGCTGCAACGACGGAACCACGAACGACACCTTACAGCGCTTTGTTAGCCGCCTGCTGGTAAGCGAGCTGCCCACGGGTATTGAACAGCAGGCAAATGCCGCATTCAGCGTGTTCCCGAACCCCGTAACCACCACCGCCACTGTGGAAATGGAACGCATGCCACCGGGCACCTTGCTTGTGCTGCGCGATGCACTGGGCCGCGAGGTGCTGAGGCAGCGCGTTACTGATCACTACACCACGCTAACGCTGGAGCGCAGCGGTGTGTACCTCCTGGAATTGTGGGATGGAGTAGGACGCCTAGCTACTCAGCGCATTGTAGTGGAGTAGTGCCATCACCTTGTGCGCATTGAAGCAGGCTAAAGTAGCCGAAGGCTAAGGGGCCAATTGGCCTAGAAGCCTTAATACCCCAAAAAAATACCGGTTTCAGGGTATTGTGGCGGTGCGGCTGCTACGGGTACTTCGCAGCCATGCGAACCACCAACACACCCTTGCGCATTGCCTTGGTCGGCGACCAGGGCTTTGTGCGCGAAGCATTGAGCGTTGTTATAGCCACCCGGACACCGCACAGCGTTGTGCTTGAGGTGGCCAATGACCGCGGCTACGGTAAACTGTTCGAGATCATGGGCCCACCGGATGTAACGCTGGTGGACCTTACGCAGCACCCGGAGGATGGCATCGCTCGCATTGTGTGGCTCGGTGCCAACCAGCCGACCACCAAACCGCTGGCCTGTGGCCATATGCTCGCGAAGCAATGGGTACGGCGGGCCTTGGTGGCGGGCAGCAGGGGCTATGTGGCCTTGAACGGTGCCTTGGACGAGGTACCGCTGGCACTGGAGCAACTGTGGTCGGGTGTGCATTACAGCAGCCCCTTGGTTCTTGCGGTGCGCGAGGAGATAGCTGCCACCGCGCGCGAGCGGGGCAAGGTGCAGGCCGCCATTAGCCCGCGGGAATTGGAGGTGCTGCAACTGGTATTCGACGCGGCGGAACTGAGCTACAAGCGCATTGCCGATAAGCTGCACATCGGCAGCCGCACAGTTGAGAGCCATATGCGCAGTTTGTACCAGAAGCTCGGCGTTAAAACCCGCACGGGCGTGCTGCTCATTGCCTTGCGTTCGGGCTTGCTCGAATTGTGATCAGAAGAGTACGCTGCGGGGCGAACGCTTGCACGCATCGAACGCTTTTCCTCGGGAAGCGGTCGTAACTCGACGCTCTTCGACCGAAGCGAGGCTCGCATCGACCGCTATTTCTTGAGAAGCGGTCGCAATTCACAGAACATCGACCAAAGCGAGGCTCGCATCGACCGCTTTTCCACGAGAAGCGATCGAAGCGCGGCGAACATCCACCGCATTTCGGGCGATCGCGCAGCCGTTGCGTTCTTCTTATGCCGTTGTGGAATGTGCTTGATGCTCAATGCGCTTAAGCCGCATCAATGCGCCAGGTGAACGCGCTGCGATCCGTAGTTCCCCGGAGGTGTGGTATTCCGGTAAAGCACGGATTTTCCGAACGCTGCCGGGCCTTGCTGCGGAAAAGGCCATGGCTGGGAATTCCCCCGGCCACTAAAACTCCAAAGCAATGAAGACGACGTACACAGTGAAATTGGGGACCTCCGGCCTGAGCCCCGCGGACCTGGTGGTAAAGAGCCGGAACCATGTGACCATGATGACCGGCAGTACCATTTACCTGACGCCAACGCCGGCACTGGCCACCATAACCGCCGCCTGCGACCGGCTCGATGCCGCGAACCAGGAGGTGTTCTTCAACGGCGGGAAATCCGCCTATGATGAGCGTGATGAGGCCGATGTGGAATTGCGCGCGCTGATCAAGGAGCTCGCCGGTTACGTGCAGGCGGTGAGCAAGGGCGACAAGCCCAAGATCCGCGATGGCGCCGGGTTCGATGTGGTGGAACAGGGCCAGCCGATCGGCGAACTGGACCCGCCCAAGGCGCTTGGTACCCGGCTTACGCGCATGAGCGGGCGTGTAGCCCTGGATTGGGACCGCGTGTACGGTGCGAAGTCGTACCAGGTGTTCATCAGCACCACCAACAACCCGTTCAACTGGCAGATGACCGCCGTAACCACCAAGAGCCGGTTGGACGTGGACAGCCTGGAGCCGGGCACCTTCTACTGGTTCGCCGTTGCCGCGGTTGGCGCGGCCGGCGAAAGCAGCAAGAGCGATCCCGCGCACGCGGCCGCCGCTTAAGCGCTACCGCGCGTTCACCTACCGAAGGCAGGCATTCGCGGTCGGAATGCACCATGCCAGCCAACCCCGCCATTGGACAGCGGAAGTAACACCTCTTCATCGCACAAGCCCCCGGCCGCTCCGGGGGCTTGTTGCTTTTAGAGACTTGATGCTGCTTCGCGGCAACGTGATGCATCCGATACCTTCGCCCCACATTCCCCAATCCATGAACACCAACTGGTCCAAGATCCTCCTCTTCAGCCTGCTCTCGTTCGCCTTGGGCGTTGTCATTTGTTGCTTGTGCTGTCGCATGTGCGGTGGCGGAAGTTGCCACACAGGCGGCTGCGGTAAGGAAATGAGTTGCGAACGCGGTGGCGGTGGTGCATGCATGCACGGCGGCGAGGGCAAGGAAGCTTGCTGTAAAGGCGGCCACGGTGCAGGCCATGGTGCAGGTCACGGCGAAGGCCATGGCGAAGGGCACCACGATGATGGGGTGCATGCGATCGTGCATGAACTGGAGGCTTCGAACTTCCAGGGTGATACCACCATCGCGATCGATGGCGGTACCGTGAATGTGCGCCGTGATGGCGACAAGACCGAAGTGAAAGTGGAGGTGCGCGACAGCACGCGAAAGTCCGTGACCGTGGACATGCACGGACACTGATCGACCCGATCGATCATGCCCGGCGCCCGTGCCGCATTCGAACTGAAGAGCCTGGTAGGGGTCACCATGGTGGGCTACGCGCTCACGCTCCTCTTCGGGACCATCGGCTACATGCTGCCGGAGAATTCCTACGGCCAGTTGCTCCTGTTCCAATTGGGCGATGCGGCAGGCATCACGGCTTCTGTGCTCGCCGCTGGTACACGGGACTACGCGGCCAGCAGGTCGCTGCATCGGCTTTCATTCTCATGGGTATCACGCACGGGATCTCACTGGCGGGTACCGGCATCGTGGCATTGAACACCGAGAAAAGCATCACCCTGATCATGCCCATGATCCCCTCGATGATCCTCATGGCCTGGTGCCTGCTGTTCCCCCACTGGCTGCGCGCGTTCGCGCTGTTGCCCGCAGTGCTGTTCCTCTATGTTTACTTCCGGGTGCTCAGCGGCGCTCCTTACTTCGACTGGCCCACCTCCACGGCCTATTTCCTGTGGAACATCACCGAGGTATGCTGGGCCGTCTACCTCTTGATCGACCATCGGCGACAACTTCAGGCCATCGCACCATGAAGCGTTGGAACCCGCGCGCCGACAGGGCACCATCTCGGACGTTCCACCGATCTTATCGATCCCCATGTCCAAGCACCTGAAACGGATCCTTATCGGCCTCGCGATCCTGGTGGTCGTTGTGATCGCCGTTCTGCGCATCCTGAAGATCCAGACCAAAAAAGCAAGCCCGCAAGAGACCGTCACCTTCTGGGTGGATGACCTACAGGTGGCGATCGACTACAGCCGCCCCTCCAAAAAAGGACGTGAGATCTTCGGTGGCCTGGTGCCTTATGGCAAGGTGTGGCGCACCGGCGCCAACGAGGCCACCACGTTTACAGTGAACAAACGGATCACCTTCGTTGGGACGCCAGTGCCTGTCGGCACATACACCCTGTGGACCATTCCCGGTCCGAAGCAGTGGACGGTGATCCTGAACGACCGGAAGTACGGCTGGGGGATCGATATGGACGGCAATGCCTCACGCGATCCACAGGCCGATGTGGCCAAAGCCAATGTGCCGGTGACGTTGCTGGAGCAGCCGGTCGAGCAGTTCACCATCGAAGTCGGGCAGGACCCCACCGAGCTCATCCTGAAATGGGATAATGTGCAGGTGGCTGTTCCGCTGGAGCAGTAAGTTAGGAGCAGGGGCAGGAGCGGCACCAAAGGCCGCCGCCTCCCGACCGCGAAGTATCTTCGCCGTCCCGAATTCAAGGGGACCGCATGCAATTCACCGCCGCCCAGATCGCCGAACTCCTGCATGGGGAGGTTGATGGCGATCCGCAGGTGATGGTGAACGACCTTGCCAAGATCGAGGAGGCCAGGGCCGGTACGCTCACCTTCCTGGCGAACCCGCGGTACACCGAGTTCATCTATACAACGAAGGCCACCATCGTCATTGTTGATGGTGGCTTCACCGCCACGCAGGCCATACCAAAGGGCCTCACACTGATCCGCGTGGCGGACTCAAGGCTCGCCTTCACGCAACTGCTGGAACGGAACAACAACCTCCAGTACGAGAAGAAGGGCATTGAGCAACCCAGCTTTGTGAGCCCCAAGGCCAAACTCGGCAAGGGCGTCTACATCGGGGCGTTCTGCTACGTCGGTGACGACGTGGTATTGGAGGACGGTGTGAAGGTGTTCCCCAACTGCTTCATCGGCGACCGCGCCCGCATCGGCAAGGACACGCGCATCCACGCGGGTGTGAAGATCTACCACCAGACGGTGATCGGCGCGCATTGCGCCATCCACAGCGGTGCGGTGATCGGGGCCGATGGCTTTGGCTTCGCGCTCAACGCAACGGGGACCTATGAGAAAATGCCCCAGGTGGGCAATGTGATCCTGGAGGACTACGTGGAGATCGGTGCCAACACCACGGTGGACCGTGCCACAATGGGCCACACCATCATCCGCAAAGGGACCAAATTGGACAACCTGGTACAGGTGGGCCACAACGCCGAGATCGGCCAGCACACCGTGGTGGTGGCGCAGACCGGCATCGCGGGCAGCACCAAGGTGGGCGATCGTGTCATGATCGGTGGCCAGGTGGGCATTGCAGGCCACTTGAAAGTGGGCAACGATGTGAAGATCGCGGCGCAGAGCGGCATCAGTTCCGACGTCCCGGACGGGGTTGCCGTACAAGGCGCTCCGGCTTTTGGCAAACTGGACTACAACCGCAGCTACGTGGTCTTCCGCAAGCTGCCCGCGCTGCTCAAGCGCATCGACGCCCTGGAGCGCGAACTGGCCGAGTTGCGCAAAGCCACCGGCGAACCCACGCCCTGACCGAACCCGGCCAGCTTTCTACCTTCGCCGTCCACCGCGGGCGGGGTACATCCCTGTTCCGGCCGGGGCCGAAGATCCATGACCGACCAACAGCACACCCTGAAGGGAAGCGCGACAGTGAAAGGCGTTGGCCTGCACACGGGCGAACCCGTTACCCTCACGCTGCGCCCGGCACCCATTGGGCATGGCTACAAATTCCAGCGCACCGACCTCGAAGGCGAACCCATTATCGATGCGGACGCCGACCTGGTGGTGAGCACCGCGCGCGGAACCACCCTTGGCAAGGGCGATGTCCTGGTGAACACAACGGAACATGTGTTGGCCGCACTTTACGCATTGGGTGTCGACAACTGCCTGTTGCAGATCAGCGGGCCCGAACTGCCCATCATGGACGGCAGCGCGCTGCCATTCGTGGAGGCGATCGAGAGCGTGGGGCTCGAAGGCCAGAACGCACCGCGCAACTGGTACGAACTGAAGGAACCGATCTGGTTCGAGACCCAGGAGCGCGGCACCGAGATGCTCGGCGTTCCAACCCCTGGTGGCGAGTTCCGCCTCACGGTGATGGTGGACTACAACAGCCCGGTGCTCGGTACGCAGCATGCGAGCATGTACCGCGCCGAGGAGTTCAAGGCGGAGATCGCCCCGTGCCGCACGTTCGTCTTCCTGCGCGAATTGGAACAACTGGCCAAGGCCGGCCTCATCAAGGGTGGCGACCTGAACAACGCCATCGTGCTGGAAGACCGGGAAGGAACGACCAAAGAACAACTTCGGGACCTGGCGAAGACACTGGGACGCGAATACCAGGAAGTGGAGATCCGCCGCAACGGCGTGCTGAACACCACCGACCTGAAATTCTTCAACGAGCCTGCGCGCCACAAACTCCTGGACATCGTCGGTGACCTCGCGCTGGTGGGCCGCCCGATCAAGGGGCATATCCTGGCCGCGCGGCCGGGCCATTTCGGCAACACCAGTTTTGCCAAACGCATCAGGGAGAAGATCCGCGAGGAGGAGAAGAACCGCGTTGCCCACATCGACCTGAACCGGGAGCCGCTCTACGACATCAACGCGATCCAGAAGATGCTCCCCCACCGCTACCCGTTCCTGCTGGTGGACAAGGTGATGTCGATGGATGAGAACAGCATCATCGGCGTGAAGAACGTAACGATGAACGAACCGCACTTCACCGGACACTTTCCCGGCAACCCGGTGATGCCCGGTGTGCTGCAAGTGGAGGCCATGGCGCAGGTCGGCGGGATCTTCGCCCTGAGCAAGGTGCCCGATCCGGAGAACTATACCACCTACTTCCTCAAGACCGATGGCATTCGCTACCGGCGCAAAGTGATCCCCGGTGATACGCTCGTGTTCCACCTGGAGTTGATCACCCCCATCCGGCGCGGCATCGTACACATGAAGGGCATGGGCTATGTACGAGGCCAACTCGCCGTGGAAGCCGAAATGCTCGCGCAGATCGTGCGGGACAAGACCGGCTCAGCCGCACCGCAGAAAAAGGAACCTGCCACGGCAGGCAAGCCCGCGCCTGCCCAATGAGCATCTCCAAGCTGGCTTATGTACACCCGGACGCCAAGCTGGGGAAGGACGTAACGGTGGAACCGTTCGCCAGTGTCTATGGCGACGTGGTCATCGGCGACGGCAGTTGGATCGGACCCAGCGCCGTGCTGTTGGACGGTGCGCGCATCGGCAGTAAGTGCCGCATTTTTCCCGGCGCCGTGATCAGCGCGATCCCGCAGGACCTGAAGTTCGCCGGTGAGCGCACCACCGCTGAAGTAGGCGATGGCACCACCATCCGCGAGTGCGTCACCATCAACCGCGGCACGGCCGATCGGGAGAAGACCGGCGTGGGCAGCAATTGCCTGCTGATGGCCTATGTACACCTCGCGCACGATTGCCTCGTGGGCAACAACGTGGTGATCGCCAACAGCGTGAACCTCGCGGGCCATGTCACCATCGACGACTGGGCGATCCTGGAGGGCAATGTCGCCGTGCAACAGTTCCTCCACATCGGTGCGCACAGCTTCATCGCAGGTGCCAGCTTGGTGCGCAAGAACGTACCGCCTTTTGTGAAGGCCGCGCGCGAACCATTGAGCTACGTGGGTGTGAACGTCGTTGGCCTGCGCCGCCGTGGCTATGCCGATGACGCCATCGCCCGCATCGAGGACATCTACCGCGAGATCTTCGTGCGCAACAACAATGTGGACCGCGCCGTGCAGAACGTGGAGCAGCAACTGCCCCGGAGTCCGGAGCGCGGCCAGATCCTCGACTTCATCCGCAACAGCCCGAAAGGCATCATGCGCGGCCTGGCGGAGTGATCCACCAGGCCGTCACGCCGGGTTCGACCCGGTATCCGGTCACCTCTCATGGAGATCCGCCTGCAGAACATCGCCAAGCATTTCGGTCGTGAGGTCGTGTTCCAGAACGTGGACCTCACCTTGGCCAGCGGATCCCGAACCGCCATCCTCGGCCCGAACGGAAGCGGGAAAAGCACGTTGCTGCAAACGTTCGCTGGCGCATTGATCCCGACAAGTGGCACGATCCAGCACGCAGTGAACGGGAAGGTCATCGACCAGCAGGAGATCTACAGGCACGTCAGTATCGCCGCGCCCTATCTGGGACTCTACGAGGACCTCAGCCTCGATCAGACCATCGCGTTCCATCAGCGCTTCAAACCGTTCCGACCGGGTATCTCCCCTTCGGATGTCGCGCGCATCGCCTACCTCGAAGCAGCGCTGGACAAACCCGTGCTGCATTTCAGCAGTGGCATGAAGCAGCGCCTGAAGCTCGCCCTCGCCATCCTGAGCGACACCCCGCTGTTGCTGCTGGATGAACCGGCAAGCAATCTGGATGCGCAGGCGGTTGAGTGGTATCGTGAACTGCTCACGAAACACTTGGCCGGGCGCACGTTGGTGGTGGCAAGCAATCGGCAGGCAGCGGAGCATGACCTCTGCACGGGAGCCTTGGAGATGGAGGTGTTAAAGCCCGCTGCTCCAAGCTAGCGGCCCGTTCTTTAGGTCAAAAGCCTACTTTCGCGACCCCAACGAAGTAGACCTCCATTCTCATGGCAAGCACCGCTGACGTCAATATCGGATCGTACATCCGCTTCAACAACGACATCTGCCAGATCATGGAATGGCAGCACCGCACGCCGGGCAACCTGCGCGCGTTCTTCCAGGGCAAGATGCGCAACCTGCGTAACGGCAAGCTGAACGAGCATCGCTGGCGCAGCGGCGAACCCATGGAAGTGCTGCGCGTCGAGGTCCACGAACTGCAATACCTCTATCGCGAAGGCGAGAACCTGGTGTGCATGAACCAGGCCTCCTTCGAACAGGAGTACGTTCCCGTGGCACTGTTCGGTGACGCGTTGGGCTACATGAAGGAAGAGATGGTGGTGCAGGTGGGTTTCGAGAGCGGCACGCCCCTCTTCGCCCGCCCGCCGAAAGTGGTGGAGTTGGAAGTGACCTACACGGAGAATGCGGTGAAGGGCGACACGAGCAACAAGGTGATGAAGGCCGCCAAGCTCGAGACCGGCGCGGAGATCAGCGTGCCCAGCTTCGTGGACATCGGCACCATCGTGCGCATCGACACGGAGAACGGGGCCTACTTGGACCGCGTGAAGAAGTAATACCGGACTGAGCGAACATCTCGAACCCCGCCCCTGCTCGCAGGAGGCGGGGTTCGCCTTTCATGGGCACATTTCCCCACGGTTACCTTTGGCCGTCATCCACGAGCCCCTTGGAACTCAACCCACCGCAGTCCGCAGCGCAACTGGCCCAACTCCTCCGGGCCGAAGCCAGGGGCAACACTACCCTGCTGGTCACCGGCCTCAATGAGATCAACCGCGTGGGTGCGGGCGATCTGGTCTACGTGGACCATCCGAAGTACTACGCCAAGGCGCTCAACAGCGCGGCCACCACAGTGCTCATTGACAAGGAGGTCGAGGTCCCTGCCGGCAAGGCGATCATCGTGAGCGCCGATCCCTGCGGCGACTACAACAAACTGGTGGAGCATTTCAGTCCACGCCTGGGCTGGGCCGCTGCCAAACCGGTTATCGGTGAAGGCAGCGAGGTACACGCGAGCGTCATCATCGGCCCGAACGTGCGCATCGGCACCGGCTGCATGATCATGCCCGGGGTGGTGCTCTACGAGAACACCACGATCGGCGATCGCGTCATCATCCACGCGAACACGGTGCTTGGTGCGGATCCGTTCTATTTCAAGAAACGCTCAACGGGCTACGACAAGATGATCCCCTGTGGCAGCGTGGTGATCGAGGATGATGTGGAGATCGGAGCGCTCTGTAGCATCGATCGCGGCGTCAGCGCCGACACGCGCATAGGGCGCGGCACCAAGTTGGACAACCATGTGCAGGTGGGGCATGATACCCGCATCGGCGAGCACTGCCTGATCTGCGCCCATGTGGCCATCGCCGGTGCGGTGGTGATCGAGGATGGCGTTACACTGTGGGGCCAGGTAGGCATCCCGAGCAAGGTCACCGTGGGCAAGGGCGCAGTGGTCCTGGGCCAGAGCGGTCTCATCAGCAGCGTTGAAGGCGGCAAGACCTATCTCGGCTCGCCCGCTGGCGAAGCGAAACAGAAATTGCGTGAGGTGGCGCTCACCGGCCGGTTGCCGGATCTGTTCAAGAAACTGAAGGACTGATCGCATGGCCCGCCTGGAGCGCATCGTCGAACGGCTCGAGCTGAAGGAGTTCCAACTGCGCGCGTTGCTCGATGTGACCAAGGCGATCAACAACACGGTGGATCGCGCGGAATTGTTGGGGCTCTACGAGAAGATCGTGCGGGAAGAACTGGGTATCACGCGGCTGATGCTCTATGAGCGCACCGAGCGTTGGGAACGCATCCTCTCCTTCGGTACCGGCGAACGGGAAACGGAAGTCGACGTCGAACAGGCCTTCTCCACCTACAAGGACATCCAGGTGATCGGCTCCGATAGCGCGGGCAGTCTGGGCGCCTTCGATGTGGCGGTGCCGGTGTACCACCGCGAACGTCCGCTGGCCTTCCTGCTCATCGGCGATATCGACGAGGAGGAGCAGCGCATGAGCCCAACGGTGAAGCACCTGAACTTCATCCAGACCCTCACGAACCTGATCGTGGTGGCCATGGAGAACCGGCGCATGGCGCAGCAACAGTTGCAACAAGAGCGCGATAACCGAGACCTGGAACTGGCCGCGCAGATGCAGAGCATGCTCGTGCCCAAGGACCTGCCGAACAACACGCGCGTGGAAGCCGCGGCCTGGTACCAACCGCACCGTTTGGTGGGGGGCGACTACTACGACCTCATCGAATTGAACGACGATGAACTCGTTGTGTGCGTGGCCGACGTGAGCGGCAAGGGCATCGCAGCGGCACTGCTCATGAGCAACTTCCAGGCGACACTGCGCGCTTCAGTGACGCACACCAACGACCTGGAAAAACTGCTGCACATGCTCAACGAGCGCGTCTTCGCCAATGCGCGTGGCGAGCGCTTCATCACGCTCTTCATCGGCCGCATCGACCTGCGCACGCGGCGCATGCGCTATGTGAACGCCGGACATAACGACCCGCTCCTGTACGGTGGCCGCAGCATCCTCGAGCTGCACGACGGATCCATCGCGCTGGGCATGATGCCCAAACTCCCCTTCCTGCGCATCGGTGAAGTGGAACTGCCAACGGACTGCACCCTGCTGTGCTACACGGACGGCCTGGTGGAGCAGGAGGACGCACAGGGTGAGGCGTTCGAAACGAAACCACTGACCCACGCACTGGAGCATTTCGCAGGTGCTGGAACGGCCTCGCTCAATTCGGCGGTCATCAGTGCGTTCGAAGCGCACCGCGGTGGCCTGCCCTACCTGGACGACATCGCGCTGCTGACTTGTCGGTTGCGCTAAGGGGTGCGTTACGCGCTGATCGACCAGCGCACATCGCTCAACGCGCAGCGGCTGGCTGCTTCGGTTCTGGATACTTCAAGTCGAACAACACGATCATGGCCGTGAAGGCCCAGAACGGCACCGAGGCCTTGTCGGTATCCAGGAAATTGTTCAGCCCGCCATGCAGGTAATAGGTGGTGAGCCCGATGAACGCAGCGGCCATCAACCGTTGGTCGGCTCCGGAGGGCATGCGGCGATAGAGGCGCAATGCCGTACGGATGGTGATCACCAGCAGGGCGAGCATCAGCAACATGCCCGGTAGCCCTTGTTCGGCCAAGGGTCCCAGGTATTCACTGTGGGCGTTGCCCTGCACCCCGAAATTGGTGCTGATGATCGTACGGTCCTCCGAGGCCTGGAAGGGCGCGTATTCGAACATGTAGGTACCAGGGCCCCAGCCGAAGACGGGCTTCTCCTGCCACATGCGCAGCGCCGCGTTCCACCGGTTGATGCGCTCCAAGTTGCTCGCATCGCTCGAGATGTTCGAGATCGACTGCACGTGTTCGCCCAGATCATCGGAGGACTCCTCGCGGTTGCGTTCTAGGGCGATGGTGATCTGGTCCTGGTTGGCGTAGTACGCCACACCGCCGGCCATCAGCGCCAGTACCAACGCCCAGGCAGGTACGCGCAACCTCATCACCAGGTACAAGGCGAACGCGCCGACCAGGCTCAGCCATGCGGCACGGGTATAGGAGAAGATGAGGCCGGCCAGCAGCACGGCGAACACAAGCACGGCCACCCCGCGCCGGGTGCGACTGTAACCGGGCATACCCAGTGCCGCAATGGAGAACGGCAGGAAGAACGCGATGATGGCGCCGTAGCTCGTGTGGTCCTTGAAGAAGGGGCTCATCACCCAATGCGCGGGATCGTGCGCGAAGTCGAATTGCGCGTGCTGCACCAGGGTGTAGCCCACCACGATCACCAGCCCGGCGAGGTACGCCCAAATGAAGCGGTGCATATGGCGCGGGTCCTCGAACAAGCGCGTGGCCAGCAGGTACATGGTGCATACGAACCACAAACGCGCGGTGAAGTACTTGACGGATACGAGGGGCATGGTGCTGGGTACGATGCACACCACCATCCAGACCAGCTGGGCCAGCACCACCCAGGTGATCGGGTGCCGCCAGACACGGGCATCGAGCACATCGCGTTCCAACGCCACCCTCAGGAGGAAGAGCACCATGAGGCCCACCATCAGCGGTTCGGTGGGCAGGGCGATGCCCAGTCCGCCCAGATCCATCTCCTCCAGATTGATCGAAAGCGGTGTGGCGAACGCGATGAAGACCAGCAACCGATCGGCGGCCGTGAACATCGCCCACACCACCAGCAGCAGAGCAGGCAGTGCGTTGAGCCAGTAGAACCGGTCCGCTACGAAATAGGCGTTCACCAACACGAACAGCACACAGGCCGCAGCGATCCAGTTGGCCTTGATCACCCGAAGCATCGCTCAGGAGCGTTGGTCGCGCCACAGGAGCAGCACGAAGCAGAGGAATATCGCGGACAACGTCGCGGTGAGTACGATCAGCCACCGCACCGGGTATACCTTCTTGTCACTCACCTCGGGATACACCACCACGTTCGTGTAAGTGAGTTCCTTCGTCACGTCGTTCACCACGCGCTCGTGCTCTGTGAGCAGGCGGTCGTAGTTGATGCGGAACATGTCGCTCAATTCGGAAAGCTCGCGGAACTCCCCGCCCTTCTCCTCCAGTTCCTTGATCATGCCCAACACCGCGTCCTTCTGGGCCTGTCCTGCCCCGGAGCCGAGCATGCGCATATATCCTTTGGTCAGTTCCTTCACCTGGCTGTCGTACTCCAACAGTCCGGTGTTGCGTCGCAACGTATCGAGCCGCGCCTCCACGCTGTCCAATTTGTACTTCTCATGATCCAGCGAACGGTCGGCGATCTTCAGCACTTCAAAGGATTTCTCCCGCTGCAACCGGCGGGCGAGCATGTTCACCTGTTCGAGCATGGCGTTCACCATGTCACGCGCGTCCACGGGCACTTCGTCCATGATCTCGATCTGCACGGATTCGTAGCGCGTCTTGCTGATCTCCACCCGGTCGTTGAACTCGTTGTACAACGCGAAGTAGCCACCGTTCGCCGTGGTGTCCACCTCGTATTTCGTTCCCAGTTCGAATCGGACGATGAGGCTGTCACGGATGCTGTTGCTCTCGAGCAATTGGAGCAACTGGTCCGTCCGGGTCTCGATGCTGTAACTGGACAGATTCACAGGATATACCGTGGCGGTGCTCAGGTACTTGGGCTTGATGAACGTGGGCCCGCTGAGTATGGAGGACAACACGACCGCCACCGCACCGATCAACAGGAACAACCGAAGATGCCGGCGCACCACGCTCAGCGCGGACTGGAATGTGAAGTCAGTGGACATGGCTCGATCGGATCTTGTTCGCGTTCTCCTGCACTACGATGAGCAACAGGGCCAGCAGCAATGCGCTGATGCCACTGATGGCCACCACCAGCCAGCGGATCGGGTAGCTCTTTTTGTCGGCGGGCTGTGCATTGTTCACCACGAACTTGTGGGGCAGGTCGCTTTCCATGTCAGCCTGCGCCTGTTCCAGTTTCATGCGCATCACGCTAAGCCTTTTCGTCTCGTTGAACAGGCGGTCCTGTAACGTCACGTAAGCGCCACCGTATTTGGCCAGCACTTTGAAACGCTCCTCGAACTCCTTGATCGCCCGTTGGTCGCCCTTGAGGATGGCCGCGCCCAGGTACTCGTTGTAGCGTTCGGTCTGGGTATGATAGTCCTGTACGCCCAGTTCACGCAGCACGCGCATGCTGTCGGTCATCACGCGGATCTCTTCTTCGAGTTGCTTCACCTTGCTTTCCACCATCCTGAAGCCCTTGCCCGCGCGTTCACGGGCCATTTCCTTCCACACCGAATCCACCTGGGCGGCGATGAAGTTGGCCATGTCCGCGGCGCGCTGTGGTTCTGCGTCGAGCACCTCAACGCGCACACTGCTGAATTTCGTGTGCTCGAAGGTGATGTGCTGAGTGTAAGCCTCCCGCAGATCACTGTTCCGGTGGGCACCTGCGGGATCGATCTTGTACACGGACATCAAGCGGAAGCGCTCGGCGACACGATCACGCACTTCGTCCGAGTGCAGCAACTGCAACAACTGTTCGCTATCCTCCTCATCGCCCAATGCCAGGATGTCGTCACGCCCGGTGCTCTGCTCGTTCAGCAAGGCTTTGGACACCGAGTTGGTGATCGCCGGGAACATGATCACCTCGCTTTGGTACAACGGGGTGATCACGAACGCGGCCACCGTACCGGCCAACAGACCGAACAACGTGATGCCGATGATGAGTTTGCGACGTGCCCAGAGGAACAGGACAAGGTCGAACGAGGCGAGGGCTTCCTTGCGGGCTGCGGCCATGCGATTTCCTTACTGAAAAAGAGGGCCTAAAGTACACGTTCGCCCGTGCCCGGCGTGGGCAGCCGCAAAGCCCTGTCAGACACCCCCTTCCTTGGGCGGCGCAAGCACCGATCGGAGGCCTCGCAAGCTCACCATCCCGCTGAGCAGGGCCCAGCCCAGAGCGAGCGATGCGAACAAGGCGGAACGAACACCGAGCCCGGCATCCAACTGTTGCAACGGTAAGAGCATGAGCACCAGGCCGAGGGCGTATAACGATGCGCGCAGCACGAGCACATTCACCGCTTTCAGCCCATACATCCGGCTGGCCAACACCAACTGAACAGCGGCGGTGATCCCTTGTGTGACCAAACTGGCCCATGCCGCACCTTCCGCCTGGAAACGTGGGATCAGCAAGAGATTCAGGCCGATGTTCAGCAATGCGCCGCCGGCCGCCATCCAGTTCAGCCAACGCAAGCGGCCGCCCGCCGTGAGCAATGTGCCGAAGACGTAGGTAGTGCATACCGCCACGAAGCACCAGATGAGCACCGCGAAGACCGGTGCGCTCAAAGCCGTGTGCTCGCTATAGCGCAGATCCATGATCGCGCGCGCGTGCAGGCTGCCGAAGAACGCGACCGCCAACGCACCGGCCAACACCAGGCGAAAGGCCAGCGACACCAGGGGGCCTACCTCCTCCTTGTGCTTCAGCATCCGGCTGAACATGGGCAACAAAAGACCAGCGAAGAGGTAGCCGAGCATGTTCAGCGCTTCGAAAAAGCGGAAGCCTTGTGCATAGATCCCGGCTTGCATGGCGCCGTCAGGCAGCAGGCGCTCCAGCATCAGCGTATCGATCCGGTAGTAGAACGTCATCAGCAGGATCAGCAACGCGTACGGGAAGCTCTGCTTCACCACCACCCAACTGAACACGGGGTTCAAGCCAAAGCGGACACGCCCTGTAAGGCGGAGCACCATGACCAATGCCACCAATGCGGTAGTGCCATAGGCCGCGGTCTGCGCCCACACGAACCATTCGATCCGGAACGGTTCACCGGTGCTCCGCCCCCACAGCATCCAGCCCACAAGACCGATCAGCAGCAACCGGTCCAGCACGCTCAACAGGCTGTCCTGCCGGAAGCGTTGCGCACCGGCGATGTTGCTGCGCAGATAGAGAATAGTGGCCACCAACGCCTGGTTCAGCACGAGCCAGCCCAGCATGCCCAGTTGCTCTCCGCGAAAACCGAGCACCAACCCGGCGACCAACGTAACCACTGCATAGAGGACCACCAGCACCAGTCGCACGCCCACAACCCCGCTCAGGTACTTGCCCATCAGCTGCCGGTGCTGTGCGATGTGGCGTGTATTGAAATTCGTGATGCCCAGGTCCAGCACGATGTTCAACAGGAAGCTCAGGCTGATCAACGCCGCATACCCGCCATAGACCTCGGCGCCAACGACATCCTGCACGCCGGCATCGATGCCCAGGATGTAGAAGGGCTTCACCAAAAGGTTCAGCACCAGCAGCAGGGCCAGGTTGGTAAGGAAGGTGCGTTGCATGAAAAGAGGATGTGAAGATGCGGAGATGGGTCGAATGTGCCCAGGGAACGTCCCGAGAACAGAAGGTCCGATCGCAGTGCGCACATTTGCACATCCACCCCATGCGCATCGTCGTCAACACCCGCCTGCTGCTACCTGACAAGCTGGAGGGCATCGGCTGGTTCACGCACGAAACGCTTTCACGCATCGTGAAGGCGCATCCGGAGCATCACTTCCTCTTCCTCTTCGACAGGGCTTTCGACAACCGTTCCATCTACGCCAGCAACGTGGAGGCGGTTGTGATGGGACCGCCAACACGGCATCCCCTGCTCTACCGCCTCTGGTTCGACTATTTGCTTCCGCGCAAGTTGAAACGCCTGAAGGCCGATGCCTTCCTGACCCCGGACGGCTACCTCGCCCTGCACAGCGCCGTCCCCACCTTGGCCGTGATCCACGACCTGAACTTCGAGCATTACCCGGAGGATCTGCCGCGCGCCTACCGGAACTACTACCGCCACTACTTCCCGCGCTTCGCACGGCACGCGACCCGCCTCGCGACGGTGAGCGAATACTCGCGCCGTGACATCGCGAAATTGTACGGCGTTGATGAGAGCCGCATCGACGTGGTTTACAACGGCGTGGGTGAAGCGTTCCTTCCGCTGAGCTCCACCGAACAGGAAGCCGCGCGGAAAGAATTCACGCAGGACGCACCTTATTTCATCTGCGTCGGTTCGTTGCACCCACGCAAGAACATCGCCCGGCTGCTGCTCGCCTTCGATGAGATGATCACCGCACATCCCAGCGATCTGCGACTGCTCATCGTTGGTGAGAACTTCTGGTGGGACGAACGGATGAAGCAGGCCTGGGAGCAAGTGCAGCATAAGGACCGCGTACAGTTCACCGGACGGTTGGGCCAGGAGAAATTGCGGCAGGCCATGGGCGGTGCAACGGGGCTGGCTTTCGTCAGCTACTTCGAAGGGTTCGGCATTCCAGTGGCGGAAGCGATGCGCTGTGGCGTGCCGGTGATCGCCGCGGAAACAACGAGCCTTCCGGAGATCGCCGGTGATGCCGCGCACTACTGCGACCCGTTCAGTGTGGGCGATATCGCACGTGCACTGTACGATGTGTGGAGCGATCCCGCGCTGCGCGAGCAACTGAGCACCGCCGGTCGCAAACGCGCCGAGCGCTATACCTGGGACAATGCCGCGAAGGCGCTTTGGGACAGCTTCGAGCGGATGCTCGCCGACGCCGGAAAACCGCTGCACCACTGACATGGCGCGACTGGCCGCATACCACACCGTGGGCCTGATCGAGGCCGGGTGTGACGAGGCCGGTCGTGGCTGCCTGGCGGGTCCTGTAGTGGCCGCCGCAGTGATCCTACCACAACGGCTGCGCCTGCCGGGTTTGGACGATAGCAAGAAACTGACGCACGAGCACCGCGCTGAACTGCGGCCGTTGATCGAGAAGGGCGCCTTGGCATGGGCCGTGGCCATGGTGCAACCTGCGGAGATCGATGCGATCAACATCCTCAACGCTTCGTTCCTTGCCATGCACCGCGCCATCGCCGCACTGACGCTCACCCCGCAACAACTGCTTATCGACGGCAACCGCTTCAACGCCTACGCCGGGATCGCGCATGTCTGTCTGGTGCAAGGCGATGGCCGCTACCGCAGCATCGCCGCAGCGAGCATCCTTGCGAAGACCCATCGTGACGCCTTGATGGAAACGCTGCACGCGCAACACCCCGCCTACAACTGGGTGTCGAACAAAGGCTATCCCACCGGCGACCACCGCGCAGCCATTGCGCGCGAAGGCCCCACGGAACTGCATCGGCACAGCTTCCGCTTGCTGCGCGAGGAGCTGGTCTTCTGAGCTCCGCGTTTCCACAACCTCGTGTGCGAAAGGCGCGCCCCGCGCGGCAAGCACGGTTGAACGCCCGGATACCTTTGGTCCGCTCCTCCTCTAAGGCGGGATGAAACATATGCGCCGCGTTCTCACCGTGTTGTTGCTCTTGGCGGTCGTGGCTGCGGCCGGGTGGACGCTCTATCGCTGGAACAGATCGGACAGCAGCACAGCGGATGTCTGGCGCGCCATTCCCGACCAGGCCGCCATCGTGATCGAATTGCCCGACGCATGGGGCACATGGGACCGGTTCACGCACACCTCCCAGCTCTGGGGTGCCTTCGAGCAGTTGCACGAACTGGCAGCGATCGGAAGATTGATGACACGAACCGTCGAGCGCATCCAGAATGATGCGGCGCTGCGCGAAGCCATCGGCGGAACACCGTTGCTGGTGGCGCTGATGCAACAGGGTGGCGATCGACCGGGCTGTTTGTTCACCGGTGTCCTGAACACGACCGATCGAACTGCGCTCGGGAACTTCACCGCGATCCTCGGACTGGACGCAGCGGCCACCGCAACGCTGGTGAACGGAACCACGGTCACGCTACGACCCGATACCGCATTGCCTGAACTGAGCCTTGCCACCCGCAATGGGTTGTGGCTGCTGGCTTCATCACCGGTGATGATGGAGGAAGCGCTACTTCAGCTCGAACGCGGCACACCGATCACCAGCGATACGCTCTTCGCACGTGCCCATGCGACGCTGGGGGCTGGCGCGGAGGCACACCTGCTCTTCCATACCACGCGCGCTCAACGCCTGGTGCGGTCCGCCGTCCGGGAGAAGGGCGCGAGCGAGTTGGATCTGCCCGAAGGTTGGGCCGCGCTCGATGTGCGGCCACGCGCGGACGCGTTGTTGATGAGCGGCCTCCTGGTGCAAGCGAAGGAGCATTGGACGTTGACGAGCGTGCGTAACCAAGGCGCAGGTCCATGGAACCTATCACGTCTGTTACCCGCGACCGTCACCTCGTTGAACGTGCAGCATGTAACCGATGCGCAGCGCTACGTGAGCGATCGCCGTGCGGCTTCCGACACAAGCGACGGAGCACTCGCAACCGCGCTGTTCCATTGGGTGCATGGCTCCATGGGTGTGGCGACCGCGCAGGGCAAGAGCGGTGCGCAGCCGATGCATTGGGCGCTGTTCGAAACGGATGAAGTCGAAGCCGCGCTCACCGCATTGGGAGGCTTATGCCATCCGTGTGATACACTGGCATACAGGGGCGTTCGCTTGACCCGACTACCGATCGTAAGTACACACGAACGGTTGCTGGGGCCTGCGTTCGAGCCCTTCGTGCAGCCCTGGTGGGCATTGCTCGGCGATGTGGTGCTGTTCGCTCCCGAACCCGCAACCCTCCAAATAGCGATCGATGCCTGGAATGATGGCAACACGCTCGCGCAGGACCACCGCACAAGCGCATGGTTCGACCGCATGAGCGAAGAAGCCGGTACCACCTGGTGGTGCGATGTAGCACGATCGCACGATCCGTTCGACGGTGGGTCTGGAAAGGATCCGGTGACGGTGACGCGTCCCTTCGATCGTTCGCGCGGGCAACTGGGCGGACTCACCGTCCAGCTTTCTTCGGGGCAGCACGGCATGACGCACCTCTCCGTCGACCTGCAACACGCGCCGCAGGAAACGCCGGAGGCCGGTACGCTGTGGAGCGTTGCGTTGGGCAAGGCGGTGGGCCGCGCACCGGACATCGTGCGCAACCACACCAACAACACACGCGAGGTACTGGTACAGGATGCGGAGAACACGATCCATGTGATCGGCAGCACCGGCAAGGTGCTCTGGACGCGTGCGCTCGACGGCCCTATCCGCGGAGAGGTGATCCAGGTGGACCGCTTCAAGAACGGCAAGCTGCAACTGCTCTTCAATACCGCGGCACGTCTCTACCTCATCGATCGCAATGGCAAGGACCTGGCGGGCTTCCCGGTGGGTCTGCCCGACAGCGCGAGCGCACCGCTGAGCGCCTTCGACTACGAGAACAACAAGGAATACCGCGTGCTGATCCCCACCATGGAAGCGCGCATCCTCAACTACAGCCTCGATGGCAAGCCGGTGGAGGGCTGGGAGCCGCCGCGTACAGCAACAACTGTTTCCCTGGCGATCGCGCACCTGAGCTTGAAGAACAAGGACCACCTCGTGGTGATAGATGATGGCGGCACGGTCGGCGTGCTGGATCGGAAAGGCGCACCGCGCTATACGCCGAAATTGAAGTTGGGCCGGGGCAGTACGGTCATCGGCATGAGCCCCGCGTTGGATATCGGCGCTTGCAGGTTGTTGTGGAACGACAGCGTCGGGAACGCGCTGAGCGGAACCCTGGACGGCCGGATCGATACCCTCGCCCGCGCTGCCGCTGCCACTGGCGGGTTCCACCATGGGCTGTTGCAGGAGGACCTCGACCGCAATGGCACCGTCGACGTGGTGCTCCATGCGCGCGGAACGCCGACGATGTTGGATGGCGCCCGTCCGCTCCACGCTGCGAGCATGGTTGGAACAGTCGAGGCCTTCACGCGCATCGCGGACCTGAACCTCGACGGTGTGATGGACTTGATCACCACTACCCCCGATGGGCGCGTGGTGGTGAGCAAAGCACCCTGATCATGTCCGCCAGCGACATCACCTCCAGCGAGGACATCAACGAACTTGTCGCGCGCTTCTACCGCAAGCTGGTCATCGACCCGGTGATCGGTCATTTCTTCGCTGGCCTCGATCTGGAGCACCATCTACCGCGCATCGCCGCGTTCTGGGAGATGGTATTGCTGGACAAGCCCGGCTACACCACCAACGTCACCGAGGTGCATCTGAAGCTCAACCAACGCATCCCCATGGAGCGGGCGCACTTCGACCGATGGCTGGAGCTTTTCCGCGGCGCGGTGGACGAACGCTATGCCGGTGCGAACGCCGAGGAGGCCAAGCTCCGTGCGCTGTCCGTTGCAACGGTCATGCTCATCAAAGTGCAGGCGGGCTGATCAGTTCC
>Ga0105046_10002309_pt1 | contig 30085 bp, 21 predicted proteins | sample MAT03_FD_78385 | JGI IMG/M metagenome (GOLD analysis project Ga0105046, IMG submission 78385) | Freshwater microbial communities from Lake Fryxell liftoff mats and glacier meltwater in Antarctica - MAT-03 (megahit assembly) | ecosystem: Environmental > Aquatic > Freshwater > Ice > Liftoff...
CAGGGTGCTGAAAAACACAAATTGACGTCCGTGAAGACGCTTTATCTAGCGATGCAGTTTTCTGGAGACACAACATGCAGTACGAAAGTCTGCCATTTTGGCGTTTTTCAGCACCCTGCTAGCCGCCGGTAGTACACGATTGGGCGAATTCGTTCCGACCGGATCTACGCGGATGGGAAAATCCACCACCCACGCGGGGCGGAAAGCACTCCCTGGGGCCACCGGCGGCTAGCGCCATGCCGCTCATGTACGGAGCCGCTGGGTTCACTCCGAGTCGACCGATTCGGCCTGGGAGAGAGCGCCAGCGGACGGCAAATGGAGAGACTGTGATTTTTTGCTTGCCTTCTCTACTAGCCCGACGCGCCAGCTGGCGCGTCGACACGGAGTGTGCCTGCTACTTTGCGCGCATGCTTCCTACAGCCGTTCAACCTGAAAATCCTCCATCAACAGCGAAGCTCCTTGCTGCAGGAACTCCACCGCGACCAGCAGTCGCTCTTCTCCACGCCGCTGCAGAATCACCCCTTCCACCCCTGCCAACGGTCCGGATCGGATGCGAACCCGGTCCCCGGTTTCCAGTAACGATTCCGGCAGCAGTGGCGCGTCGGCGACGATCAGGCGATAGATCTGGGCCAGGTCGCGGACCAACGCCTGCGAATCGGCGATCTCTAACGCCCGCGACACACATCCCGTTGTCAGGGCCAGCCGTCGGGCCTCGTGATCTCCGCGCAGAAAGACATAGTTGGCGAAGAGCGGCACGTACGACTCCCGAACTCGGCCGGCCGGAGAACGTGAGCGGCGTTTGATCAACGGCGCGTAGTGGGGCAGTTCGAGCACCCGCAGCCTACGGACCAGGTCCTTCTCGCGGCGGGCCAGCGTGTACAGTCCCCACCAGGGGTCGCTCGACGCCGAGGCGCCGGTCGCGGCCGACGCCAGCAAGTCGCTGGGATAGATGTCGGGCTCGGCGGGCAGAATCGGCATGCGGCAATCTTCGCAACGTGGGCAAGATGCGGTTCATTCTGCGCAATCTAGACCGTCCGACAAGCCGCCAGCAGTGCCGGCATGTCATTGGTTCTTGGAGGATTGGCTCATTCGAGTTTAACGATCCTGTCGATTCTGAGGGGTGTTCGCGTCTCCGCATGTGCGGGGTTCGCACGTCCATGGAGTGGGAACTCTCGAGGGTCTACACGTGGGGAAGTTCAAAGGACTGATGGTCGGCGTCCTCCGTTCGCCGTGGGTATGGGGAACCATCACCACGCTGGTCTTCTATGGACTGATCCACCAATACGGTGTCGGAGGCGAATTCGCCCTGCGATACTTTGCCGGACACTGGGTCCTGTATGTCACTCAGGCCATGTTCTTCTTGGGCATGTCGGTCCTGACGCTCAAAGCGATTGACGTCCACCTGCAGCGCAAGGGACTCAAAGCGATCTCGCTGGGCGAAAAGCCCGCCGGCGGAGAGCCGATCGAGAATTGCCCAACCTTGCTCGAAAAGGTCGCCGCGCTGCCGCAACAGGCCAGCTATGCCGTGCGACGACTGCGCGACGCGCTGGACCATGTGGTCCGCACTCAGTCGGGCGACCAACTCGAAGACGAACTAAAATTTCTGTCCGACGCCGACGCGGGGCGGCAGCACGCCGGCTACGCGTTTGTGCGGTTGATCATCACCGCCACTCCGCTGATGGGCTTCTTGGGCACGGTCATCGGCATCACGATGTCCATCGCCGAGATCTCGCCCCAGCAGCTCATTGAATCGCCCAAGAGCGTTACCTCGGGCCTGTCGGTGGCTTTCGATACCACGGCCTTGGCCATCGCGTTGTCGCTGGTCCTGCTGGTCGCGCAGTACCTGTGCGACCGCTTCGAGTCGCTGCTGCTGTCGGAAGTCGACGAGAAGGTCACTCACGAAGTGGGGGGCCGTTTTGCCGAACCGACGCCCGAGTCGGCTGATCCGCAGGTCCGTGTGGTCCGCAGCCTGGCCGAGAGCGTGCTCGTCTCTACCGAATCGCTGGTCGAGCGCGTCATGGCCTCCAGCGAAGCGCTGGTCGCGAAGCAGGCCGAGTTGTGGAAGGAATCGATGGACGCCGCTCAGACGCGGTGGGTCGCGACCATCGAAGCCATCGAAGAACAACTGGGCCGCACACTGGCCCAGGCGTTGTCCGACAGCCTGATGGCGCATGCAGACCGCTTGGCTCAGGCAGAAGACGCCGGCCACGAGCGGCAGATGATGCTGGTTCGCGAAACCAGCGCCGCCTTGACCAAGAGCGTGGAAGCCAACCGTGCGCAACAACTCGAGATCGCCCGCCAGGGAGACATTCTGCTGCAGGTGGTCGAAGCCACGGGGCAGGTGACCCGCCTGGAAGAGACGCTCAATCGCAACCTGCAGGCGCTGTCCGGGTCGGCCCACTTCAGCGAAACCATGGTCAGCCTGTCGGCCGCGCTCCATCTTCTTACGGCCCGCTTGGGAGCTGACGCCGAGCGTTCGTCGATCCACATCAAGCGGACGGCCGTGGAAGGAAAAGCGGCATGAGACGCAAAACGCGTCCGCTCGATCCTCCGGCAGTTTCGCTGTTCCCCTTTCTGGCGGTGCTCCTCTGTACGATGGGTTCGCTCATCATACTGCTGGTGTTTTTCGTCGGTCAGGCGCAACGAGCCCAAACGGCCGAAGCGGCCCCGGACCCCATCATTGAAGAGCCCGCTGCGCCGGTCTCCGATCCTTTTCCTTCGCGCGATCGCGAAGAACGGGAGCGGGCCTATCGCGATGCGCTGGCTAGAAAAGCCGAGTTCGAAGCAGCGCTGCGTGAACTGTCGGCTCGACGCGAAGAAGGGGCTCGCCTGTTGGCCGCCGTTCGCGAGGAGCTGTCGCGCGACGAGTCGCAGTCCGGCTATCTGCGCGGGCAGGTCGACGAGCTGGAAGTGGTTGAAACGCAGTTGGGCAAGCTCGCTGCCGGTTCGGCACGCGATCGCCTGGTCAGCCAGGCCGAAGCCTTGCGGAAGCGGATCGAAGACCAAAAGACGGAGGTCGAGCGCGCTCGGCAGGCGGCCGCTTCGCGACCTCCTTCGTACGCGATCATTCCCTACACCGGACCGAATCAGACACGTCGCCGGCCGCTCTATATTGAGTGCCGCGAAGACTCCATCGTGCTGCAGCCCGAAGGCATCGTGCTGGACGACGACGATTTCCGCGGTCCGATGGGTCCCGGCAATCCGTTGGCCGCCACGGTCCGTTCCATGGCGGATCACATCCGCCGGCACGCGCAGGCCACGGGCGAAGCCACAATTCCGTATCCTCTATTGATCGTCCGGCCCGATGGCATCTTGACATACTACGTGGCGCGCGAAGCCCTGCAGGTACTGGGCTTTGACTTTGGCTACGAACTGATCGAACAGGATTGGAAGGTTGAGTACCAAAAGCCCAACCCCGAACTGACACGACACGGTCAGCGCGCCCTGGAAGTGGCCCGGCAGCGGCAGCGCGAGCTGATCGCGGCGGCGCCCCGGCTGTATGGTAGCTCGGCGCGAGGGCGCATGCTGAGTGGCCAGATGCCCGGCGGCAGCGAGGGAAGTGGTGGAGACGATCTGCCAGGCGGTAACGGTTCTGGTCGCGGAAAATCCGGCAAGGGAAACGGCAAGGGCTCGGACTCCAACGGCCTGGTCGTCGAGGGAAGCGGCCTGCCGGGCTCCAGCGTCGGCGGAAATCGCGCGCTCGGCGCCTATCCCGGTGGAACAGGCGGCGCCGCAGGCGATGGGAAGAAAGCTCGCCCCGATGCATCGGCAACGCGACGCGACGCCAAGGGGCAACTCGTGCAAGGAGATGCTAACGTCAAGGGGAACGGAACCGGCCAGGGGAATGGCAACGGGTCCGGTCCTGCGCTGGGCGAACCAGGCGGCTCAGCAGCGGGTGAGAGCGATCTGAACGGCGAGTTGTACGGGCTTGGCCCCACCGGAGGACCTGGCGGTGCCGGCAAAAGCACCAACGGCAAGAGCCCGGGCGGAACGTCGGCCAATGAGAAGGACCTGGCATTCCGCCCGCAAGGGGGAACTCCCGAACCCGGCACTGGCTACGGAAGCGGTTCGGGCGAACCCAACGGCGCAGGGGGATACCCGACTGGTCAAGGTTCCGATGCTACCGCCGGACTCGTCGTGCCCGGTCAAGCCAGCCGCGATGCCCAGATGGCGAAGGAAGCCGAAGGCAATCGTCCGTCCAGCGGACGTCGTCCCGGTGAAGTCTCGCCCCGTCCGAGCTTGCGTGGCGGAGCGACCGCAGCACGCGGTGCCCGAGGGGGCTCGAGCACCGGTCAAGCAGATGGAGACAGCGCCGGCGTGGGCAGCCCGTCGGGCAGCTCTTCGGGCAAAGCCGGCGGTGGCAGCGGAGGTTCGGGCGGGCCGAGCAACGGACCCTCGAGCGGGATGCAAAGCCTGGCTTCGCGCCGTGGCGAGAATTGGGCCGTGCCGAATGTCGGACACACCGTGATCGGCGTACAGCGGCCCATCATTCTGGAGTGCCACGACGACCGGTTGGTCGTACTGCCGGAGCGAAAGGTCATTCCGCTCGACACGCGGACCGTCGATGTGATCGATCAATTGGTCAAGGTCGTACACGACCACACCAACACCTGGGGAACGGCCGGCGAAGGCTTCTACTGGCGGCCCGAGTTGGTCTGCCGTGTAGCGCCCGATGGCGCCACGCGCTTCGCCGAGCTTCGTGATTTGTTGGATGGCAGCGGGCTGGATGTGCGTCAGGCGCAGAGGAGATAGGCAACCATGGGAAGACCGGCTCGCAGCGATTCCATCGAGATGGGGAGCGATTCGTTCCTCGACGTGATGGCCAACATGGTCGGCATCCTCATCATTCTGGTGGTGATGGTCGGCGTGCGAATGAAGCACATCCCCAAGGACATCAAACCGCTTCCGGACAACCCGCTGGCGTCGGCTCCTGTCGCGGCCGTGATTCCCGCGGAGCCCGAGCCCGAACTGCCGGAAGTCGACCTCGACAGCCCGCGCGAGATGCTGCGGATCGTCACCGACGATCTCAAGCGGCTGGCGACCGAAGCCGCGCGGCTCTCAAACGCGCGGCAGTATCATCAGCGCGAGGCGGCGGTGCTGTCGGACGAAGTCACGCGGCGACAGGCCCGCATCGACGAGCGCCGCCGGCAACTGGGGGCCGAAGAGCAGGCGTCGGTGGCGCTTGCCCAGCAGATCGCCCAGTTGGAGATCGCCTTGCGCCAGATCGACGGCGATCTGGCTGCGGCCACCGAGACTTCGGCCGATTCCAAAAAAATCGAAACCTATCCGACGCCGATTGCGACCGCGGTGACCGGGGAGCAGGTCTTCTTTCAGGTCCTTGATGGCCGGATCACACCGATTCCGATGCAGGCCTTGCTCGAAAAGGCCGTGCAGGATCTGAAGCGACAGGTCAACAAGCTGCGCAGCCAGAATGAGATCTCGTGCCTGGTCGGCCCCATCGGCAACTTTCGAATGAAGTACGTCATCTCGCGCGAAGAGCCACCCATTGGCGAGCAGTTGGTGCTGCATCGCGGCCTGGAGATCCGCGAAAACTCCGTCCTGATTCCGCTCTATCCCAACATGGGCGAGACGCTGGAAGAGGCCCTGGCGCCGCATTCGCAATTTCGGGCGATCCTGAAATCGCTCAACCCCCAGCGGACCACCGTGACGCTGTGGGTCTATCCCGACAGCTTCGAGATCTTCCGCGGAGTGAAGAAAGAGCTGCACGCGTTGGGCTTCGCCACCGCAGGGCGTCCGCTGCCGCACGGTCATCCGATCGGCAGCTCGAGCCAGGGCTCCGCATCGCAGGCGCAGTAGGCCGCAGGAACCGACGTCGAACCCTATTTGAATAGGCGGTCGATGACTCTGCGTTCTCGCCCAACGAAAAAAACCGCCGAAGGGCGCACGCGGTGTGCCCCCTCGGCGGGTCGCTATTTCAATTCGCTGCGATTCCAGCGGTCTTAGAACCAGGCCTTCTTCTCGACGAGATAGGTCTGCACAAAGTCTTCATCAGACTTGGTGATGTAGATGATCCCCTCGATCAGGCCGATGACGCTGCCAGCGCCACAAGTCACGACCGAGATGACAAGTCGGATGATGCCCCCCTTCGTGTCTTCGAGGTAGAACCGGTGCGCTCCCAGCCCTCCCAACAGAATGCCCAGAATCGCCGCGACCGTCTTCTTCTCTGCACCCGGAATCTTGTCAGCCATCGTTGAACCTCAGAGTTTGGTTGGATTTGAAACGCGCCCCTCGCCCCTCAGCCGTTTCTTGGCCTGGCATGCTCGATCGGCGAGCAGGACCCCCGTGCAGGAGGACGGCAGCCGCCGGCAATTGTAGCGGTCGCTTGAGGGGCGATATATCGTTTTGCCAGAAAAAACGGCCAAAAAACCAGACGGGACGCGCGTCATAAACGGACCTGCCGGTCGATTGGATCACCGATCACCAGAACATGCCGTCGGCCGCGAATGTCTTGGTATGTAGAAGCAGCCCGAGAGCCCGTCGGGAGCAACTTTCCAGAAATCGTGCATCTTCCTATACTTAGCCGCTCGCCAAGCTATTGAGAGCCGCCATGGAGTGCTTCCCTGTCCTGGGTGTCCTTTGTACCGACGCCCACTCCCGGCGGCCGACCTTCTTTGAAAGCGACGCTCGATGCTCAAGTTCAAGCTCCCCGATGGCAACCTGCTGGAATTCGACCGCCCGGTAAGCCCGCTGGATGTGGCCGCCAAGATCGGCCCCCGACTGGCCAAGGCCACCCTGGCCGCCGAAGTCGACGGCAAGATCGTAACCGCTAATGTGCCCCTCACCGTCTCCGGCGATGAGCCCGTGGCTTTAAAACTGCTGACCAAGAAGGACCCCGAAGCGCTGGGCGTCATGCGGCACTCGGCCGCGCACATCATGGCCCGGGCGATCATGCGGGTCTTTCCCGGTGTGCAGTTGGCGTTCGGCCCGACCATCGAGAACGGCTTCTACTACGATTTCGAACTGGCCCACGCGCTGAGCGAAGAAGACTTTCCCAAGATCGAGGCCGAGATGGCCAAGATCATCAAGGCCGACGAGCCGTTCGAGCGCTTCATCGAAGAACGTCCCGGCGCGCTCGAATTGTGCGAAGGACTGAAGCAGGTCCTGAAGGTCGAGCACATCAAGACCGGCCTAAAGGACGAGAAGACCCTGTCGTTTTATCGTCAGGGCGAATTCGTCGATCTCTGCCGTGGGCCGCACATTCCCTCGGCCGGTGCGATCGGCGCCTTCAAGCTATTGAGCGTGGCCGGCGCGTACTGGAAGGGAGACTCGAACAACCAGCAGTTGCAGCGGGTCTATGCCACGGCCTTCTTCGATCAGAAAGAGCTGGACGAATACCTGGTCCGCATCGAGGAAGCCAAACGCCGCGACCATCGCGTGCTGGGCAAACGGCTGGGGCTGTTCACCGTCAGCCCGCTCGTCGGCTCGGGCCTGATCCTGTGGATGCCCAAGGGAGCCGTCATCCGGGGAGAGCTGGAGCAGTTCGTCCGCAGCGAGTTGGTCAAGCGAGATTATCAGCCGGTCTACACCCCGAACATCGGTCGCGTCGAAATGTACGAGACCAGCGGCCACTTCCCTTACTATCGCGACTCGCAGTTCCCGCCGGTCTTTGGGCACGACGCCGGGCAGGTAGTCGACTACCTGGTTCGCAAGCTCGATCACAAGGACGGCTCGACTAAGCACGACCTGACCCGCGAGCAGGAAGAGAAACTGCTGGAAGCGGCCAAGATCATGGGCGCGCCGGTCCCCTACAAGATCGACGACGCCAGCGAGACCAAGCTGACCAACCTGCGGCATTGGGCCAAGCAGCAGGAACGCTACCTGCTGAAGCCCATGAACTGCCCGCACCACATTCAGATCTACAAGGCGCTGCCGCGCAGCTACCGCGACCTGCCGGTCCGGCTGGCCGAGTTCGGCACCGTCTACCGTTACGAGCAGTCGGGCGAGCTGGGCGGCATGACTCGCGTCCGGGGCTTCACCCAGGACGACGCGCATCTGTTCTGCACCCAGGAGCAGGTGGCCGAAGAGTTCCGCGGCTGCATTGAGATGACCCAGTTCGTCCTCAAGACCCTGGGCCTGGATGAGTACCGCGTGCGGCTGGGATTCCGCGATCCCAAGAGCGACAAGTACGTCGGCAGTTCCGAGAACTGGGACCACGCCGAAAAATCGCTGGAAGCGGTCTGCCGCGAGATGAATCTGCCCCACATGTCGGTCGAGCCGGGCGAGGCCGCCTTCTATGGCCCCAAGGCTGACTTCGTGGTGACCGACTGCCTGGGCCGCGAATGGCAGCTCGGCACCGTGCAGCTCGACTACAACCTGCCGTCGAAGGACCGTTTCGGGCTGGAGTACGTGGCCAGCGACAACATGGCTCACCGGCCGGTGATGATCCATCGCGCGCCGCTGGGTTCGCTGGAGCGCTTCATCGGCGTGCTGATCGAGCACTTTGCCGGGGCCTTCCCGCTCTGGCTGGCCCCCGAGCAGGTTCGCGTGTTGGTCGTGAGCCAGAAGGCCGAGGAGTACGCACGCGGCGTGGAGCGGCAGATGCGCGAGGCCGGGCTGCGCACCACGGGCGACTATCGGGCCGAGAAGATCGGCGCGAAGATCCGCGACGCGCAGTTGGAGCTGGTCCCCTACATGCTCGTGATCGGCGAGCGCGACGCGGCGGCCGGCACCGTGGCCGTGCGCGACCGCATCGACGGGGACCAGGGAGCGATGCCGGTGGCCGGCGCCATCGCCCGCTTCAAGCAGGAGATTGCCGAGCGGAAGATCCGCCAGGTGGTCAAAACCCGCGCCGCCTTTGCGGCGAAGTCCGGCGACTACGAGTACTAAATCGCCCGCGGGGTGGGCCCCACCCACCCCGCGCGATGCGTTGTCATGGTCGGGCAAGCGTCCTTTCCCCCGCGGAGATTTTCCGCGCAAAATATCAATTATTAGATGTAAATCAATCTGATAATCCGATACACTGAACGATAGGTACAAGACTGCGAAAAGCTACATCGCCGTCCGGTCATGCGCATGGCGCGTCAACCCGCAAAGTTACAGCGACGTCCGGGTCAGCCGTCCGGCGCGCCAACCCGCAAAGTTACACGCTCTGATCGCCCCGAAGGGGCCCAACATACCAGCCCGGGGCAACGCCCCGGGTCACGTGTTCGTATTCCGGGACCAAGCCCTGTAAGGGCGCAACAACGGTCATGGCCATGTTGTTGTGCCCCTTCAGGGCGACCGCTTTCGTTGGATTCGCAACCCGGGGCGTTGCCCCGGGCTGATATGTTGGGCCCCTTCGGGGCGGGAGGACCAACCCGAAAACTTGCGCGCCCCCTGTGGCCTCTGCGTCCCGTGTGGTTTCTGCGTCCCCAACCCGCAAAGTTACAGCGCCGTCCGGGTCAACCGTCCGGCGCGCCAACCCGCAAAGTTACACGCTCTGATCGCCCCGAAGGGGCCTAACATACCAGCCCGGGGCAACGCCCCGGGTCACGTGTTCGCATCCCGGGACCAAGCCCTGTAAGGGCGGAACAACGATGGTCATGGCCATGTTGTCGCGCCCCTTCAGGGCGACCGCTTCCGTTGGATTCGCTACCCGGGGCGTTGCCCCGGGCTGGTATGTTGGGCCCCTTCGGGGCGGTAGGGCCAACCCGAAAACTTGCGCGCCCCCTGTGGCCTCCGCGCCCCGTGTGGTTTCCGCGTCCCCAACCCGCAAAGTTACAGCGCCGTCCCGGTCAACCGCCCGGCGCGCCAACCCGCAAAGTTACATAACGGCACAGTCCGGATCGCAAACCGCGATTCCCGGGCTTCGCCAATTTCGAAACCTCGCCCCTCGCCCCATCCCTGCCCGCGGAATCCCCCGCATTTTCCGCAAGGCCCGCCTGCCTCCCGCAACGGTTGCGCGGCTCATTTCGAGACTACTTTCGCCGATCGCCCAAAACCCCCCAAACAGAAGTTCTTCTCCCCTCATGGCAAGTCGGGCGTTGGGCGATTACCATGGAACCCCGTCGGGCCTCTCTCACGGTCCTCTCGGGTGTCCAGGCGGCATCGGGAGTCGTACCTGCCCCGGCGCGTCCTTTCGAACGAAAGGGCGGGTTTTGAAATGCCTCTACCCCACGGACGGGGGCAACGACAGGCCTTGCGCGCCCCCAGCGCACGGCGACTCGTTCGGCGCGACGTGTCGGCACGTAGCAAAGAGCGAGAACCATGTTCCCCGCGATCCACATCGCGACGAACGCAGACACAACTATTTCGACCGGAGTTTCGTGGATGGCTATTCGCGTTGCGCTCAATCATCGCACTTCGTATCACTACGATCGTGAAGTCGCCCTGGGCCCTCAAGTGGTCCGGCTGCGGCCAGCGCCTCACACCCGCACGCCGATCCTCAGCTACTCGCTGAAGGTCAGCCCCAATCCCCACTTCGAGAACTGGCAGCAGGACCCGCAAGGGAACTACCTGGCCCGTTACATTTTTCCCAACAAGACGCACAGTTTCGAGATCGAAGTCGACCTGATCGCCGAGCTGACGGTGATCAATCCGTTCGACTTCTTCCTGGAAGCCGATGCCGAGGAATCGCCGTTCGTCTACGCCCCTGCGCTTGCGCACGAGATCGGCCCCTATCGCCGGGTCGAAACCGGCGGGCCCAAGTTCGCCGAGTTCGTGGCCAGCTTCGACATTACCAAGCGGCGCACGATCGACTTCCTGGTCGACTTGAACATGAAGGTTCACAAGGCGGTCGGCTACACGATCCGTCTGGAGCCCGGCATTCAGACCTGCGAAGAGACCCTGACCAAGTGCAGTGGCTCGTGCCGCGACTCGGCATGGCTGCTGGTTCAGGCGCTCCGCTCGCTGGGCTTTGCCGCGCGGTTCGTCTCGGGCTACCTGATTCAGCTCAAGGCCGATGTGAAGTCGCTTGATGGCCCCAGCGGCGCTGCCGAAGACTTCACCGACCTGCACGCCTGGTCCGAGGTCTACCTGCCCGGCGCTGGCTGGGTCGGCCTCGACCCGACCTCGGGCCTGTTCACCGGCGAAGGCCACATCCCGCTGGCCGCCACGCCCGACCCTCAGAGCGCCGCCCCCGTGACGGGCGGAGTCGACGAGTGCGAGACCACGTTCGGCTTCCACATGAGCGTGACCCGCGTCCACGAGGACCCGCGCGTCACCAAGCCTTACACGGAAGAACAGTGGGTCGAGATTCAGGCCATGGGCCGCAAGGTCGATCAGGACCTGAAGCGACACGACGTCCGCCTGACCATGGGCGGCGAGCCGACCTTCGTCTCCATCGACGACATGGATGGCGACGAATGGAATACGGCCGCGCTCGGCAAGATGAAGCGTCAGCGGGCGGGCGAACTGCTCCGCAAGATGCACGCCCGCTTTGCCCCTGGCGGCATGCTGCACTTTGGCCAAGGCAAATGGTATCCCGGCGAGTCCCTGCCCCGTTGGGCCTTGGGCTGCTGGTGGCGTCGCGATGGCCAGCCGATCTGGCGCGATCAGGCCCTGGTGGCCGACGAACGAAGCACGACGCAGCATGGCGCCGCCGATGCCCAGCGGTTTATCGTTGCCTTGGCCGAGAAGCTTAATGTCGGCGGCGAGCACGCCATCCCGGCTTACGAAGACATCTGGTACTACCTCTGGAAAGAACGCCGGTTGCCGACCAACGTCGACCCGCTGGAGTCCAAGCTCGAGAATAAAGAGGACCGTCTGCGCCTGGCCCGCATCTTCGAGAAGGGTCTGTCGGAGATCACCGGTTACGTGCTGCCGCTGCGCCGTCGGCCGGAGTTCTCGGGCATCCTGGGGGAGCAGCCGCAAGGCTGGGTCAGCGGGCGGTGGTTCTTCCGCCAGGAACACATGTTCCTGTTCCCCGGCGATTCGCCGATTGGTTACCGCCTGCCGCTCGACTCGTTGCCCTGGACGGCCGCCGACGATCAAGAGAAGGTGATCGAGCTCGATCCCTTCGTCGCCCGCAGTCCCATTGGCCAGAATCAGCAGCAGCGTCTGCGCGAGCCTGCGGGCCTGGACAAAGCTCTCCATCCGTTCAGCACCGGCTTCAACCGGATCGTCGAGCAGGTCTTTGAGCCGGCCTTTGCCTCTGTGGAAGGTACCTCCACGGTCACGTCGCAGGCCCGTCGCGGCACGGGCGGATGGTTCGGCGGTGAAGGCGGAGGCAACGGAGACGGCAGTGGCCATGGCGACTCCAACGGCCACCACTCAAGCGACCAAGGTCCTTTCAACTACGACGAGACATGGGAGAAGAAGGGGCGCTCGGCCATGAACATGGTCCGGACGGCCCTGTGCGTCGAGCCTCGCGAAGGCCGGCTGCACATCTTCATGCCCCCCGTCGGCCTGCTCGAGGATTACCTGGAGCTGGTTACCGCCATTGAAGACACCGCCCGCGAGCTCTCGCTGCCGGTCGCGCTCGAGGGCTATACTCCGCCGGGCGACCCGCGCACACGGCACTTCAAGATCACCCCCGACCCGGGCGTGATCGAGGTCAATGTGCAGCCGGGCGAAAATTGGGAAGAGTTGGTCGACATCACCACCGGTCTCTACGAGGATGCCTTCACTTCCCGTTTGGGAACTGAGAAGTTCATGCTCGATGGCCGGCACACCGGCACCGGCGGCGGCAACCACGTCGTCTTGGGTGGGGCGACGCCGATCGACAGCCCCTTCCTGCGGCGACCGGATCTGCTTCGCAGTCTGGTGTCGTACTGGCATAACCACCCATCGCTGTCGTATTTGTTCTCGGGGACGTTCCTGGGCCCCACCAGCCAGGCCCCGCGCATCGACGAAGCCCGCAACGACGCGGTGTACGAGCTGGAGTTGGCCTTCAAGCAGATTCCCAAGAACGGTTACTGCCCGCCCTGGCTGGTCGATCGTATCTTCCGGCATTTGCTGGTCGACATCACCGGCAACACGCATCGGGCCGAGTTCTGCATCGACAAGCTCTTCTCGCCCGACTCTTCGAGCGGTCGATTGGGCCTGGTGGAGTTTCGCGGTTTCGAGATGCCACCGCACGCCCGCATGAGCCTGACGCAGCAACTGCTGATTCGCTCGCTGGTGGCCCGCTTTTGGGATCGCCCGTACGAAGCCCGCCTGGTGCGCTGGGGGACCGGTCTGCACGACCGCTTCATGCTGCCGCACTACATTGAGTCGGACTTTGCCGACGTGATCGACGACTTGCAGCAGGAAGGCTTCCCGCTGAAGGCCGAGTGGTTTGCGCCGCATCTGGAGTTCCGCTTCCCGATCCACGGGCGATTGGCTCAGCAGGACGTGGAACTGGAACTGCGACAGGCGATCGAGCCCTGGCATGTGCTGGGCGAAGAAGTGACTGGCAGCGGCACCGCCCGCTACGTCGATTCCTCGGTCGAGCGATTGCAGGTCAAAGTCCGCGGTATGGTCGAGTCGCGGCATGTGGTCACGGCCAACGGCCGCCGCGTGCCTCTCTTCCCGACTGGAACCGTAGGCGAGTTTGTGGCTGGCGTTCGTTATCGGGCCTGGCAGCCGCCGAGTTGCCTGCACCCGACCATCCCGCCGCATACCCCGCTGGTGTTCGATCTGGTCGACACCTGGCTGGGCCGTTCGCTGGGAGGCTGCAGCTACAACGTCTCGCACCCGGGCGGATTGAGCCACGAGCGTTTCCCGGTGAACGCCTTCGAAGCGGAAAGCCGTCGCGTGGCGCGCTTCAAGCAGTTCGGGCACACCCCGGGCAAGATGGTACCTGCCGAAGAGCCCGTGAATCGCGAGTTCCCCTCGACGCTCGATCTGCGAACCTGATCGCGAAGCGATCGATTGAAACGACCGTAACTGCCACCCAAGCGACCAAGATCGAGTGTGTCATTCTCTCCCGAGAATCGCATGCGGGCGATCGCTCGTTGCCTGCCGCGCATCGGCGCGGTGGGCACTGCCTGGCCCTACATAAACGCCGAGGCCACCAGGTTGGAGATCTCCACAAATCGCCAGTGACCGCGGGAGTGCTCCATCGAGGTGAACATCAGGCAGAAGCCCTGCGTTTCGGGATCGATCCAGAACATGGTCCCGGTGGCGCCGAAGTGTCCATAGGTGTGCCGGCCCAGCAGGTCTCCCCACGAGCCCGGCAAGCCCATGTGATTCATCCGCCAGCCGAGTCCCCAGGGCTGCGTGCGGCGGACTCCTTCGGGCAGATCGGGATAGTCGTCGAGCCGGTTGGTCGTAATCATCTTGATCGTACCAGGGGCGAACAGCCGCTGATCGCCGAACTTTCCCTGGCCCAACATCAACTGACAGATGGCCGCAAAGTCCTCGGGCGTGCTGAACATCCCGCCCCAAGGGGCGCCCAGCTCGCGCCAGTAGGCGCTGTTCCAACCGTAGTCGGAGCCGGCCTGATACTCGGGAACCTGCACCCGCACGATGCGATCGGCATCGAGCCCCTTGGACCCCAGCGCGGTCGACTTGAGCCGCAGTGGATCGAACAGTTCCTGTTTCAAGAAGGCATTGATCGACTGTCCCGAGATCTTCTGGATGATCTCGGAGACAACCAGCGTCCCCATGCTCTGGTAACTCAGCCGCGTGCCAGGGGCGAACAGCGGCACCGTGTCGCGAATCGCTGCGCGGGTGAACTCCTCGAGCGGGGCGTGGGCCTTGCGCAGCTCCGTATTGTTGGGCAGCATGTCGGGCAGTCCCGACGTATGTGTGAAGAGGTGGCTGATCAGGATCTCTTCTTTGTGATGGGCGGCAAAGTCCGGCAGGTAGCGCGTCACCTTGTCGCTCAGGCAGAGCAGCCCTCGCTCGACCAGCTTCATGGCGGCCAGATAGACCACCGGCTTGGTGATGGAGGCCAGCAGAAAGATCGCGTTGCGGCGGATCGGCGGGGCATCCGGTTCTGGCCCTTGCTTGCCGAAGAACCGCGGCTCGATCATCTTGCCATGCCGCGCTACCAGCAGCGCCGCGCCGGGCATGGGGGACTCGGGGCCCGTGGTCCACGAGCGGATCCGTTCGCAGGCCGCCTCGAAGCGCGCGTTGTCCAGGCCGAGCTCGTTCGGCTTGGCAAAGGGGAGCGACGCCATGAGAGATCCTCGTGAGCCAGAGAAAAGGGACTTCTGTAGTCTAACGAGTCTCAGGCTCCCCCGCGCTAAGCAGGGTGGGCTGTGGCCGACGCTGTGGCCAATCTACGGGATCATTGCCAAGTCATACGCTGTTATAGAGCTTGAAACCGCGTGCCTGATAATTCGGCAGCGCCCCGGGGTGATCCTCGGTGCAGGTATGCACCCAGACGCGGCGTGTGCCGGGAATCCGCCAGGCGCGCTCGATAGCGTACGTCAGGAACGAACCGCCGAGCTTCTTGCCTGTGAAGTCGGGAAGCAGTCCGAAGTAGACAATCTCGACGTCTCCTTTCGGCTGAGATTCCAGTTCGAAGTATCCTACCGGCGTGCCGCGGACATAGCCCAACCACGTCTGAAGCTCCGGACGGTTCAGGTATTCGCGCCACCGATCCTGCGTCCAGGCCAGCCGCTCGTGCCAGTTCCAAGGACCGCCGACCGCTTGATAGAGGAACTGATTCAGTGCCGGCAGTGGAATCTCGACCTGTCGCACCTCGAGCGGCATGGCAGGGGCGGCCGAGGGAACCAGTTCGTTCGGCGAGTTCATCTGCAGGTAGTGAATCGTCATGAGACAGATCAGGGACCTTTGAGGGCACGCTTCTTGGCCTGCAACAGTCGCTCGGTGTAGCTCGAACCCTCGGGTTCCGGAGCCGCCGGCGCTAGCTCGGGCTTGGGCGACGCGGGCATCGGCGTGGCCTCGATGTTCGCGACTGGCAATTCATTTCTCTCCAGCGGCAGCACCGGATGGAATCGCCGAGATTCTTCCTGCTCGCCGACCAGTTGTGCCTTGCGGCTCTTCAGGCGGTCCAGGTGGGTCGCTTCGACGGGCACGTTCGCACCGCGCCAACGCTGCCAGACGCGCTTCATCGAGGGCCCGATCCAACCCAGTTCGATACTGACACGGCGGTTGAAGACGTCGCAGAAGAATAACACGCTGGCGGCGATCACCAGCCAATGCCAGGCGTCGCGGCTGTGACGTGTGGGGGGCAGGTCCCTACGGAAGACGTTGAACTGCTCGATGAGATCGCTCACCATGCCGCTGGAGACTTCGATCACTTTGCCTGAAGGGGATCCCGGCGGGGCAACGCCGGCTAGCAGAGCCAGTAACGGAAGATTCGATTCACGGTCGCGAAACTCGGGGGAATACGGAACATTCGTTCCCAGACGGATGGGGGCCAGGGCCCGTCCGTTCTCGTCGCTACCGGGCTGGACCACGACAAAGTATCCACCGGCCGCTTCGCTGGCGAACTCGGCTTCGTATCGGCCTGGAGCCGTCTGTTCGAATTGCAGCGCCGCGCGCTGGGTATCGGGGTCGCGCACAACGCCGGACATCGACAGGAAGTTGCGGAACTCGCGCTGCTCGTCCAGGGCGGTGACCACAATCCGTGTGCGGCCGTTTTTGGTCTCGGTATCGACCAGGAACTTGTCCGAGCTTCCCATGGGACGCAAGCTGGCGCGAACCGCCTGCGCAAAGAACTTGGGGGCTGATTCCCAGCCGCTCCAGCCGTGAGTCCAGCGCGCGCCGGCGTCGCTGGTAAAAGCGACCGCTCGCCCCAGCCCGAATTGCCAAACGGCCAGCAGTGGAGACTCTTCGGCAGCCGGGCCCAAGGCCGTCCAGGGGACCTCCACGAGCGGGCTATCCTTTTTGGTCGTCAACACGAAACCGGTGACGGGCGGAGGACTGCCCGAGATGCCCGTCAGGATTTCGTGCGGGGCGGCCAGAATTGGCGGGATGCCCTGCGCATTCTCGTACACCAACGGGCGCGACACCACGCCGGCTTCTTCGATGAAGATCCTGGGAATGGCCCGCGGAGAGCGGACGAAATGGAACTTGCCCCCGCCGATCTTGGCCATGCGGTCCAGGAGCGGGCGAGCCGAATCATCGCCAATCGAGACGGTGGAGACCGTAATGCCCGTTTGTCGCTTGCGGACTGCCTCAAGGCATCGATCCGGCCCTTCGGTCTGGCCGTCGGTCAACACAATCAGGTGCTTCACGGCGGCGTCGGTCTTGGCCAGCGCGGCCAGGCCTTCCTCCAGGGCGGGTCCCAGATTGGTCCCTCCTCCCACGGTGATCTTGCGAATCGAATTCAGAATGTTGGCTTGTTCGGCCGCCTTCTTCATCTTCACAAACCACTGGGGCAAGGTATCAAAGGCCACTACCCCCACATAGTCCTGCGGCCCCAGCACTTTCACGGCCGCGATCGCTGCGGCCTTGCTCAGGGCCAGCTTGTCTCCCGACATCGAACCGCTGCGGTCGATGACCAGCACCAGCGCGCCCGAGGGAACGACCTTCAGATTCTTGATATGAAAATCGATAGGCATGGCCGCTTCGACCGGCGTGTTGGCCCAGCCCCCGGCCCCGAAGCTCAAGGGACCGCCCAGCATGACCAGCCCGGCCCCCATATCGCGGGTGTTTTCAGCCAGCAGGTTCATCTGCTGCTCACTGAACGCCGCGCGGGGAACATTGGCCAGAATCACCGAATCAAACGGCTGCAGGTCCTCGATGGCAGTAAAGAGCTGAGTGGTGGGGCGAACCGTAACATCGATCTTCTCGGCCTTCAAAGTTTCGATCAGGCGAGTGTGCTCACCGGGGGCATTCTCGTCTTCGATCAGCAGCACGCGCGCCGCGCCTGCCAGGTTAGAATAGGCTGTGGCGCGGTTGTTTCCCGCGACTTTGTCGTCGCGCGCGTCGTCGGCCACGAACTCGGCCTCGAAGGTATAGAAGCCTGACTCTTCGAGCTGTTGCGTGACCGTAAGCAGATTCTTGCCCGGCTGCAGGACCTGCTTGGGATTTTCGGAAAGAAGATCGCGCCGGCCATCGGCTTTCCGCCACACGCTCAATCGCCCGGTGACGGGCTGCGGGCTGACATTCTGCAGCACGACGCGAAGTCGGAAGGGTTGGCCCTTGTGGATTTCAGACGGCGCATCGAGCCGTTCCATCAACACGTCGCGCGTGTAGCGAAACCGGACAGGGACTACATCGATGCCAATGCCCGAGTGTGCGGCGGACGCAGCCTGGTCCAGCACTCCGCCGCGGTTCTCGTTGCCGTCGCTCACGACGACGATGCGCCGCGAGGTGTTCTCGGGAAACATCGACGAAGCGAGTTTGATGGCCGATCCCAGGTCGGTCGATCGGGCGTCGAGGGGGGCCTCGATCGCCGACAGGCGGATGTCTTCGGCACCGGGTGGAACCTCGACCTGGGCCTCTTTACCGAAGACCACCACGCCCACGCGGTCATCCTTCTGGCGATGCTGGCGGACCGACTCGCGAACGTAGTCCAGCATCGCCCGGCGGTCCTGCTCGGGGATCGACAGCGACTGATCGAGGCAGAAGATGACGGTCAGGCCCTCGCTCTTCTGCACCCATTGCACTTCAGCCAGCGCCAGAATCAGCGCGGCGAAAACGGCGGAACGAACCACCACGGCGAACGAGCGCCGCAGCCAGCCCGCGTGTGTCATCGAGCGCCAACCCAGCCAGGCCAAGAACGGAACCGCGACCAGCAGCCAGAGATATTCGGGGCGATTGAACGAGATGGCGTCCATGTAGAATCCCGAGACGAAAGGGGTACGCGGATCTCCGAGCCGTTGCGAGCGTCAGGCCATTCTACACGATTCCTGACATTCATGCCGGCGCTGCGCAGCCTTCACCTTTGTGAATGATTTCGTTATACACGGGGCATGACCACAAACCCACCGACGCTTGTCAGCGTCGCCACGTATAACGAAATGGACAACCTTCCGCGGCTGGTCGAAGAGATCCAGCGCGCGCTCCCCGATGCCGACATTCTGGTGGTGGACGACAACTCGCCTGATGGAACCGGCCGTTGGTGCGACGAACGGGGGGCAACCGATCCGCGCCTGAAGTGCCTGCATCGGGCGGGCAAGTTGGGCCTGGGCACGGCCACCATCGCGGCCATGAAGTACGCCATCGAACACCAGTACAAGTATCTGGTGAACCTGGATGCCGACTTCAGCCATCCTCCCAAGCATCTGCCCGAGCTGGTGGCCGGCATGGAGTCGGGCCCCCAGCCAATCGACATTATGATCGGCTCGCGCTATGTGAGCGGCGGCAAGATCGAAGGCTGGCCGCTGAAGCGGCATCTGCTGAGCAAGTCGGTCAATCTGTATTCGCGGTGGATGCTGTGGCTGCCCACCCACGATTGCAGCGGTGCTTATCGCTGTTACCGCACTTCCAAGCTGGCCCTGATTGATTTCGACGCCATCCGCTCGCGCGGGTATTCCTTTCAGGAAGAGATCCTGTGGCGACTGAAACGGGTCGGCTGCCGCTTTGGCGAAGTGCCGATCACGTTTGTCGACCGCGAGGCGGGCTCTTCGAAAGTGAACGGCAAAGAGAGCATCAACTCGATGGGCATTCTGCTGCGCCTGGGTGTGCAGAACTGGCTGGGGTTCTGAGACGGCTTGCGCATGCAGGGTGGACTGTGCCTACCATGGCGATGCGACGCCGTTCACGAAGCTCGGTAAGCGTGCGATTCTCTCAGAAAATGGCACATGAACCCTGGTGGCGGGATCGTCTAAGTGGCGATGGTGGGCACAGCCCACCCTGCAAAATGGCACCCGCCGTTTTGGAATGGACGCACGACTACATTGCTAGTGCGGTGTGCCAGACTCGTTCGGCGCCACCGACAGCCGGCGACCTTCGCGATGGCTTTGGGCGGCCGTCAGGACGATCTCCAGCCCGCGAAAAGCGTCATCCATGCTGGAACTCTGCCGCACCAGGCTCGTGACCGCGCGAAAGAACCGCGACAGCAACTGCTCTCCGATAGGACGTTCGCTGTCGAGCGATTCCTGATGCCGGCCCGCCTCGTCGAACCAGATCAGGTTGGCGGGCAGATCGACAAAGGCGATCCCCTTCTCGCAGGCCACCTGCAGGCCCGCGGGCGGGCGGAACGTGACGGCTTCCTTCCAACTGCCTGGCACATAGTGACCGCAACTGATCTGTGCCACAGCGCCGGTTCCCAGCCCATCGGTCGAGAAGTCCAGACTCATCATCTGGTAGTCTTCGCTCCCTTGCTTGCTCATGTGATGGGTCATGCCGACGACGCTGGTCGGCTCGCGTCCCACGACGTAGCGGCACCAATCGACCAGTTCCATCAGGTCGACTTTGGAGGATGTCTCGCCCAGGTTGATCCGCTGCGATGGCCGGGGATTCTTTTCAGCCGCCGGTTTGCGAAGGTGGCAGAACAACAGATGCGGAGGACCCAATTGCGTGGCGATCAGCTCCTTGAGCCGAATCGTGGCCGGGGCGTGTCGCCGGGGAAGTTCCGCCATAAAGGCCACGCCGGCTTCTTCGACGCGGCGTTTGAGCAGCCGGCCCTCTTCCAGATCGACATCCAACGGGGTGGCGCAGTAGACGGCCTTGCCTGCCTCGCAGGCGGCCAGAATCGGCAGCGTGCCGAACCAGCCCTCCGAGAGGCACAGCACTGCTTCCACGTCGTTGCGCTCCACGAGCGCTCGGAAGCCATCCACGCCCACCGCGCCGAACTCGCGCGCGGCCTGTTCGGCTCGCAGGGCGACCTGGTCGCAGACGGCGCGGACCTCGAAACGGTCGTTGAGCGCCCGCAGCGCCGGCCGATAGCGGTTCTCCCACTGACAGCCCAGGCCGATGAGGCCGACGCGTAACTTCATTCCCAGCTGGCCTTCCCAAAGAACGGGAGATGAGAGAAGAGATTCACGAGGTAAGAGGGCCGATTATAGCCGGAAGGGGCGAAAAAACTCAACGGAAGTCCCCCACGCCGGCGGACGTTGTCCCGTTCTGCACGCTAAAGGGGGACGCCGGTCACGGTCAATTCCGGCAATTCCACAACCGCCAGAGAATGCGGTGTCGCCCGATAAAGAGCACCCGGGTTCAGCACGAGCGTCGGCCCTTGTTGGTGATGCTCGGCCTTGTGCGTATGACCATAGCAGACCAGATCGTAATCGCCGGAGGCGATCGTCTCACAAAACCGTTGGGCGTCGTGGCTGTGCAGCATGGCGATTTTGCGGCCTGCCAAGTCGATCGCCCCGAACATGCCATGACAGACTCCACCGGCGGCTTCGATGGCCGTTCGCAGCACGTCGTCATCGTAGTCGACGTTGCCGAAGACATAGTGCGTCGGCCAGTCGGCGAAGAGCGGAGGGATGGACGGCGAGCCGATGTCGCCGCAATGCAGCACGCACTCGACCTGCAGGCTTTCCAGCATTCGCACCGCCTGCCGTGCGTATTCCACGTGGCCGTGCGTGTCACTCACAACGCCGATCAGCATCGAGTTTCCTTGGACACTACGGGCTCGGGCTTGAAGCTCGCCCTCCGATCTCACGATACCAGCTTACTGCGCAGACTACTTCCCCTTCTTCATGGCCCGCACCACGGCGGCACCCATGTCGGCAGGGCTTTCGGCCACCACGATGCCGGCCGCTTCCAGCGCGGCGATCTTTTCAGTCGCCGTTCCCTTGCCGCCGGAGATGATCGCCCCCGCGTGGCCCATCCGCTTGCCCGGAGGAGCCGTGCGGCCGGCGATGAACGCGGCCATGGGCTTGGTGACGTGGGCCTTGGCGAACGCAGCCGCTTCTTCCTCGGCCGAGCCGCCGATTTCGCCCATCATCAGGATTGCTTCGGTCGCCGGGTCGGCCTGGTACAGAGCCAACAGTTCGACGAACGACATGCCCACGATCGGATCTCCGCCCAGGCCGACGCAGGTCGATTGCCCCAGGCCCAAGCTGGTGAGCTGCCAGACTGCTTCGTAGGTCAGCGTGCCGGAGCGGCTCATGACGCCCACGGGGCCCTTCTTGTGAATGTAGCCCGGCATGATGCCGATCTTGCACTCTTCCGGCGTGATGACGCCCGGGCAGTTGGGGCCGATCAGGATCGACTTCGATGCCTTGACCCGCGGATAGACCCGGGCCATATCGAGCACGGGCACTCCTTCGGTAATCGCGACGATCGTCTTGATGCCCGCGTCGACCGCTTCCAAGATAGCGTCGGCCGTGAACGGCGGCGGCACGAAGATCATAGTGGCGTCGGCCCCCGTCTTTTTCACGGCTTCTTCCACCGTCTCGAAGATCGGCACCGAGCCCTCAAACGTCTCACCCCCCTTGCCCGGCGTCACTCCGCCCACGACGTTCGTGCCATAGGCCATGCAGTTCTTGGTATGGAAGGCGCCAGCCTTGCCGGTGATTCCCTGGCAGATCAGACGCGTTTGCTTGTTGACGAGAATGCTCATGGGCGTGCTTGGGCGTTTGGTAGTTTGATCGGAGAGTTAGCGGGGAGCGTGTTGCGTATGTTTTGCTTTTTTGTGGTGCAGGCGTCCCGCCTGCTGGCGTTCTGTTTGGCTGCCTACCGCGCCTTGGCGGCGGCCACGACCTTTTGGGCGGCATCCGTCAGGCCATTCGCCGAGATGATCGCCAGCGAGCTGTTGGCCAGCAGCTTGCGACCCTCTTCGACTTCGGTCCCTTCCAGGCGAACCACCAACGGCACATTGAAGCCGACCGTCTGATAGGCCTCGAGAATGGCGGTGGCGATCGTCGTGCAGCGCATGATGCCGCCGAAGATGTTCACCAGCACAGCCTGCGTGTTCTTGTCGGCCAGCAAGATGCGGAAGGCCTCGGTCACCTGCTGCACGTTGGCGCCGCCGCCGACGTCCAGGAAGTTGGCCGGCATGCCGCCGTGGAGTTGGATCAGATCCATGGTGCTCATGGCCAGACCGGCACCGTTCACCAGGCAGCCGATGTTGCCGTCGAGCTTCACATAGCTCAGGCCGGCTTCGCCCGCACGCGTTTCGGCGGGCTCTTCTTCACCCTTGTCTCGATAGGCCTGGATATCCGGGTGGCGGAACAGGGCGTTGTCGTCGAACGTCATCTTGGCGTCGAGCGCCAGCAGTTCGCCGTCGCCCGTGACGACCAGCGGGTTGATCTCCAGCAGGCTGCAATCCTTCTCGACAAACACTTTGCACAGGCCGCGCATGAACTTATCGGCCGAGCGGACGCTGTGCCCCTTCAGCCCCAGCAACTGCGAGAGCTTGCGGGTCTGGTAGCTCATCAGCCCCAGGTCCGGATCGAAGTGCTCTTTGAAGATCAGCTCAGGCGTGTCATGGGCCACCTTTTCGATGTCCATTCCGCCTTGCTGCGAGACCATCAGCACCGGCTTCGACGCGGCCCGATCGACCACGATCCCCAGGTACAGCTCGCGGGCGATGTTGCAGCCCTCTTCGACCAGCACCTGATTCACCACGGTCCCGGCGGGGCCGGTCTGGATGGTGACCAGCGTCTTGCCCAGCAGGCCCTCGGCCACCTTCGCTGCGTCGGCGGCCGATTTAACCAGTTGCACGCCGCGCTGGTTGGGGTTGGTCTTGACCGTTCCCTTGCCTCGCCCGCCTGCATGGATCTGGGCCTTCACCACGGCCAGATCCCCGCCGAGCTTGGTAAAGGCGTCAGACGCTTCTGCCGGCGTCTTGGCCACGATGCTCTTGGGGACATAGACGCCGGCCTGGCGCAGGATCTCTTTGGCTTGGAATTCGTGGATCTTCATGGGGCCAACCGCGGAGGCAAGGAAGAGGCAGTGACGCTGAGTTAGGCTTGGATTGTGGCGAAAAGGGGAGCGTATTCCAAGGGGGAGGGGCAGGAAAGAAAGAAGGAACCACCCGCGGTTCACGCCGACTGGGCTTTGGCCAGCAGGCTGCGCGCGTTCGTCCCCAGTTTCCGCAGGCAATCGATCGTCTGCTTGGTCGAAAGGGGAAGCGGTTCCACGCGATCGGCCGTGACGATCAGCAGCGAGCCCGACCAGGGAGTCGGAACGTCGGGGATGAAGACCACGCGGCGATCATCCGGCAGCGTGTCCATCACAAAGCCCAGGTGCGCCGCGTCATCCAGTTGGATCAGGACCGATTGTCGCGGGCTTTCCACTCCCACCCAACCCTGGCCCATGCTCTTCATCAGGCCATAGCTCGGTACGAAGCCCAGGATCAGTTCCTCCAGAGAACCGACCAGCCATTGCGAAACGGTCGTTCGTGCCAGCAGCCCGGCCATAAAACAGGCCAACACCAGCACGGCGATGCCGGCCAGCAAGGCCAGTGAGATCGTGCCAGCAGACTTGAAGGGGAGGAGTTCTACGACCGGCGTTACCACATGCAGCGCCACACTGAGCGCCTGCCCCACGACCAATGAAAGGATCACCAACGGGACCAGCACAAAGATGCCGCCGACGATGGTGGACTTGATGAAACTCAGAAGTCGGCCGGCAGATCGCGAGGACATGGCGAGTTCTTTCCTGCGGTTCGAGAACTTGGAGCGCGAGAGCGGCCCGGGTAGCGGTCGTTTCAGCTTGGCCCGAGTATACTTCACGGTCAGTCGGCTGCGGGATACCTCGAGTCCCGGGAGAGGACGCAAATGGCCGGACGCAAGAAACCAAAAGAAGACCAAGCCCCTGCGTTCATGACGTTGCTCCGAGCGATCGCTTCCCGCGACGAGTCCAGGGCGATCAAGCAGATCGAGGCATCGCCCCAACTGGCCCGCCAAGTTGAGGAGGTTGGCGCCACGCGCCGCTGGGCCGCGGACTATTTCTTCAGCGAAATCACCCACTACATCTACGCCGGAGATACCGCGCTGCACATCGCCGCCGCAGCTTATTCCCTGGCGATATCAAGAGCGCTGCTGGCGAGAGATGCAAGCGTGTCCGCCCGCAACCGCAGAGGCGCGGAGCCGCTGCATTACGCCGTCGATGGCGGCCCCGACTCGTCAAGTTGGGATCCCAAATCGCAAGCGGCCGTGGTCGTTTGTCTGATCGAAGCGGGAGCCGATCCGAACTCCGTCGATAAGAGCGGAGTCGCCCCGCTCCACCGGGCGGTCCGAACGCGGTGTTCGGCAGCCGTGGCCAAGCTGCTGGTCGGGGGAGCCAACCCACTCCTTAAGAATGGGAGCGGATCGACTCCGCTACATTTGGCGGTTCAAAACACGGGCCGCAGCGGCAGCGGATCGTCGGCATCGCGCGAGCAACAGGCAGAAATTATCCAATTACTGCTCAAACACGGCGCTCGACCGACGGATCGGGATGCCGGCGGAAGTTCCGTGACGGAACGAGCGACCCGTGATTGGATCCTGAAAATCCTGGCGAGCGCGTCTTAAAAGCGTTGGCTCCGGAAGCATCACTCCTCGAAGGTGAAGATCAACGGGGCACTGACCGTCGACGAGGCGAGTGACACGAAGACGACTGCCAGCCCTGAAACCTTCTGCCTCCAACGGACAAGACTTAATGAGCTGCTGGATTTCCTCTCGGAACTGAATCGCCATGACCCTTCGCATGTTTCTTGTGTTCGCCCTGACGTGGCTCTTACTCTCACGCGCCAGCCTGGCTCAAGAAGCCGTCCCGGTCGGCGGCGGATCGTATGCCTCGCTGCCGCCCAAGGGTAAGGTGATGGATGCGAAGCGGAATGTAGACCTGGTGCAAGAAACCGAAGAACGCAAGCTTTACCTCGTCCAGGATGATGGGCGTCCTATTCCCAGCAACAAGTGGTACCAGAACCTTCTGTTTCAGCAGTACGGAACGGGGCTCTGGGCGATGCCCCATAAGGTTGATGCCACGCCCGAAGGGATCGAGATCTTTTACCCCACCACCACCGACGCTGGCGGTTCGCGGATGATTGCCGAATTCCCGCTCGTTCTGAGCGGCAAAGACTTCAAGCCTACCGACTCGCGGGCCAAGTTCTGGTCCGACTGGATGGTTTCGTTTCGCATGCCCCAGACCGATAGCCGGTTCCTGGAAATCACCCTGTGCCAAGGCATGCCCTATGTCTGGGCCGAGTTCACGGGTGTCGAGCCGCAGATCGCGTTTGGAGACAAGGGGGGCAAGGGGACGCGAGGCAAGAATCCAGCGAAGTATTTTGATCTCGCCGGCAACGAGGCCGCACTCCCCGTCGTCGGCGACGCGTTGGGCATCACCTACGAAGGCCGCAGCTATGGAGTCTTCGCCCCTGATGGCGCCACTTTCCGCAGCGATGGCGGCGCGATCCAAGTCAGCTTCTCGGGCAAGGAGACCTATCTCGTATTCTGCCCCCTGCCTTCGGCGAAGGAGATCGGCCTCTTCCACAAACACGCCTTCGCGGTGCCGCGCGATACGCAGCTTGCCTGGGACTACGATCGAAAGGCAGGCACGATCAGCACCACCTGGAAGGTGATCGCCGAGCAACTCAAAGGAACCGAGAAGCGCCTGCTGCAAGGCTGGCTGCCCCACCATTGGCGCGAGAACACCGCCCCGCTCGACCTGAGCGGCCCGACCTACTCGACAATTCGCGGACCGATGAAATGCTCGATCGGCGACACGTTCACGCTGCGCTATCCCTTTTACGGCGTAGCGCCGAACCTGCCATCACCCGATGCCAGCTCGGGCTATCAAGGAAAGCGTACGAAGACCGCCCTGAACGAGCACTTTGCTGACGGGAAAAGCAAGTTCGCCACCGATACGTACGCAGGGGGCAAGGACCTGCAGCGTTTTGCGCAGGCGGCCTTTATCGCCGCGCAAACCAAGGACCCGAGCTACGACGTCATCATCGCCAAGGTACGCCGCGAGTTGGCCAACTGGCTGACCTATACACCTGGCGAAAAGGATCGCTACTTCGCCTACTATCCACGACGCAAAGGCTTGATCGGCTTCAATGTGTCGTACGGCTCGCAGCACTTCACCGATCATCACTTTCACAACGGGTATTTTGTCTTCACGGCCGGACTGCTGAGCCAGCTCCATCCCGATTTCGCGAAGCAGTATGGCGACATGGCCAGGCTGGTGGCCAAGACCTATGCCAACTACGACCGGGCGGACAATCGTTTCCCTTACTTCCGCACCTTCGACCTGTGGCGCGGACACTCGTTCGCTGACGGCAAAGGCTTCCCCGAAGGGAACAACCAGGAGTCGACCGGCGAGGCGATCAACAGTTGGGTCGGCATGATCCTGCTCGGAGAAGCCTTGGGCGACAAGGAACTGACCGCGGCCGGCGTGATGGGTTACAGTTTCGAGAGCCGGGCCAATGTCGAGTACTGGTTCGATCCGCACGGCGACGTCTTCCCCGCCGCGTTTCCCCACAACGCGTGTGGCATGATCTGGTGCGACAGTATCGTCTGGGGAACCTGGTTCACCGCCAGCCCGGGCTGGATCTATGGCATCCAGTGGATCCCTTCGGGGCCGTACTATGCCTTTTACGATCGCGACCGCAGCTTCATCAAAAAGACGTACGCCGACTTGCTACGCGAGCTCGACGCATTCGAGGAAAACGAAGCCAAAAAGAAGCCCGGCTATGTGGAGAAACCCGCGGGCGTGAAGTCGCAAGGGGGAGAGTTGGGCAGCTACCACCTGGGCTTTGTGATGCACGCCGATCCCACATGGGTTGTCGAACAGCTCGACGCGCTCTACGCCGAGCCGGGCGACAAAGTAGCCCACGACACGTGGATGGCCAACATCTACTACCAGGCCTGCGCGCTCAAGACGCTGGGCCGCGTCGACGCCACCTGTCGCGGAGACAGTCCCACCTCCATGGTCTACCGCAACGAAGCCGCCGGCACACAGACCTTCATCGCCTGGAATCCGACTTCGCAGCCGCAGTCGGTGCAGTTCTTCGACCAGGACAAGCCGCTCGGCAAACTGGAAGTCGCCCCGCATAGCCTGACGAGCACCAGCAAGCTCGCCCCGTAATACGGGCGCGAACCACCCGTCTCTGTGCTGGTCCAGCGATTCTAGAGGTGAACGCCCTTTCACCGCGCCGAAGTCTCGGCGCGTGGATGGCTTATCCTGGCATTCGGAATCGCGATAGTTTGGCGGTCGTCGAGCGTTACGGTCAGGATCGTTTGCTTCGTCGCTTCGAACGCCGCTTAGGCGATGGGAACTCAATGGCCGCTTGGCCTTCCGAATTCGACTCTTCGGCTTCGATCTCGGCGTCAAATTCCATCATTCGCTCAGCCCACGCCAGGGAGGTACTGAACTGGAACGTGATCAGCACGGCAATGCCAAAATCGACGGCAGGCAGAATCCAATTCAGGGCGACACCAATTCCAACGCCCGCGAGCAGAAACGCGCAGAGAATCGTGAGAAAGGTCAGCAACTCGCGCATCATTCACCGCGGGCTCCACTGTGTCGACTTTCGGCACGCGATCCAACGAACTATCGTGCGTATCGTCCGATTGTCGCCATCGCGCTATCACGCCTAGAGCCGGCAGGAAGGATGCCCTGGATGACCAGTCATCCTGCCCACGATCCTCACCTCAGCAACTCACGGCTTCTGAAGTCAGCGCGATCCACGAGCTGGTCACGTCCGAGGAGTACCGACACGTGCCGACCGGGTCACTGGCGCGGCTGGCACAGCGAATCGGCAAGGTCTTTGCTTCGGCCAGCACATGGTACCGGCTGGTGCGGGAGCACCGGTGGCGACGACCCAGGCAACGAGTCCACCCAGACGCGCCGAAGGTTGGGATTCGCGCCGCGCGGCCCAATGAGATCTGGCACGTCGACACCTCGGTGGTCCGCTTGCTCGATGGGAGTCGAGTCTACCTGCACGCCGTGATTGACAACTTCTCGGGCCGCATCCTGGCCTGGAAAGTTGCTCAAGCCTTCAATCCGGTCGCCACCGTGAGAACCTGTTGGCCGCCGCGAAAGGCCTGGTCGATGGCAAATCTATGGTGCTCGTGGATGGCGGCGTCGAGAACTTCAACGAAGCGGTCGACAAGCTCATCGGATCAGGGCTCCTGACTCGGGTGCTGGCCCAGACCGAGATCACGTCCTCCAATTCTCTGATCGAATCCTGGTGGCACGTGCTCAAGCAACAATGGCTGTTCCTGAACACGCTCGATTCCGTCCGGACTGTCGAGAAGCTCGTGGCATTCTACGTGGGGGAGCATAATACGCGTCTTCCGCATTCGGCGTTCCGCGGGCAAACGCCGGACGAGATGTACTTTGGCAAGGGCGAAGAGGTTCCCAAGTCACTGGAAGCTGCACGGCGGACTGCCCGTGAGGCGCGAGCGGAAGCCAATCGGAAGCGGACCTGCAGCGTCTGCGAGTTGGTGACCGTGAGCCTTAAATGAGGTCCAGCCTCGTCAAGAAGCTGAGCTTCGGTGGCCAACTTGCGCGCCGCGACGTGAAATCGAGGTACAGGAACGCCGAGAGCCCCGAGAAATCACGACTCCGACCTCCCAAGCCGGGAGCGGACCGGCTAAAGTGGCGAGAACTCGCGCAGAAAAGTGCCAAATGTCGGTACGCCGTGGAAAGTCGTCCGTCTCCAGCAGGTGCGAATCCTGCCCGGCCAATGGATCGCTCAGCCGGAAGCAGCCAGAGCGGCGAAGGAGGTAACGAAGTCGCTGAAGTACTCTGTGCAAAGGTCACCTCGGGTGATCGAGCGAACACGCAGGCCGAAACGTGAGTGAACGCTGAGCAGGCCTCGAAAGGCACTGTGGCGGAAGCCGACCCATCCGACATTTGGGGAAGGCCGTTGCCACCGGACGAGATAGCGATAGCATCCGGCTGGTTCCGCCGGGGTAATGGCGTCGGCAAGCGTGGAGGAGGAGATTGACGGAACACGGGAAGCCCCGCGCAGTGGTGGCGCGTGACCACCAACCAATGCCGGTGGAGCCAAGGGGCCTTAGTTCAAGGTCAACGTAAGAAGTAGCAACAGCCGGAGAATGGCGTGAGCCTATCACCTCCGACAAAGGTTGAGCAGCTACAGGCGACGTTGCATGGTAAAGCGAAGGGATCGCCCAGCTACCGAAGTGCTGGTCGAATGGGCGGACGCCGTCGGCTCCGTCAGTGGTTGCGAGGTACGCAGAAGCTGCTGGGTCAGGGCATTTCACGTTTCCTGACGTTTGCCTGCATCATGAGTCGGACTCGTCCGACTCCGCTGCGTTCGCAATGTTCCGTGGGCGAACCCATGAGTCCTTGTCCGAAAGCCGGATGCGAGAAATCCGCACGTCCGGTTTGATGAGCGGGAGGTGGAAACGGAGTATGGCCAACGGATATTGAGGCACAAACGGGGAAACCCTGA
>Ga0105046_10002310_pt1 | contig 30078 bp, 23 predicted proteins | sample MAT03_FD_78385 | JGI IMG/M metagenome (GOLD analysis project Ga0105046, IMG submission 78385) | Freshwater microbial communities from Lake Fryxell liftoff mats and glacier meltwater in Antarctica - MAT-03 (megahit assembly) | ecosystem: Environmental > Aquatic > Freshwater > Ice > Liftoff...
ATGCCCATACCCATTCCCATGCCCATACCCATTCCCATGCCCATACCCATTCCCATGCCCATACCCATTCCCATGCCCATACCCATGCCCATTCCCATCTTTGGCATCCCCATGCCCATCATGGGCATCCCCATGCCCTTCATCCCCATGCCCATCATGGGCATCCCCATGCCCATCATCGGCTGTCCCATCATGGGCATTCCCATTTTTGCCATGCCCATCATGGGCATGCCCATCATGGGTTGTCCCATCATCGGCTGTTGGGCCATCGCCATCATCGGCATTCCCATCATGGGTTGTCCCATCATCGGTTGTAGCGCGTCGGCGGCCTTCTGCTGAGCCTCAATGGCTTTCTGAAGATCGCCCATCATGAGCGCCATGGCAGCCATCTCGGCGGCCTTCTGAGCCTCCGGCTGCATCAGGTCCTTGGCTTTCTGGGCCACCTGTTCTTGCAACTTCTGTAGGTCCTGGGCGGGATTCATCATGCCCATCATCATCATGGGTTCGCCCATCATCGGTTGCTGGGCCATCGCCATCATCGGCATGCCCATCATCGGCATTCCGAGCTGCATGGCGGCCATGTTGGCTTGCATCTGCGCCATCATGGTTTGATCGAGCGCCTTCGCCAATTGTTGAGCGGCGTTCTGTGGATCGACCTTCATGTTCAACGCCTGCTGGTCGATCGCTTCCATCGCCTTCTTCTCATCCAGCTTCTGGGCAACCGCATCGCGAGCTTCTTCGAGTTTCTTCTTGGCCTCGTCGCCGTTCATGGCGGCGGGCGGCAATTCCTTCTTGTCAAGGTTGTTCTTGGCCATGTCGATCTTCTCGCCGGCCATGTCGATCTTCTTGGCCGCTTCGGGGACGAGATCCTTGATCATATCGCCGATTTCCTTGGCCTGCGGCTTCAATTCACCCTCCTGCTGGGCAAGCATCGGGGCGTTGTCGGTCTTCTTGGCCGCGTCGTCCTTACGAGCTTGATCGACGATCTGGCCTTGCTGTTTGGCAAGTTCGTCGAGCCTCTCGGCGGCTTCTTTCAACGCCTTGATTTCTTCCCGGCGTTCTTCGATCGCCTTGGCCTGGTCGTCGAGCGCCTTCTTGGCTGCTTCCAAATCCTTGATGGCCTTGTCCTGGTTTTTGACAGCGTCGAGCGGCTTCTTGGTGTCGAGCGCCTTGGCGGCGTTCTCCATCGCCTTCTTGGCCTCATCAAGCGCCTTCTTCACTTCCGGCTTATCGGGAAGCGCCGTGTTCTTGACGGCATCGGTCTTCTTGATGAGTTCTTGTTGTTCCTTGGCGATCATCGGCAGCTTCTCGGGCTGGGTGCCCTTGGTCGCTTCGGTGTTCTCTTTCGTCTTGGCCTGTTCCTTGATCAACTGATCGATCTGCTCGGCCGCGGCCTTCACGGCTTCCAGCGCGTCCGTCTTCTTCGCTTCTTCCTTCTTGATCAGGTCCTTGACGATCTCTTGAGCTTTCTTGAGTTCTTCTGTGGCCTTTTCCTGCTTCTCGACCGGCTTCTTGAAATCGGTTGTCGTCTGGCGCAGTTCCTCGGTGGCCTTGCGCATCGCTTCTTCGGCCGGCTTGACGGCGTCGGCGGCCTTCGGGGCCTCCTTCAGCAGGTTGCGGATGTCGCGGGTCTCGAATTCGGTGCGGGCCTGCTTCTGAGCCATCTCCTTGGCGTGCTGAAGCTTCGAGTCGATGCCGATCTGCTTGCGGGTGTTTTCCGGCGGCTTGGCGGTCTCTTCCGTCAGGTTGGTCTGTTCCTGGATCTTCTGTTCGAGCCGTTTGTCGGCATCGTTCAGGTCGTCGAGCAGGGTGCGCGGCGTGCGCAGGGCGCGAGCGATGTCCTGCAGTTCGTACGAGATCTTCTCTTGCTCGGGGGCGGCGACGTTCGGGTTCGATTGCTTCAATGCCGCGTGCGACTTCTTGGCCTGTTCGGCCACCTTCTTGGCACGATTCAGCGCGTCCGATTTCGTCAGGCGTTCGCGTTGTTCTTCATCGAGGAGTTTTTCGAGTATGCCGATCTGTTCGAAGATGTTTTCAACCCGGCGGTTGAGGTCGAGCTGGCTGTCGGCCTGTTCCTGGTAATCATCGACCGGACCGCGGCGCGGCTGGTAACGGCCGGTGCGGATGGCCTGGGCGATCGCTTCGGAGGTCAGCCGGAGTTCGCTCTGCGACTTCGACTCGGTGGTCAACAGGTCAGCCGCCATGTCGAGCGTCTTGATCAGGCTGTACTTGCGCGTCATGATGCGGAGTTGATCGAGCACTTCGCGGTGCTTGATGTAGGCTTTCTTTTGCTCTTCGTTGGCGGTGGCTTCATCCGGGGCCTTGATGGCGCTATCAAGATAACCGATCACCGCGCTCATTTCGTCCCGGCTCAGCTTGGTGAGCGTGTCGGACGTTTCCTTCAAGAACTTCTGTTCGGTGGCCTTGTCCAGTTTGTGGTAGGCGAACATGCGCAGGACCGCGTCGATCCGGCGAGCGGTCTTTTCGGTCTCGATCTGGATTCGCTTTTGGGCCTCCGCCTGATTGGGGATGGCGCTGGCGACTTGGCGGCCTTCCTGAGCTTCGGCGGTCACGTACCAGATGCTGCCGCAGAGGAGGAAGAAGAAAACGAAAACGAGGGGCCGAAGTCCGGGGGCCATGAGCACTCCTTGAAAGATGAAGTCAAACGCCGTGGCGTTCGACAAAGGTCGGCTGGCTGTCGAGGCAGGTGGGAGAGACCCGAATACAACAATCAACCTATTATCGGATAGATGTTCACCTATTGTCAATCGTTATTTTCTTCTCGCGGGAAATCGGTTCGCCGCGAGCTTACCGTCACTTCTTCGGTTTACCGATCAGATCGAGACTCGTTTGCTTCGTTTCCAGGTCCTTGACGTTCTGTTCGGTGCGGAGCGTGTCGAGCACGCGTTTAGCCACTTCCTGCTCCGATTGGATCTCTTTCATATAGGGTTTTGAGACACCGGGCAGCCGACCTGGGCTGGGGTCGCAATCGTAGACTTCGAGATAAAACTCGATGCGGTCATTGATCGCAAGCGGCAGCAGCTCTCCCTTGGGACCCTTCTTTTTAATGCCGTTGGTCTGAAAATCAAACGTCCCGCCGCCTTGGAGGCGAGTGAAACCCGATTGCGCATCCAGGCCTTCCGCGGCGAATTCAACCCGATTCTTCAAGACTTCCTTCTGATAAAGCTTGTTGAAGAACGAAAAACCACGAGCGTCGTATTCGCCACTGAGCTGTGTCACCGGGATCTCGTCCAGAACCAAGTAGTTCACGTTCGGCTCATCGTTGATGCGGTAAACCAGACGAGCCGGGGAGATCGGCCATTTGGCCGTACTGGGTAGCGGCTGGCGTAGACCAATCTTCGACGTGGCGTAGTATTCGATCTTGACGCTCCCCCCTAACGGAATCGGAAATCCGGATAATTCATCTTCATTAGTAAATGAAACACCGGGCATCGCGAAACGTCCCTCGAAAACTTCCACATAAGGAAGCGGCGGGTCGTCGATCTTGATCGAGCCGCGCGGATTAAACGAACTGTCAAAATCGTTCTCATCGCGCACGGTTACCCGATAGGCGACGAGTTTCGGCCGGCGTTCGCTGAGAATCAGGGCGAAATCGTCCGATTCCGCCGGATAGCGGCGTGAGCCGTCTTCGGCCGTTTCCGGCTCGAGGATCTTCATCGTCATCGAATCAACCACGATCTCATCTTCACGACTTTCGGTGTCGCCACGGCGGTACAACAATAACTTCGCCACCTTGATCGGTTTTTGAACATGAATCCGCACTTTTGCCGATGAACCGCTATAGGCGCGAATTTCTTGCTTGTCCTGATCGACCTCCGGTTGGCCGGGCACGTAGACCGGCGTCTTCACCGTGACGCGATCGATGGTGATGACGGGCCGGGGCGAGAACGTAACTTTTTCGGCCTTACGCGTGCGGCCATCGCCGATGCGAGCTTCGTGCGTGAAAGTGTGTTTCGACGGCGCCACCTTGGCCATAAATATCGCCCGTTTCTTGTCGAACTCGGACTTTTCATCCCAAATAAGGTCGTACTCGTCGTCGCTCTCCTTGCCTTCAACATGAACGATCACGATCCCCTTCATCGACGTATCAAGTTTGCCTTCCTCGCTCGTGACCTCATAGCGGACAATCACTTCTTCGTTTTCCGGCCAGGGATTCTTGGCCGTCGCGTTCTTTAACTGGATGTCGCGTGGGATGTCGATGTTCGCCAGTGCCTGGCGTTGCAGCAGAATCGCGGCAAGTGTGGGCTTGAAGAAGAGGAGAACGAGCCCGGCCAGCAACAGCGGCCAGGCGAGCAAGGCCATGCTCCACTGCAAGCACTTTGTGTCGGCGAGCTTGGTGAGATCATGCTTGCTCGAGATCTTCTCGGCTTCCGCGGTCACCATTTCGATCAACTGGGGCGACATGCCTTCGACCTGAGCATCCCTCTGTGAAAGCTGAATGGAGGTAATCAGGCGGTGGTCGTATTCGGAGATGGACTTCTCGACCCGTCGAGCCAGAGGGATCAGCGACGGTCCCTTGAGCATTGGGCGCAATAGCCAGTACCAACCCGCGGCGAGTGCGGCCAGCACCTGCACGACCGTCAGCGTGATGCGGACCGCCATGGGCGTGTCGCGTGTCTTGTCGAGCCGCCAGTCGATGAAGAACGCCATCGTCAGAAGCGTCACGACGACGGCGAGCCAGCGGACGGCGCCCCAGGCGATGCGGATCAGACGCTCGCGGCCGCGGAGTCTATAGAGTTTGGCCAGGCTGATAGTCGGGGTTAACGGCATGGTATCGTGCATCCAATCCCGCGTCGTCCGTCAATCGGTTGACGGACGAGGAGCGAGAGATTAACTCAGGTTGCTGAACTTGCGGATCAACCATTCCAGGGTCAACAGGGCGACGATGGCGGCCAGGGCGTACCAACGTGTCCACAGCAGGGTCTCGCGGCGGGGCGGCGGGTTCAATTTCACCGTCTTCGTCTTGATCTCGCCGACGAGGTCCTTCAGGTTTCCTTCCCGGTAGAACTTGCCATCCGTGTTGCTCGCCAGGACGGTGAGTGCCGCTTCATTCAGGTTGCCGGGGGCCTGCTCGTCTTCCGTCGAATAACTGACGCGGATCGGCAGGATCGGGCTGTCGGGGAAGCTCTCCGAAAATCGGAGCGTATAATCGCCGGCCTGGCTGCGCTTGATGGGGGCGGAGTAAACGCCCGGTTGGTTCTTCACCGGCGTAAAGGCAACGTCAATGTCGGCCTCCTCACCCTTCTTCACGCCGCCGTTGCGCTCCAGGCGGGCCATCACCTTCGCATCGGTCCGCGCGTGATTGTCCGTGGTGAAGAGTCTTGCGTACACGCGGCCTTCTTCACCTTTGATGAAGTCGGTATCGGTCGGGATGAACTGCGACTTGTTGCCGAGCATGTGCGGCACGCCGACCTTGTAGATCACCTGGCCCCAGAAACGGCCGAAGACCTTGTCCGCTTCGTTGAAACGCCAGCGCCAGGTTTCGTCCGTGGCGAAGAACATGACCGAGCCGTTCTTGCTGGTCGTTTGCAACGAGATCAGCGGCATCGGCCGCTTCTTCTCCTTACCGGTGGCGAGCGGATCGTCGATCTCATCCTTGGGATGATCGAGCAAGGAGAACGCCAATGGCTTGAGTTCCTTGATTGGATAATACCAGAACCAGCCGGGCAGCTTGGCCCAGGTCTTCTGGTTCTCGAGCTTGTTGTCGCCCAGCATCATCATCGGTTCGCGCTGGCCCATGTCGCTTAATTTCGGCTGATAGAGCACCTGCTTCTGGGCATCGTCGATCGGGAACTTCTTAGCCTCAAATTCGATCGGCATGATCTTGGCGAGCGGCGTGCTGAGATAGGTGGCGGGGTTGGCCCGACGGCCGGCGATCATGACGAGTCCGCCGCCTTCTTCCACGAATTCGACGATCAGTTTCAGTTGGGCATCGGTGAAGAACTTGGAGTCGACGTCGCCGATGATGATCATGTCGTAGGCGAACAGTTCGCGGCGATCGCGGGGGAAGTTGGCCATGAACGGCGGAGCGACTTTGGTTTTCTCCCGGTCGTCGGTGCTCGTGAGAATGTAGGTGGCCTCGACCGACTTGTACTTGTCGCCCTTGGCGTCGCTCTCCCATTCCCGATTGAGATAACGCTGAAGAAACTTGAACTCCCAGCGCGGCGAGCTTTCCACGTAGAGAACCTTCACTTTGCTCTCGACCACTTGCACGTTGCGGACCAGGGCGTCTTCCTGTTTGCCGCCGACCTGCTTGATGGAGGCGATGATCTCGTGCTTGCCGACCTTCGAGTTCTTCTTGGTCAAGATAAAGTTGAGATAGTCATCGATGTCCTCGCCTTCTTTGGCGGCGATCGTCTTGCTGGCGATCGAGACGCCGTCCAGCGTCAAGCTGAGGATGACGTCGCCCGAAGTGATACCCTGGCTCTTCCAGTGAAAAGGGACGCGCACCTCGTCTTCCATCAAGACCGTATCCTTGACGGCGACGCTCTTGAGCCGCAGCATGGGGGTCACACCGCCCGCGACACCATAAATGTGCAGGGGGACACCCAGCTTCTTGCAGATCTTGGCCACGCTCTCCCAGCTTGTTTTGCTGGAATTGTCGATACCGTCCGTCGCCACGACGATTGCGGAAGGCAGATCATTTTCATCCCGCTTTAGCAGTTCGTTGATCGAACTCAGCAGGGCGGTTTGATTTTCCTCCGCCGGTTTATCGCTCTTCTCCCAGTCCTTGCCCGCGCCGTGCAGCGACGAGCCGAAGAAGTACTCTTGCAACGGACCCTTGCTGGCGAGCCCCTGGCGAAGTTTCAACTCCGGATTCTGGAAGACGGCCTTCACCACTTCGAACCGAGTCGGCAACTTGGCGTCGTCGTTGGGCGTGTTGAATTCGCCGAAGGCGATGGCGGCCCGCTCGCGGTCGATCGGCGCCGTGCGCGGATCTCTCTGATTCATGCTCTGCGAGTTGTCGATCAGGACGGCGATCGGCAGCGTCTTGTCGGCGGCAATATCGCTGACGATGACGGGCTTGCGCAGCAGGAAGATGATGCCGAGGATCGCCAGGCAGCGCAGGGCGGCCATGGCGATCCGCTGAAGAGGGTTCATCTTCATCGATTCGCGCAAGTACACCACCGCGACCAGGATGACGGCGACGATCGCCAGCGCGAGCGCCCACCAGAAATTCATCCCGCCGCGGTAGATGATCTCACCGAGGATCGGTGTCGGAAAATTCATGATCGCTGCTACTCCCTCACCACGCTCGGCCGCAGAACCAGGCCCAGAGCATTTCCACGAAGGTGAAAATCAACAGGGCCGTCAAAGCCCAAATCGTCCATTCCTTCCGCGACCGTTCCGTTCCCGTGAACGACGATCCATCGAAACCCGTGCTCAAGTGGGCCGGTTCGAAGCCCAGTTGTTTCGTAATCCCGTCGTTGTCGATCGTCTCCAGCTGGTCGCTTTCGCGCAGGTCGGGATTGAAGATGACGATTTCGCCCTTCTTCTCCTTGTGCGGGACGATCTTGTAAATCCCCGCCTTGGAAGTGTCGAACACCGGCAGGCTGAACTGGCCCTCGAACTCGACGGGCTTGCCGAGAACGATGGGATCGCCGCCCGGCGGGATGACGTCGTATTCGCGGTCGCGATCGGGCGGCACCCAGCGAACCGGGTTGCCGGCCGTCTGGTTGAACGGGTTGTTGGCCCGCTGCACCAACTGCGTGATGCAACCGTTGGCGAACGCAATCAGGACGTGGTTCAACTCCTGGAGATGGAAAATGTTCCAGACCGGGTTGAGCGTCGTCGTCAGCAGCAGCACTTCCCCCTGGCCGTAACCACGGCTGATCAGCATGGGCCGGCCATTGTTGAAGCGCAACAAGACATTGCCCAGGTTCTTCTCATTCGGCGTCTCGCGCGGGTCCTTGACCGGGATCATCCGCAAGGTGGCGACGCGGTTGATGTCCTTGAGAGGATTACGGCCGCTCTGTTTCAAGCTTGCCAGGAACGAGCGCACATCAATGCTGTCGATATCCGGGGTCGCCCAAGCATCGTGGGGCGATTCGAACGGTGGCTCGTCGATCAATGTGGTCGGCAACAAGTCGCCCAGAACTTGGTTGTATTTGACTGGGTTCACCTTGGGACCGGCGACGATGAAGAGTCCCTTGCCCGAACGGACGAATACCTTGAGCGCTCGAACGAAATCCGCGGGGAGATTCTCCGCCGCCACGTTGGCGAGGATGCAAACGTCCATGTTCTCAAGCATCGTCGGCGCCGCGTCCTGCGGCGAAATCGGCGGGACGATCTTCAGGTGATGATCCGGCTTCTCTTCCTCGGGAATCGGCCAGAGCGCGTGATTCAAGAAGTAGGTGCTGGTGAATCGGGCCTCGCGTTCTTCGAGCGACCCGTCGATCGGCAGAATGCGTACTTTTTCATGCACGTACAGATAACGCCGAAAGGTGTTGTCATCTTCGAGGTCGTCCTGGAGTACGGCGGCCGGCTTCTGCTTGGTTGCCTCGGATTTCAAGGCAGGGGTGTCGGAACTGGCCTCGTCCGATTCCAGCTTCGCGGTGAAGAGACGCCAGCCCGCTTTCTTTACTTCGGTCGTCAGCGGCACCGGACGCGATTCGCCTGGGGTGAGCTTGTCGACCACGGCATAGCTCGACTCTTTCTCTTCTTCATCAATGGTGAGCGTGAGCTTGATGTTCTCGATCGGGGCCGTGCCAGTGTTGCGAATAAGCACGGAGAAAGCGACACGCGAGCCGACATGCGGAATGGTCGTCTGCGGGAGAATGCCTTCGATGGAGATGTTCTTGAGGCTTCCCTCCGCACAGCGGACGAGATACAGGCTTCCCTGGTTCTTGATCTCTTCGCACTTTTGGCGGTTGACGACAGATTGCCGATCCCAGCCGGAACGTTGCATGTCCGAGAAGAGATAGACTTCCTTGCTAGCGCCCGACGTTTTTTCGAGCGTCGCCAGAGCACTGTTGAAACCCTCGGCAAAATCAGTTGACAGGCTGGTGCTCTTGAGGCCTCGAATCAGATGCCGGGCCTGATCGAGATTTGTCGGCGTGCGCGGGCCGACGAGGACGGCGTTTTCGGCACAGGAGAAAATCTGCACGGTTGAATCGGGCGGCAAGTTGTCGATAACTTTGACCGCGGCGTCCTTCGCCTTTTCGAGACGAGACTTGCGATCCTTGCCTTCGCCTTCCAGAACATCCATGCTGTACGAGACGTCGATTAACAGGACGGCATCCACGCTCTCGCCGCGGCCGCCGCCACCGGTGATTGTCTCCGCCGCCGGCCGAGCCAGGGCGAAGGCAAGTATCAGGCAAACGAGAATGCGCAGGATCAGAAGAATGAGTTCCTGAAAACGCAATTTGCGTGAAGTTTGCTCGATGGACAGCTTCAGAAACTTCATGGCGCCCCACGGCAAAGGCCGATAGTGCGCGCGATAGAAGAAGTGCATCGCGATCGGGATACCGACCGCCGCCGCGCCAAGCCACATCCAGGGATTCAGAAATGTCATTTCACTTCACGCGTTTCAGGACATAGATGGTAATTCCACTGCGATCGTCCGGCGAGACGCTAGTCGGCCGTGGCGTGTCTTTGCTGGACGGTATGCAAATCGTCAATCTGTCGTCCTTGATTTCGTAAATGCCCAGTCTCGCTCTGGCATCCACTCTAGTGGAATTGCCGCCTTGATTCCCATCGGAGGCATCCAAGTCGTCCGTGATGTCGATTTGCCTGGGTGTCGTAGTAAGGTCGACAGAGAACTTCGACCGCTCATCTCGACTGTCGAGGTTGGTAATAAGTCTGTCTTCATCGAACTTCATCGTCATCTTCTCATCCGTACTAATGGACAGCCCCGATTCTTGCATCGAAATAACGGTCCAGCTTCCTTGCAATTGGGGTTCGTCGACTGAAATCAACTGCCCACTCTTTTTGGAAGAACAGCCGATTGCCCACGATGCGAATATCACCATCACTAAGATGCTACGCATCTCATCACTCCGTTTGTTCATTTCTCATGGCGCCCGCGTTCCGCTCCGAAGCTTCACCTGTCTTTAATCCGTATTCCGAACTCCTCATTCCGCATTATCTGCGTCCCATCTGCAATCGGCGTACGAGATATTCGCCCAGTGCGATCTCGAGCGGTTTCGTGGTATCCATCAACACGTACTCGACACGGTAGGCTTCGCAGCCCTTGCGCAAGTCGGCCAGGTACGATTGAATCACGCGCAGGTAATTCGGGCGAATCAGGTGCGGGCGGGTTTTGATCTCCTCAAACTCCTCCAGGCCGTTGAAGCGGATATTGCCCGTGAAGGGGAACTCCAGCTCTTCGTGGTGCATGATGTGGAAAACAGTCACATCATGCCCCTGGAAGCGCAGGTGGCGGAGACCTTTCAAGAGCGATTCGACTTCATCGAAACAATCGGAGATCAAAAAAATCATGCCTCGGCGGCGGAACCGCTCGGCCGCTTCTTCGAGCAACGGACCGATCGATGTCTTCTCGGCCGGTTGCGTTTCCTCGAGTGTGTGCACCAGGGTATGCATGTGGCCCATCTGGCTGCTCGGCGGAAGCTGAGCGCGAATGCGGGAGTCAAACACGTTCAGACCGACGCAATCGCGCTGGTGGATGATCATGTAGGAAAGCGTGGCGGTCAGTAGCTTGGCGTATTCGAGCTTGTTGCTTTCTCCGTCACCGTAAAGCATCGACTTGGAACCATCGAGCAAGATATTAGCGATGAAATTCGTTTCTTGCTCGTACTGTTTGATCGTGTAGCGTTCGGAACGAGCGTAGCTTTTCCAGTCAATATGCCGAATATCATCGCCTGGTGTATATTCGCGGTGCTGAACGAATTCGACGGAGAAGCCACGATAAGGCGACTTATGATCACCGACGCGTAGACCCTCGACAATCATGCGAGCCTTGAGCCCGAGCGCCTCGGCTTTCGACAAGATTTGCGGGCGGAGATAATCGGCCATTCTAAATCCATTGCAAATTGATAATTGCAAATTGCAAATTGCAAATTGCTTCAACTGTCTTGGTGTCAGGTCGCGGGGAGAGTTTGGCGATCAAGCATCAGCTCCGCCATTCATGTTTTCATCATCTTTATCTTTGTCATTTCGCGCAGTCACGACGGATTTGCCGACGATGTTGCATAATTGATTCGCCTCGTCGAGAATGGCTGCCATCTGCTGTTCGGGCAGCAATCCGGCCCGAACGATCATTCGGAACCAGCTTCGTGTTTCACGCAATTCCTTCAGTACGATCCGCAGCTTGTGAATAAAATCTCTTTTGCTTTCCGCCGCGCACGCTTCCTCGTAGTTCGGAGGTGGAGAGGTGCCACATCGAACAAGTTGTCCCGCAATGTGTCGACCCAATCGCGTTTCGGGAAGAGCGTCTACCACCTTGCCGGCCCGTATCGCGAGATTGAGTAGACGATCCGAAAGTTCCTCAGGCGTCACGGGCGATCTCCACGCTCTTTCTTCTTCAATTTGCAATTCGCAATCTGCAATTATCAATTTGCAATGTTCTCGAATTGCTCGTGAAGCGGTGACGCATCAGGCGGCCTGGAACTGTTTCGCCGCCGATTTCACCAATTGCTTGATGATATCTTCGATCGTAATTCCTTCGCTCTGCGCCGCGAAGTTCAGGATCAAGCGATGGCGCAGGATCGGCGTGGCGACGGCGACGACATCGTCGCCCGAAACGTGATTGCTCCCGCGCAAGATGGCATGCGCCTTGGCGGCCAGGATCAGGTTCATCGACGCTCGCGGTCCCGCGCCCCAGGTCAGCCATTTCTTGGTGAAGTCCGCCGCTTCCGGCGTGCCTGGCCGCGACAGCCGCGTGATTCGCTTGGCGAACTGGAAGACGACGTCCGACACCGGCACGCGGCGAACCACCGATTGCAGCAGCAAGATGTCATCGCCGTGCAACACGGGCGATACGGTCGTTTTCGTTTCCGAGGTCCCCATCCGCATAATCTGCTCTTCCTCTTCGTCGGTCGGGTAATCGACCTTGATGAGGAACAGGAAACGGTCGAGCTGAGCTTCGGGCAGCGGATAGGTGCCTTCCTGCTCGATCGGGTTCTGGGTGGCGAGTACGAAGAACGGGTTCTTCATCGGATGATCGACGCCGCCAATCGACGCCTTGCGTTCCTGCATCGATTCCAGCAAAGCAGCCTGCGTCTTCGGTGGGGTACGGTTAATTTCGTCCGCCAGCACGATGTTCGCGAAGATCGGCCCAGGGAGAAACTTGAACATGCGCTGCTTAGTGATCGGGTCGTCTTGAATCACTTCCGTGCCTGTGATGTCCGACGGCATCAAGTCAGGGGTGAACTGGATTCGCTTGAACGACATGTCGAGCGATTGCGCCAGCGTGCTCACCATCAACGTCTTGGCTAGACCCGGCACGCCCATCAGCAGGGCGTGCGAACGGCAGAAGATCGCCATCAGCAATTGATCGAGGACCGCATCCTGGCCGATGATGATCTTGCCGACTTCCTTGCGTAATCGTTTGTGGGCGTCACGGAGCTTTTCCAACATCTCGTGATCGGATTCAGGTACCGTCGGGTGCGACATGCGAATGTCTCGTAGGGGGTCGGTCAATGGTGGGATCGAGCGGGAGGACCATACCTTTATACTTGTTCGACCCCGTGGATGCCAAATTCAAAATGGGCAAGATTCTCCGGATTTACAGCCTTGGTGGAAGTTTACTGAACTTATCTGGAACTTCGTATACTCATCCGGCACGAAGAGAAAACGCCCCAAATTGGTAGTCCGCTCTCCGGAACATCGCTAATTCGAATGGCATATTGCCCTTTTCGTGTTGCCCGACGTAATTGAACGGAATTCCGTCGGGGCGGCAGCCTCTTCGGAGACCTTTGCACAGCGTCGTGAATGTATAAACGAGTACTTGACACTCCTTTTCGTTCATATAATCACCGCATGAAAAACTACCTTCATCTACTCGGCGTCGCGGCACTTTTGAGCTGCATTCCCCTTCACGCGTCCGCCGAGGACAAAGAACTCGCACTAACTTTGCGATCTCGAGCCGAGGTCGATGGAACTTACCAGATCTTCGCGAAGACGCAGGTTTGGCCAGCGAAGAAGACGGCCGTGATTGTTTGCGACATGTGGGACGCGCATCACTGTCTGAACGCCGTGCGGCGAGAGGAAGAGATGGTCCCGCGCATGAACGAGGTGCTGGAAAAACTGCGCGGCGATGGCGTCTTCGTTATCCACGCCCCGTCAAGCTGCATGGACGCCTACAAGGATCACGCAGCCCGCAAACGAGCTCAAGAAGCCCCCAAGGCCAAGACGCTCCCCGTCGATATCGATAAATGGTGCCGGCACATCCCTGCGGAAGAGAAGGGAAAGTACCCCATCGATCAAACCGATGGTGGCGAAGACGACGACGCGGCCGAGCACGAAGCCTGGCACGCCAAGCTGACGGCCATGGGCCGGAATCCCAAGTCGCCCTGGAAGAGCCAACATGCCGGCCTCAAGATTCACGATCAGGACGCGATCAGCGATTCGGGCATTGAGATCTGGAATTTGCTCGAAGAGCGCGGCATCCAGAACGTGATCCTGCTTGGCGTGCATACCAACATGTGCGTCCTCGGCCGGCCCTTCGGACTGCGCCAGATGGCCAAGAACGGCAAGAACGTCGTCCTGATGCGCGATATGACCGATACGATGTACAACCCGAAGAAGTCGCCCTTCGTCAGCCACTTCGAAGGCACCAAGCTCATCATCGAGCATATCGAAAAGTTCGTCTGCCCCTCGATCACGTCAGATCAAGTTATCGGCGGCAAGGAATTCCGCTTCAAGGGCAACGACTAGAAACAAATACGAAACACGAATATCGAGATACGAAACAAATACGAATCGATAAAAAAAAAGAAACGAACCAAACAAAGACGAAGAAGGCTCCCTGTTTTGTTTAGTCTTCTTTCTGTTTTTTGATTCTTATTCTATCTTGATTGTTTCGTATTTCGACATTCGTATTTCGAATTTCTCCCCCACGCTACCTTAGGACAAGTCACAGTGGAGTTACCGACTTACTCCGACGTCCTCGCGGCCGAGCCGATCGTGCATCAGCACATTCGGCCGACGCCGTTGCACGAATCGGCCGCCCTTTCAGCGCTGCTCGGTTGCCGGTTCTACCTGAAGCATGAGAACCACGCACCCACGAGTGCCTTCAAGGTCCGCGGCGGCGTCCATCTCGTCAGCAAACTTTCCCACGAACAACGGCGGCGCGGCATTCTCGGTTGCACGACCGGCAACCATGGCCAGTCACTGGCATTCGCGTCTCGGCTCTTCGGCGCCCGCTGCGTGCTGGTCGTGCCGATCGGCGTGAATCCTGATAAGCTTGCCGCCATGCGTGCCCTCGGGGCGGAGATCATCGAGCATGGCCGCGACTTCGATGAGGCGAAAGACCATTGCGAAGCGATCCGCCAGAGCGAGGGGCTTCGTTATGTGCACTCCGCCGACGAACCGGACCTGATCGCCGGCGTCGGCACGTATGCCCTTGAGATCTTCGACGAGTTGCCCAAGCCGGATCTGATTTTCGTGCCGGTCGGGCTGGGCAGCGGCGTTTGCGGCACGGCTCTGGTCGCGGCTGCCCGGTGCCCGCAAACGCGGGTGATCGGCGTGCAGGCCGAGGGGGCTCCGGCTGTGACTATGTCGTGGCGAACCGGGCAAAAGGTCGAGACGGCGAGCGTTGCGACGTTTGCCGAGGGAGTCGCCACGCGACGGTCGGCCGACTTGACCATGGCCATCATGCGAAAGTATGTCCACAACATGGTGCTGGTGCCGGACGACGCGATACGGGAAGCGATTCATCTGCTTCTGCGCACGACCCATCAACTGGCGGAAGGCGCGGGGGCGGCTTCTCTGGCCGCCGCCCTGCGGATGCGCGAGCAACTCCAAGGCAAGAGTGTCGTCGGCGTGCTCTCGGGAGGGAACCTGGACCTTCGGGAACTGGGTAAGATTATTGACCGTTAACTTTCGACGCTTCTGGAGCGACGGAGATCAAGGGTAAACTCAACGTGAACTGGCTGCCCTGTCCCGGCGTTCCGCGAGCGGTAATCGCGCCTCCGAATCGCTTTGCGATCCGCTGGACGATGGAGAGCCCAAGGCCGATGCCGCTTCCGCCGCGAGCGCGGGCGGACTCGGAGCGAAAGAACGGTTCAAAAAGATGCGGCAAGTCGGCTTCGGCCAGACCGATGCCGTGATCCTCTACGATGAGCAACACCCGGTCCTTTTCGGTGTCGAGCGAGAGACGGACCGGGCTTCCTGATTCACTGTACTTAAACGCGTTGTCGATGAGATTATCGACCAATTGGCCGAGCAAAGCCGACTGGGCGAGCACATTATACCGTTCCTGAGACGACGATTCGACTAGCAGATCTCGCGCTCGCGGGTGATCCGACCAGGATTGCAGATGCTCCGTCAGCCAGTCGCGTAAGTCGAGTTCGGTCAGGTTCTCCAGATCCGCTTCCGCGTTGGCACGAGCCAGGTAGAGCAGCATATCCGCAATTTGCCCGAGTCGTCTGCCTTGATGTGCGACGGACGTCAATGTCTGCCGGTACTCTTCCTCCGATCGCGGGTGGCGGAGCGCGACTTCCACTTGTCCTAATAAGGCGGCCAGCGGCGTTCGCAACTGATGCGACGCATCGCCGGTGAATCGTCGCTGGCGTTCCAGTGCCTCGTGCAGTCTATCGAGGAGCCCATTGAACGAACGACCGAGAGCTTCCAGTTCATCGCCCGAGGGGGACACCCGCAGACGCTCGTGGCGATCCTCGACATTCATGACGCACGCCTGCTCTGCCATGATCATGACCGGCCGCAACGCCCGACGACAGAACCAACGGCTGGCCAGGAAAGCCATTATCCAGATGCCAATCGACGTGAAAGTTAATGCCAGGGAGAGTCGATCGAGCATTTTGCCGACCGGCAGGCTCGACGAGGATACCGTGAACACAAGCGTGTCATAAAACGGTTTCGCCGATTTCCTGGGTAGATGCGATTCGGTTGAAAGGAAGCGTCTGAGAACCCGACGATCCGGGTCGGACGTGTTTTCCTGCAAAAACCCTGACATGGGATCGCCGCTCTTGATTGATCCAGCAAGCCTGTCTTTGGCGCCATGAGATCCGGGTCCGTCGATCCAATTGCCGTCACCGTCATGAACGGTCCACTCAATCATTTCGCCTGCAATGCCGCCCCCGATCTGCAAACGGCGTTCGTGAATTTCCCATTCGATGCCGTTTTCTTCGATCTCAGCGCCGGCGATGAGCGTATTGATCGCGGCATCCAGGCGATCGTCGAGTTGCCGGTGCAAATGCTCGCGCGCCAGCAAGTCAATCGTGATCGAGAAGCCGATCAAGACAATCGCCAGACCAATGAGAAAGAACCTCGTTAACCGTCCGGTCAGAGTCATGTCGCATCCCCGGGCCGATCCACTTCGCCGAGGAGGTAACCCCGACCGCGAAGGGTGTGAATGAGCCGTGGCCCGTAAGCTTCAAGCTTGCGCCGTAATTCCATGACATGTACTTCCAGCGTGTTCGACAGGCCGTCGAAACGTTCATCCCAGACTTGCTCGTAGATCCGCGTTTTCGACAGCACTTCCGTCGGATGCCGCAAGAAGAAAACCAGAAGCATCTGTTCTTTGGCGGTGAGGTCGAGCCGTTTGCCGGAGCGCTCGGCCCGGTGCGTGGCCAGATCGATGGTGATGTCCTGATAGCGGAGCAACGTGCCCGATCCGCGGTCGCGCCGCCGGGCCAGCGAGCGGATGCGGGCGAGCAGTTCGTCGAAGGAGAACGGTTTGCAAAGGTAATCGTCGGCCCCGCCGTCGAGGCCGCGAACGCGATCGGAGACCGCATCGCGAGCAGTGAGGAACAGAATGGGCGCTGTGCCACCCGCGGACCGGTAACGTTTTAGGACCGTCAGGCCGTCGAAGCCGGGCAACCACCAGTCGAGAAGAACGACGTCCCACTCGGCGGATTGCAAGGCATGCAATCCGCCGGGACCGTCCGCCGCGTGTTCGACGGAACAACCCTCTTCACGCAGACCGCGGATTAGAAAATCCGCGATCAGCGGTTCATCTTCGATGATCAGGACGCGCACTTGCATGCCCTCATTGGGCAATTGAATGGAACTTACTTCTTCTCGTCCTTCTCCTTGCTCTTGTCTTCCTCTTCAATGAAGGCGCCTTTGGGATCGAAGCTGACTTCGAGCTTCTTTTCGCCGAAGGTGATGAGCAGTTCGTACTTCGTTTTTTCGCCCGCGATGACTTCTTCCACCTTCGTGACGGTCGCCTTCGGGTATTTCTTCTCGAAAGCTTCGGTCACGGCCTTGGGAAGATCGGCGACCGTAATCTCGGTTTCGAGTTCGACGATCTTGCCGTCCTCGGTCAGGGTGATCTCGACGACCTTGCCTTTGTTCTTAACGTTGACTTCGAAGAGAATCTTACCGTCTTCCTTTTCCTTCTCGGCCGAGACCAGTTCCGCGTCCGGGAACTTGGCCTTCACGGCCTCCTTGATCTTGGCCGGCAGCTTGTCGAGCGGCACTTTCTCTTCGTCGTCGGCCCGCGTGACCGACGAGAACGCCAGGCAGATGACGGCGATCAAACTACTTCGCACGATGTTCATGGAATGCTCCTTCATTGAGGTAAGAGACAAGGGGCAGGTCGGTTCGGAGAGACCCGATTCCCGCCCCGAAGGAGACTATATCGCGGACGTGTAAACGGGACATGAAGGCAAGATAAATTCCGCCTTATCAACGATCGCCAACTCAGTCCCGATCCTTTTTGAACCGGATCATGCAGCCGCGGGCGAGCGTCTCGGTCTTCTCGAGTTTCGTGCCAGTCAGCACGGCTTCCACGGCCGTTTCCAGGAAGTTCACTTTCGCTTCCTTCTCATTGGTCTTGTCGTCCATCGCGCCCATGTAGGCGATCTTGCGATTGGCGTCGATCACGAAGAACTCGGGTGTGTAGGTGGCCCCGAAATCCTTGGCGATCTTCTGCGACTCGTCGTAGAGGTAGGGGAACACGAATTTCTTTTTAGTCGCCCGCGCCTTCATCTTGTCGAGTCGATCGTCCGGGATGGTGTTGACGTTGACTGCGACCACAGCGACCTTGCTGTCAGCGGCCGCGTGCTTCTTCCCGAGGGCGACGATGCGGTCTTCGTAATCTTCCGCGATGGGGCAGCTATTGCAAGTAAAGACGACGACGACCACGTCCTTGCCTTTGAAGTCGTCGAGTGAGTGCATCTTGCCGTCGGTGCCGGGCAGATCTTTCCAGGTCGGGGCCGGGTCGCCGATCTTGAGATTCTTGTTGAATTCCCCGGCCGCAAGCGGGGAAGCGAGGACGCCCATCAGGATCAAGCCAAGAACGCGGGTCATGCGGTAAACCTCCAGAAAATCGACCAGGGCAAAACTTCGTCGCGTTCGCCTACAACTCTTGATAGGATAGGACCAATATGCCCAAGAGCATCTCTCCAACTGAGGAAAAAGCCATGCGACGAGCGGGATTCCTTCTTTCCTTGACGATGATCATTGGCCTCTCATTCAACGCGTCGGCCGCGGAGCCGATCAAGGCGTTGATTATCGATGGGCAGAACAACCACGCCTGGGCGAAGACGACGCCGATCCTGAAGCAGATTCTGGAAGAGTCCAAGCTCTTCACGGTCGATGTCGCCACCACGCCGGCGAAGGATACGACCGGGTTCGCACCCAAGTTCTCAAACTATCAGGTTGTGATCTCGAACTATAACGGCGCCGACTGGCCCGCCGAGACCAAGAGCGCCTTCGTGGAATTCGTGGCCAAAGGGGGCGGGTTCGTCTCCGTACACGCGGCCAATAATTCGTTCGGTAAGTGGCCCGAATACAACGCCATGATCGGCGTCGGCGGCTGGGGCGGCCGGACCGATAAGGAAGGCGCTTATATCCGCTTCAAGGATGGCAAGATCGTCCGCGACGAGTCCATGGGCAAGGTCGGCAGCCACGGAGCGAAACATGCTTATGTCGTTGAACTGCGCGACAAGGAACATCCGATCGTGAAAGGTCTGCCGGAGAAGTGGCTTCATGCGTCCGACGAACTGTACGATCGTCTGCGTGGCCCGGCCAAGAACGTCACCGTTCTCGCCACGGCCTTCGCCGATCCCGCCAAGGGCGGCAGCGGCGCCAACGAGCCACAATTGATGGTCATCGAGTACGAAAAGGGCAAGGTCTTCCACACGACCTTGGGCCATGACGACACGGCGATGAAGTGCGTCGGCTTCCGCACCACCTTCGCCCGCGGCACGGAATGGGCCGCCACCGGAAAGGTCACGCAGAAAGTCCCCGAAGACTTCCCGACCGCCGACAAGCTTTCGACTCGGCCATGATGGATTGGTAAAAAGGCGTCGGGAGTCGTTCCCGACTCCCGACGCCTTTTTACCAAACTCTCTTGCTCAACCGGTGGGTTGCGCAAAGCCTCCACCCACCCTACAAGACTCAACCTTGGCGGTCGAGTTCCGCGAACCAGTCGCGGAGGGGGAGGGAAAAACCGGGGAGCACATCACCGCCGTCCAAGATTTCGGACTCCGCCAGCGTGACCACATCATCCACGTCGGTATAAACACGCACCGTACGCGTCTCCGGATCAGCGATCCAGAATAGCCGCGTTCCCACCCCGAAGAATTCGCGCCGCTTCGATTTCATCTCCGCTTCCGTGTTGCTGGGGCTCAACACCTCGACGACGAGATCGGGGGCCAGGGTCGGGATCGGCTGGCTCGGCACCTTTCGCCCTGGCAGCCGATTCCAAGACGTAAACGACACGTCCGGGCTACGCACCCGGCCGACGAACAGACGGACGAACCCGTCCGGAGCGGTTACGATGCCTGAGTTGTACTGGGCAATAAAATTGCCCATTATGCGGATGAGATAAGCCGCGAGCATTGATTCCCGGAAGGCCATGGGCTTCTCCACCAGGACGCCGTCGATGAGTTCACAGAGGCGTTTCTCAGCCATCCGTTCCGAACGAAGTACATCGTCCTCGGTGGCGGTGCCGGGAGGAGGGCTCATGCGGATCCGTTCCAGCGGGATGCCGCCGAGACGTTCCACGAGCTCCGCGAGGTTTTCGGATAGGGTGGTGGGAGGTCGTTCCAGGGTTGCCGACATACTGTCTCTCCTCGAGCGTCGTCGACGCGCATGCCAAATCGCAATCAGCCCCGACACTCGGAAGTTACCAGCCTCGGCTTCCGAATGCAAGAAGATCGCTCAGCGCCATTCCGCATAGGGGATGCGGATCTCCGTGATCGGATTGTCAATGCGGTGCACCCAGTAGCGGCCGCACTTGAAAACGATCGGCTGGTTCCAGGGATACACGTCCCTGACGAAACAGGGCGTCTCGAGCGGCAGATCGAGCGGCCGGTCGGGAGGAGTGTCTTGCGAATAATAGTCGTACAGAAACCACGAAACCGCCGTGTCGCTAACGACATACTTGTGGCCCGTGGCAATCAACTCCTCGCGGAGTCGTGGCCGTTTGCTGCGAAATTCGAGCGACGTGTTCACATGCATGAAACGGAATGAAGGTCGAAGGTTCAGCGACAGATAGAGCGGGTGGGTCGTGTCGTCCCAGCAGACGAGTTCGCCGTCCTTCAAGTTGAGCGTCTGCAAATATTGGTGGACCTGTTCAAGTTCAGTCCAGGTCGGGGCGCAGTGGATCAGCCGGTAGAAGCTCAGGTGATCTTGAATGGCGGGGCTACTCCCCTCCGTCAGGCACTTGTACCAGACGGAGCGCCAGTCGTCGTTGATCAGGCGGTGAAAGGGAACGACCTGCTGATACGTGAACGGCCGTTGCCGTTTGAACGGTTCGAGCCAGTCTTGGACGGTCGCGTTGCTCGCCTTGTAGTGGATCAGGGTCGCGCCGATCAGGCACCAGGCCATGAAGATCGGACTGATCGGCCAGCGATGAGCCGTCAGCAGGGCGAACGCCAGGAAATGGACCGGCGTTTGCGAATAGTGAAATGTCTTCTGCAAGAAGACCGCTTCGACGAACCATCCGAGATAGAGCATGGCGAGAAGCGCCTGATCGAGCCGGGCCGGCTTCATCCAGGGATACGGGCCGAGCCGCCAGAAACGAAAGCGGACGAGAGCGATGAACGCCATGGGGATCGCGGCCAGATGCACGAGGCTCCACGGGGCGAAGTACATGATGATCATCGACACGCGATGATCCATCTCATCCATCGTCCACTTGTAGTACTCGGGGTTCCAGTTCAACAGAACATCCCACATGTAGGGCCAGGCGCCCGTGGTCAAAAGCCAGACGACACCCGCCGTGCCGACGATCGCCCCGCCGGTCAGCAGGCCCAACAGATCGAACAGGCTCCGGTTGCCGCACTGGCCCACCAGCCGGCGCAGGCTGAGCAGCCAGATGGCGAATGCGGGCACGGACGAATGAGGTTTGATCCAGATGGCCGAGCCCCAGAACATTCCTTCGATGAGGCCGCGCCCGAACAGCCTTCGACGGCTGGCCGTGCCGGCCCCGGCGATCTGCCGTCCGCGCAAGTGCATGGCGATGATCGTCGGCAGAAGCATCCAGCCGTCACGCTGGCAGTGGATGAATTCGGTTTCAAAAAGATAGAACATTGACGACGCGGCCAGGAACCAGACGATGGCCGAGCGAGTGACGCCGATTCGCTTCAACCAAGCGGCGAGAAGAAGGACCGACGAGCCGACGAAAACGAGATCGACCGCCCGGATCGCTTCTGACGACCAGCCAACGATCGGCCGGACGATGGCGTGCAGCCAGACCATCCCAGGTAAATTGGTCTCGAAAATATCGCGATAGTGGACGCCGCCGCGGAGGATGTTGCGGGCGCTGAGATCGTGATAGGTGGTGTCGACCCAGAGGGGCATGCAAATAAAGAGCGGCACGCCGATCACCAAGACGGCGAGGAGCGACGACCAGCCCAGCATTTCCCAAATTCGGCGAATGACCCGACGCATGAGTAAAGTAGGCGGGGGTTGAAGGTCACGGTTGGCGGTCGCTGAAATCGGCTTCGCTGTCGCCGCCCTGGATCGTCAGCATCGCGCGGAACACCACGGGATCCATCTGGATCGACTTCACCTGCACCGAACCGTCGGCAAAGGCGAAGTTGGCCCGATTCGGATGGCACCCGGCATACATTCGGCCGGGACCTAGCGGGGGATCGTCGCCTTCGAGGCAGCGAATCGTGGCCGGTCCGCCGCTGAGCCAGGGACCCAGATCTCGGGCCGTTTCAACGATCGAAATCGTGTTCGACAGCCCGTCCCCATCGCGGATCGCTTCAATGGGGGTTCGGCTATCATAACGAAAGACGCCCGCCTTCCCACCTGCTTCTTCGATCGAAAGAGCCGGGGTGTTCGCGCCGAGGCCGCCATTTCCCAGATAATTCGTCCGTTCGAAGCCGTCCATTGTCGGCGTTGGCCGTTGGGCCGGGCAAAGCGCCACGACGAGTTTCGTCTTCGCCATCTTCTGATTGGCCGGTGCGTCCCACGCTTGCTGCACGTCCAGACCACGCAAGAGACCCAACATGGGCGTGTCGCTGCGCCGCTGTTCCGGCGCGACGGCCGGGTTGACTTCGATCGCTGACATGATGAGCGGATACCAACTCAAGCGTTGTTCGGGTGCAAACCGTTCGGGACCGAGGGTGCCGGCCGGCAGATATTCGAGCGCACGCGTCGGCACCGGGTCGCCGGGAGTGACCGAGTGAAAAAGGCCGACGTTGCCGACTTGCCGGAGGTGGTTCTGGCAGCGGCGGAATTCTTCTTCGTTCCGCGCCCGATAGACGGCCGGGAGCATAATGCCAGCCGTCAGCAAGAGAGCGACAAGGATCAGCACGATCACGACCACACGGCCCATGGTGTCCTCGATCTAGTTAGGATGATTCGACATCGCGGTCGGCGGCGAGGCAGCGTTTGCAGACGATCGACGATGTGATCATTGTCAGCAACATGCCAAGCGGAACGAGGATGATCGCCAGAATCACAAGGCCGATCGTCGCGAATGCTTGACCGTAGCCGTAATGGCTGGCCTGGCCGTCGGGGAGAACATAATCCGGGCCGAAGATCGCCAGCATCCCCGCGCCGCAGACTGATCTTCTTGATGCCCAGCGGTTCAGCCACGATCTGGCCGCCCGACCAGGGCGCGCCGACGTTGGCACGCGTATCATTCGCTGCCATCGCCCCCACGAGGAGCACCAGGATCCATCGACTGATTTTGGGCATGGGTCACCTATCAAGAACGAATGACCACGTCTGTCGGCACCAAGTGGTTGATCATGTAACTACGGCGATTCGGGTCGCGCGTGGTCGGTTGCGTGTGGCCGCTGGAGTCCGTCGCTCGGACGAAAAGCTGAGCCGGCCCCGCTTGCCGCGGTACGTTCCAGGTGAATTCCCAGAGGCTCCAGGTCAACCGTTCGGGTTTGTCGAGAAGCTTGGCGACAGACCACGTCTTGCCGCCATCAGTGCTGACTTCGACCTTGGCAACGGCCGACTCGCCGGCCCACGCGGCTCCGAAGATTCGGAAGCTCTTCCCAGCCGGGATGACTTCGCCGCGCCCCGGTCGCGCGATGGCGGACTTTACCTGCATCTGGGTGAGCGGCGCCAACGTCGGCACATCACCCAGTTGTTCCCAGTAAGAATATTCGAGCGTCTGCCAGAAACCGCCGAACGGCTTGCTGACGACATTGAGCCGGGTCAACCACTTCACCGAGGCCATGCCGTACCAGCCGCCGACGACGGCACGCAGGGGCGCGCCGTGTGAAGCGGAAAGATCAACCCCGTTCATCTGATAAGCGAGAATCACGTCGTCGCTCTTCGCCTTGGCGATGGGAATGCTTCGCGCAAATGAAATCGGCCCCGGCGACTTCGGGTCGCTGTTGACCTGCCCTTTATCAGCCCCTTCGAGAATCACTTCCACGGCCGTGTCATTCAGCCCGGCCGCTTCAAGAACGGAAGAAAGCGAGACGCCGGTCCACTCGGCATTGCTGACGGCCCCATGCCCCCACTGCAATCCGGCCACGGTGGGGGTCAGAAAGACCCGGTCGTTGCCGGCGCACTCAATCGTTGCTTTCATGCTTCGCTTGGGAAGCTTCTTCAGGTTTTCGAGTGTGAGCGTCAGGGGTTTCTTCACCGTCCCTTCGACTGACAATGTCCACTTCTCGTTATCAATCTTCGGCACGGCGAAATGACTTCGCACGAAAAACTGCTCGTTCGGCGTGATCGCGGTACTCAACGACGAAAAAGGAAACTCAAGATTCTCCGGCTCGGCCATGCGTGTGATCAAGCCGGGAAAGACAGCCGGATCTTGCGCTCCGGCCCGAATCTGGAACAACAACGGCAGCGTGGACGCCTGAGCCAGGAACGATCGACGAGTGAATGAGTGCATGAGAGAGTTCTCGAAAAGATTGCGATATGCTTGGCGAGCGTCGAGACGTGAGCCCGACGTGTGTGTAAGTTCCACGTCGGGCTCACGCCTCGACGCTCGCCAAATCAAATTTCAAATGCAGCGAATCTACCACCCCAACCCCTTCGTCGTCGTCTTAACGCGAACCAGGTTCTTGTCGGCGGTGATGTACAACGTCGAGCCATCATCGCCCCAACCGCAGTTGGCGGTCGGCACGCCGGTGGCCAGAATGCCCAGCAGTTTGCCGTCTTTGTTCATGACGAGCACGCCGCCCGGACCCGTGGCCCAGATGTTGCCGTCCTTGTCGACTTTCATGCCATCCGGCAGCCCCGGTTTTTTCTTCTTCACCCATTCGGTGGTATCGAAAAGCACTTCGCCCTTGCCGATCGTGCCATCGGCGTTGACGGGAAACTTCTTCCAGATCGACATGTCGGGGTCGGAGTTGGCGACGTACAGCGTCTTCTGGTCCGGCGAGAACGCGATGCCGTTCGGCCGTGTCATCTCGTCCGTCAACAGCGTCACTTCCCCCTTGGGGCTCAGGCGATAGACGCCCTGGAACTTCAGTTCCTTGTTCGGGTCATCCACCTGCTTCGGCAGGCCGTAGGGCGGGTCGGTGAAGTAAAGGTCGCCGTTCGACTTGTAGACGAGATCGTTCGGGCTATTCAGCCGTTTGCCCATGTACTTCTCGGCCAGCGGCTTGAACTCGCCCGGCTTCTTGAGGTCCATGGCCACGACCTTGCGGTCGCCGTGCTGGCAGAGGATGAGATGGCCTTCTTTGTTCAGAGCCAGGCCGTTGCAACCCGGTTCCTTGCCGGTGAAATCAGCCTTGCCGGTGTAGCCGCTCGGCTTCAGGAACTCCTTGAGGCCTTCGCCTTCTTTCCAGCGCCAAATCATGTTGCGTGGGATGTCGGAGAAGAGCAGCGCCTTTTCGTCCTTCAGCCAAACCGGCCCTTCGGCCCACATGAACTTGTTCTCTTCAAGCATTTCGATCTTGGCGTCTTTGGGGACGAGCTTATCGAACGCGGGGTCGAGTCGTTCGATCGTCCCAAGCGTCTTGGCCGGTTCGGCGGCGACGGCGGCGCCACTGACGGCCATCACGAGGCCGAGGCAGAGAAGGCGTGTCATGAGGATCACTCCTGAATGGTGTGGAAGAGGTTTCGCGGGCTATCCTAGCGTTCGGCGCGGGCGACGCAAGAAAGAATTCGGTCGCCTTGGCAGGGATGTTGCTGCCGGGGAGATTTTTCCTTGAACATCAATAGATAGCAGATCAATAGCCACTCCACTAAAAAGACGTAACGAATCGATCACGAAAAACGCAATCTGGAAACTCACCGCAATGAACTCTACACCTGAAGATGCCCCACTGCCGCGAGAGATCGTTGGGACGAAAGCCGATTTACCTAGTGCGATTCCGGGTTCAGTCGTCGCCTCACTTGAGGTGACTGGACCGAGTAATAGTCCCGCGCAGACAAAGGCTGATTCAACCTTTCACGGGACCCAGTTGGAGACGCCGAAGCTGAGCGTTCCAGGCTACGACCTACAGAACGAACTCGGTCGAGGTGGGATGGGGGTTGTCTATCAGGCCCGCCAGGTTCGGGCGAACCGAGACGTGGCCCTGAAGATGATCTTAAACGGCAATCAGGCCGGCGCCGTCGAGGTGATCCGCTTCAAGATCGAAGCCGAAGCGGTGGCGCGATTGCAACATCCGAACATCGTGGCGGTGTACGACGTGGGCGAGCATGACGGCCGTCCTTTTTTAGCATGGAGTATTGCTCGGGCGGCTCACTGGCGTCGTTTGGGGACAGCCCGATGACGAAGCGAAGACCGGCTAAAGCCGGGACTCCAGCGAAGAGAGGAACAAATACCGGCAACCCCGCTCGCCTGGCGAGCCGGAGTTCAGCGACGCAGAGATCCAGAATCAGATGGCAATCACCCCGATCTCTGCGATATTCCACCCTCCCTTGTTTCGACGCTGCTCTCATCTTTGAGCTTCTTGAAGAGACTACACCTGTGAAAGCCAATGAATCGGATCGGTCGCTCTGGCTGCGAGGATCGCTGCTCAACCGGAGCGGACGGTATGCGGATGCCCTGTCGATGCTTCAGGAGAGCGGGGACGACAAAAGCAACACACCCGATGGAGTGGCCGGCGCTGACACGCCACCGCCTGAATCTTGACCAATTTTTTCCCCCGGAGGGATTTGAACCAATGGCCCCAATCCGCGATTCTTATATTCGGGTGCCTTCATTTCCTTCTCGCAACCCTCGCCCCTCATCGTATCCTTGATCCCATCTCCCTTCCCACGTTTTCCGGAGCCTCTCCTCTCCCATGACCGATCTCTTTCTTGGCGAATTTCTCGGCACCTTCGTCCTGATTCTCCTCGGCGGCGGCGTGGTGGCCGGCGTGTTGCTGGAGAAATCGAAAGCTCACAATGCCGGCTGGATCGTCATCACGGCCGGGTGGGCGTTCGGCGTCGCCTGCGGCATCTTCGTGGCACTGGCATTCGGAGCGCCGGGCTCGCTCAATCCAGTCGGTCCGCTCGGCGGCATGGTGATGGGTAAGTTGGCGGTGGACAAGGGAATGATCATGATCGCCGCCGAGTTCCTCGGGGCGTTCACCGGGGCGGTCGTGGTCTGGCTGCACTACTTGCCGCACTGGAAAGAAACGTCCGACCCCAGTCTGAAACTCGCGGTGTTCTGCACATCCCCAGCAATTCGCAGCCCGCTCGCCAATCTCCTCAGTGAAATCATCGGGACATTTGCGCTCGTCTTCATCGCCTCGGCCGTTGGCGATGCCAAGGTCGGCACGCTTGAACCCGCACTCGTCGGCATGGTGGTCTGGGCGATCGGCCTCAGCCTCGGGGCGACGACCGGCTACGCCATTAACCCCGCTCGCGATCTCGGCCCGCGACTGGCACACGCGCTTCTGCCCATCGCCGGCAAGGGTCCCTCCGACTGGGGCTACGCCTGGATCCCGGTCGTCGGCCCCTGCATCGGCGCCCTTCTCGCCACGGTTCTGTACCACGTTCTTCAATCGATGATCTGAGGAATGTCCCCCAAGGGCCGGTGCGACGCCCGGCTTCTTCTAACTCTACCGCACACGGCGTGATTGAATAAATTCTTTCTCGAGCAGATTTTTTTGCACCCCTCGCCCGGCGTGCGTCGCTTAGAGTGGTATGGGAACCACACCGTATGGTGGATCCGCGCGTTCCGGCCGAGGTGAGTTCACCTCAAGTTCCAACATGGAGTTACGCGATGCGCACGATGATTTTGCTTGCCGTGGTTGGTTTCTTCGCACCCGCCGCGGCTGTTGCGGCCGACCCCAAGGAAGAGCGGGCCAGCCTGGAAGGTAAATGGGCCGTTTCGGAAATGACCTTCGACGGCATGGTGATTCCGCGTCAACAGCTTATTCAAGTCCCATGGTACTGGGAGATCGGCGAGAAGAAGATCATCTCCAAGCGGCCCGGTTCCGGAGGCAAGTTCATTCACGAAGAGGAAATCGAGTTCGTCCTCGATCCATCGAAGATCCCGAAGACCATCGAGGTCACCGACGTGGCCGCGAAAAAGACTTCCAAAGGCATCTACGAGATCGTGGACGACGACGTCCTGAAGCTGTGCATCCCGATGCAGGCCACTGGGGAGAGGCCGACCGATTTCGATGCCAAGAAGGGGGAGCGAGTGGGTCTCGATTCGCATGGTGCGGATCAGCCGGAAGGTGTCGATCGCGACGCCGAAGCCGCGCTTGGTGCTCGAAGGCCATACCGAGAGCATCGATTCGGTAGCGGTCAGCCCGGATGGCAAGGCGATTATCTCCGGCGATCGCAGCGTGCGGTTCTGGGATGCCGCCACGGGAAAACTGATCGACACCCTCAAGGTCGGTGTTACAGTGAACGCGCTGGCGTTTAGCCCGGACGGAAAACGAATCGCGGTCGGAGGCCGTAACCGGCTTCTCCAGGTGGTCGACGCGGAGACTCGCAAGGTTGTAGTGACATTTGAAGGGCACGAGAATGATATCGAGCGCCTAGCGTGGTCGCCTGACGGCAAGGCACTGGCATCGGCTAGCCAGGACAAGACTCTTAAAATTTGGGATGCCGCGACCGGCACGCTGAAGGTCACCGCCCCTTACGGCGGCGAGACTTTTGTCATGGCGGTTGCCTGGAGCCGCGACGGCAAAACGCTGGCAGTCGGCACCTCAAACGGGTTCCAGGACAACGCGGTCCAACTCGTCGACCCGGTCACGGGAAATAAAACCGGCGAATTGCCGGGGCACTACGGCGGCATCTACGGGCTGGAGTTCAGTCCCGATGGCAAGTCGCTGGCCTCGGTGGGCTGGTCGAGCATCCGCAAGGTGTGGGATCTGGAGACGAAAAAGGGAAAGGTGAAACTCAGGGACGACTACAGCAATTTCATCACCAAGTTCTCGTGGGCCCGCTTCAGCCCGGACGGGAAGCTGCTGGCAACTCAGAACGGAAAAACGAACAATGTATGCCTTTACGACGTGGCGACCGGCAAGATCGTTATCATCTTCGAAGCCCACGAGAAGGAGAAGTCGACAAGCGACGCCGCCTTCACCCCGGACGGCAAGTCGTTGGTGACCGTCAGTTGGGACCGAACAGTGAAAGTGTGGGATTTGCCGATTACCAGTGTGGTGAACAAGTAACGACACCATGCTCACGAGGTTGTGTGAGCATGCGACCTGTTCGAAGGCCCTTCTTTACACCGAAGGTGTAGGGGAAACCAGCCCAGGGCGGCGCGAAGCGCTTGCCCTGGGCTGGTTTGCTCCAGGCCGACGGCCTGAAAACTTGGCCCCGCGGGAAGTCTACCACGGGGTCGGTCGCGGCTTCGCTTTCATGGACCGATTTGCTTTTCGTAAAACGGAATGTAATCTTTGAGTCGGTCTTGAGTTGGTCGCGGATTCTCGGGTGCAGTGAATACCTACTGACCTTGTTTTTTCGAGCCACCGATGGCGTTGTCACGAAATGTCACGTTTTGTCATGTCCAGAAAAAAATTTGGTCCCTGCGACCGGCCATCACGTTGATGTTCGCTTGATTTTCAGTTGCACACGACAGCCAACAGTTTTAGAATCTACCCAGATTGAGATCTCCATGCCTTTCAATTGAGTGTGCTCATGCGCATCCCCAGCAAGTTGCCGGCCCTGCTTCTTCTCGCTCTCATCTGGATGGCGGAGCCGTCAGTTGGTCAAGACGAAAATGCACCTGCCAGTCGCAAACTGACGAAGGAACAGGTCGATGCCGCGTACGCCAAGGTGACGAATTTCGGTTGCACCCATGCCGGCTACGACCGCGACGGGCGGGATACCAAGGCCTTTGTCCGCTACGGATCGACCACCGCGCCCGGGCTGCCCAAAGATCCCTTCGATTACATCCGCTATTTAGGAAGCCGCAGTTTGCGAACGTCGGGCGGACCGCAGCAGAACCCTATCTTCTCTTACGCGCTGCGAATGCCCGCGAAAACGGGCGACTTTGAGATCCAATGGCTGGGCGCGGCGATTCATCGGCTGCCCTACCTGCGGTCGGTCGATCTCGGTGGAACGCATGTCGGCGACGCGAGTGCCAAAGCGATCGCGGCGATCCCGGAACTCGAGGCCCTCTTTCTGGATGGCACGAAAATC
>Ga0105046_10002313_pt1 | contig 30072 bp, 19 predicted proteins | sample MAT03_FD_78385 | JGI IMG/M metagenome (GOLD analysis project Ga0105046, IMG submission 78385) | Freshwater microbial communities from Lake Fryxell liftoff mats and glacier meltwater in Antarctica - MAT-03 (megahit assembly) | ecosystem: Environmental > Aquatic > Freshwater > Ice > Liftoff...
ATTTTGGCGTCAGCCAACCATCTTTTGAGGCGAATAGCCGCGCTATTTAACGAAAAAGATGGGACGGATGACGGCAAAAGAATGGCATCAAATTGGGAAGTTATTTTGACACCGTTCCTAAGGCAAATAATCATCTAATTTTCCTGTATGAGCATTGATGAAATCAAACGCCTCTTTCAACAAGCCAATGCCCTTCAGCTGTTGCGCGACAACAGGGCGGCATTGGTGCTGGCTTTTCTGCGGGATGTTTTCCAAGATAATCGAAAGAACATCAGTCAAGAAGAACTCACTTCTCTTTTGGCCGACTATTTAGAACAGTTGGAGGACGACAAAGATTTCGATATGCCAGATTCAGGTGGATCAGAAAGCAATCTATTCGATAAATACCGTAATCGCGCGAAGATGCTTTTGCGTGATTGGGAAAGCCGCCAAAAACGTTATCTGCGAGGCGACAACAACGCGGAAGGCCGCTACGAGTACAGTCTGACCGAACACACGACCCGGGCTTGGCAATGGTTGGATAGCTTGGAACAGCGCGAATTCACCGGTACCCGCTCGCGACTCGAGGATATTTTTGAAAAAATACGCCGGGTGGTGGAAAACAGCCGGGAAAAAACCGATGCGGAACGTATTGAGGAATTGGAACGCAAGCAATCCAATATTCAACAGCAAATCGCCGATATCCGTGCTGGAAAATCCCCCTATCAGCCCTTTGATGGCGTGCGTATACAAGAAGAATACGAAGGACTGCTCGAACAGGTCCGCGCCCTGTTCACCGATTTCAAAGCGGTTGAAAGCAATTTCGAGCGGATCAGGGCGGATATGTTGCGCCGGCAAGCCGCCCAGGAGGGCAGCAAAGGAATGCTGCTCGGAAGTATGCTGGATGCCCGCGACGAACTCGACCGCACACCGCAGGGCATGAGTTTCAATGCCTTTTTTGAGGAACTACGGGATCCGCAACGGCAGCAGCAGTTCACTAACCATGTTCAAGCATTGCTCTCGGTGCTGGCAGACCACCAAATTGATTCCGATACCGGCCCATTGCTGACTCGTTTGTATCGTCACTTGTTGAGCGAAGCCCAGCCCGTGTTGGAGGCGAACCGGCGTATAGCCGACCGAATCTCCCGTTTGGTCGCGGAGACCGCTGCCCATGATCGCCAATTACTCAAAGAGCGGATTCGGAAGGTGAAGGCCGCCGTGCTTGATCCCGTTTTTTTGAATTTGCCGGTTGACCCAACAACTGTTTTTTGGGAAATCGATAGTCCACAAGCAACGCTGCGATTGCCGTTAGAAAAAAAACTGCGCACCCAAACGAATGAGAACCAGGTACGCTTTGCCATACCCCGCACGATGGCTTCCATAAAGCCCGATTTCGTGTTTGACGACAAAGAAATCATCGCTATCCGTCTAAATGCCCAAATTGATGCTGCGCTGGATGCTTCCGCTCAACTGACGCTGGCAGAATTGGTTTCACAGTATCCCTTGAGCGAAGGCTTGGCCGAAGTACTAGCCTATTTAAATATTGTCGCTGCGCCCGACAACCGCCATTTTATCCAAAACGATCAGCAAGATTTGCTGCCTTTAGACCAAGCCGCGCAAGAAAGATTTTTGGAAGGACCGCGTGTATTTTTGGTAAAATAATCCATTACTGAACAAATGAAGGAACAATCCGATAACATGCCACCACCTGCACCCGATCATTTTGCACCCTTAGCCATCAAATTGCTTCAGGGGGTCATTTATGAAGAAGATGCCTCCTGGTGGCAAGACCTGACAAAAGTGCATGAATTGCCACTGCGGCGGTATTTTACCCAGATTGGTTTGCATTTAATCGTCGACCGCAATGAGGGGTTTGCCTTTTTAAAACAAGCGGAGGAAGAGCAGGACCAAACCGTGCAACTGCCCCGGCTTATGCGCCGCCGCACGCTTACTTTTGATCAATCTATCCTCTGTGTGTTGCTGCGTGAACGCCTGGAGGAGCATACTGTTCGCGACACTGCCAGCCGCGAACCAATTATGAGTTTCAGCGAAATACGCGACATGGTCGAACTGTTTTTCCGCGAGCGCAACACACAGCAGCGGTTTTTAAAAGACCTCAAAAAAACAGTGGAGGAAGTAAAAAACATGGGCTTTCTCGACCCCGTCCATTCGGAAACGACCAATAGTGAAGACGAAACCCGCTACCGGGTACGCCGCATACTCAAAGCCTTCATCAACGTGGATAGTCTCCAGGACCTCTTGAAAAACATCTCCGACACGACCGCATGAGCAAGCCAATTGATCTGACCCTGTTTTCCACCTCAGCAGAAACTGCCAGGTTTCGGCTTGAGCGCTTTGAGGTATACAACTGGGGCGCCTTTCACCAAACCGTGTGTTCGCTGCCGCTTCAAGGTGAAAACGCCTTACTTACCGGGGCTAACGGCGCAGGCAAAACGACGCTTGTCGATGCCCTCATTACGCTACTTACACCCAATCCGGAACGATTTTACAATCAGTCGGCAGGTTTTGAAGATCGGAAGCGGATGCGCCGTACCGAGGATTATGTGTTGGGGGTATACGGCCGTTCAGCCGCGGGGAAAGAACGGTTACGCGGCCTGCAATCCAGTGAAGGCACTTATTCCGTGTTACTTGGTGTGTTCAGCAATAAAGATTACAACCAGGTTTTCACGTTAGCGCACCTCTATTGGTTCAAAAACGATGAGGTGCAAAAACGTTATTACATTACGCCGATTGCGCTGACTATTGCCGACCATTTTCAGTTCAGCGGCGACATCCGCGACTTCAATACGCGGATGACAAAAAATTTTCAAGCCCGCGCATACGACTCGTTTCCCGAATACGCCCATGATTTTATCCCAAAAATCGGAATGCGGGTACCCGGACGCAGCAACAGCAATGCCGGCCGCACCAAACCCCTGAGTTTGCTGGCAAAAACTGCGGGCATTAAAGTTTTGGGTAACCTGGACGGATTTATTCGCGGCCACATGTTGGACGAAACCAATATAGAGACCCATTTCGATAAGTTGAAAAAGGAATACGCCGACATTGCGGATACCCAGTAAAGCCTCGACAAAGCCACCCGGCAGGAACAAATGCTAATGCCTTTGATGACGCAGCACAGTGCCTGGCTGATCGGCAGCGACGAGCAGCATCGCCTCGAATTGGCTCAGCGGGCCGTTATACCGTGGTTTGCGCGACAACACGTCGAGCTATTGGAAGCAAAAATAGAAGCCCAAACGAAACAGCTTGCCACGCTGGACAACGAATTGACAACCTGTGGGGCCGAATTGGAAAAACTTCGACAGGAAGATAAAGATATAGATTTTCTGATTCGACAAAACGAAGCCGGGCAACGTCTGGATCAGCTTCAACGTGAACGGGCAACGGCCGAAAAAAAGCGTGAAGAACAACACAAGGTAGCCGCCCGTTACGCCGCCCTGGCTGCGCCACTGGGCTTGGTGACCGAGCCGGATGCTGCGATATTTTTTGCCCAAAAAGAGCAATTAGATAGCACCGCGAAAACATTGCAGGAAGAAAAAAAACGACAGAACGTATTTCGAGACGAATTGGTAGGCCAGCACAAAGAAATATTCCAGAATGCAGCCACGCTGCAAATCGAATTGGAATCGCTGCGACAACGTCAGAACAACCTGCCTTCCGAGTTGATCAATTTGCGCACCCGCCTCTGCCGGGCTGAAAGCATCGATGAATCCGAACTGCCTTTCGTAGGAGAATTAGTGCAGGTGAAAGTACGCGAACGTACAGACTGGCAGCCTGCACTCGAAAAACTGCTCACTCCTTTCTCGATGCATATCCCGGTATCCGTTCGGCGCCTGTCGTCGGTGGTTCAATGGGTGCGCGACAATGATCTAGGTACCTTGTTGCGTTTCACGGAGGCAGACGACCGCTCCGGAGAGAGCTTATCGAACGACCTTAGCCCAGACATTGCCGCCAACAAACTCGAAGTACAACCCCAGTCACAATTTGCTCCCTGGCTACGCGACGAGCTCAATCGCCGCTATCCACACCGCTGCACCGCTGACACAGCGGAGTACAAACGCGCACAGCAAGCGCTCACGCCCGAAGGCCTTTATAAAAGTGGAAAACAACACCCAAAAGATGATCGTAAACACCGGCGTACCCAGTTTGTACTGGGCTGGGACAATCACGACACCATCCGCCGCTTAGAGCACGATTTAAGCAAGGCCGACAATACACTTTCAGCATTGGCTCAACGTATCAAGTCGGTGGAAACGAAGGTCGAAGCGATTGATCGGCAATTGGCCGATTTAGCACGGCTACATGAGTTCACCTCTTTTGATACAATCAATTTTCGGGAAACCGAACAACATATCACCGAACTGATCGCTCAAATAGAGGAACTCAAGCGCTCGTCAGAACAACTAAAATCCCTTCAAACGCGCCAACAACAGATTCAAAAAGCCCTTAAAGGTGCCGAAAACAAACGGGACAACACGCTGCAACAACAAACCAAGATTAAAGGAGAACTCGACCGTTACAACGTTCAAAGGCAAACCAAACAAACCGATTCCGCTGCACTGGACGAATCCGACCCAGCTTGGCACGTCCTTCAAGCCTACGCCACTGAACTGGGGGAATTGGGCCTCCTCAACATTGAAAATGCCCAAAAATACCTGTATCAAAAACTTACCACGGAGCTCAATCAACTAAAAGACCTTCATGGTAAGCGCGAGCAAGAACTATTGCTCTTGATGACAAAATTTAAACAACCCCCAAAAGAAATTCTGGATGCTTTTCCCGCTTGGGCAAACGACACCTACAACCTAAGTGATCCTGCCATCGAGTATATCGGGCAGTACACCGCTTTGCTTGAACGCATCCAAAGCGACCAATTGCCCGAGTTGCGCGAACGCAACCAAGCAAGAGCAGGCAGTGATATCGGCAATGCCATACAAGTATTTCAGCAACAACTCGACGAACAGTTAATCGACCACCAAGAAAACATATCGAACATCAACCGCTCGTTACGCACCCTGCCGTACGCCAATGACACTTATTTGCAGATTGTCGCCGAACCGAACACCCGCAAGGGGCGCATCGGCGAGTTTTATCATTTACTGCATAATTGGGATTACGACCGGGCAACATTCCGCCTCGTTTCTTCGAGTGAGCAGCAGGAAATACTGCGCGAAACCGTGCAGCGGATCGGACAACTTATTCAACGCCTGGACAAAGACCGCGATTGGCGGCAGGAGGTGACCGACGTACGCAACTGGCTTACGTTCAAAACGCAACAGGTCTACCGGCACGACGATACGCCCAAGCCAGGCACGCTGTTAAACAGCACCGGCGCATTATCCGGTGGCGAACAAGCCAAACTGACCTATACTGTGCTGGCGGCGGCGCTAACTTACCAATTCAACATAAGCACCGATAGTCGCAATGCGCATTCGTTCCGGTTTATCCTGGTAGACGAAGCTTTCAGCAAACTGGATCCCGAAAACAGTACTTACCTGTTGGATCTATTGAGCAACCTGCATTTTCAAATGCTGTTGATTACGCCCAATACCAACACTAAAATGAGCGAAGGCCGGATGACCCACCTCATTTTTGTCAAAAAAGAGGACGAAATGCCGCCACGCTCTGCGGCCTTTGTATACTCGGTTAAAACATTGCTCGAAGCGCAGCAACAACAAAAAGCAGGATGATCACACCAGCCGATATTGCTCAGCGGGCGTTGCGACATTATAATGAATGGTTAAAAGATTTAGCCGATCGGGATGCCGGGTTTACACCGCTCGTCATCAAACGCACCGGAGATGCCCGTACTATTGACGGCGAGCGGTTAGAAAATCTGGATGAATTAGTCGCCCGATCAAAGGCGACAATCGGCTACGGCTACCGCATCGTGTTGGATACGCCAAGCCAGCGAAGCAGTAACAAACAAAGCCGTATTAAAGCTATTGTGTTCGACACCCCAGACGACCTGATTCGCTTTATTGACCGGCAAGAGGACTTTACGGCATTTCAACAGTCGCTCGCCCTGATTCAGAACGAAGCCCCGCATTTACAGGACTGGTGCGTAAAAAACGTGCGGGAAATCAGCCGTCATACCAAACAATGGCCTGCTCTACTGGCTGTGCTGCGTTTTTTTCGGGAAAATCCAACCCCAAACTTGCCGCTCCGGCTTTTACCGATCATGGGTGTCGATACCAAGTTTATCGAGCAGCATAACAGTATCCTTTGTGGAATTGTAGATGCCAGCATTCCTGTAGAGCACATCGACCCTAACTTTCGCTCGTTTGCCAAGCGCTACCGGCTACCCACACAGGAGCCTTTTGTGGAATGCTATTTTAACGATCCCGTCCTGGCACAACATTTTCATGGGTTCACTACCGTCGCATTCCCCGCCGATCAATTGGCGAAACAGCCTTTGCCGGTAGACGCAGTCATTATGGTAGAGAATCGAACCAGTGTGCAGCAGTTGCTACAACGGCCACTACCTGCGACGGCAATTATCTTCGGTTGTGGTTTCGGGGTAGCGCTGCTGAAAAATGCCACATGGCTGCATAAAATCCAGCTCCGCGTACGATGCCCGGCAAAACCGCGTCGAGGCGATCAGGAACCCCTTGCGCGATACCAGGTGGCGCTGGTTGGATACAACAAATGTCCTGGGGTCTTATCAATTAATTGGTAACAGGAACACGGTCGAAATAGCCAAGTGGATTTGCACGCCAAACATGGCGGTCCCATTTTTCTCCTGCACAGGATTGCATAAATACTTCCTTATCAGGCTTTTTTCCAGGATTTTCCTTTAGGGGTTTAAAAACGGCCGCGTCTATTAATTCTAAAATATTCGAATAATTGGCAAAGCCAAAGTTGCGTTTTCCCGGAAGCGGCGATTGAAATACGCCTAATTGATCTCCTAATGCTAGGCCCAAGCGTTCGGGGCCGAACCAAGCTTCCAGACCATTTTCCCTGCTGCGGCCGATATGCGTTTTGAACGAATTCCGGCACCAATCTTTCCGGTAACGTTCGGATAGAACCGTCCATTGATGATCCCAAGCTCCTTCAGCCAAGTGCAGTTGGACCACCAGCGTATCTATGTTGTCTCCAACGCGGTAAAGTGCCTGAACCGGATTGTTTTTGTTCCGCCAGAGCAGGATACGCTTAGGTTCGTTGTCATACTCCAACATATCCAGCAATTCAAAACTCTCCGGTTTGTCAGTCCTGGCCAGGAAAAAATTGCGTTCGGCTTCACTGGCGGACTCTGCTAAGACAGACAGATAGGATTTTTGTATGATTCCGGTTAACAGAAACTTTTGCGAACCGTCGATCAATATTTTTTCTCGGGGAAAATGTGTCGGGTCATTGGGATCTTGCCGCCAGCCCCAGAGATGGTTTTTTTCATCCTTACCATTGACGAAACAAAGGTTGAGGTATTTGCTGCCTTCTGTATTGTTGTAGGCCACTAGCTCCAGTGTAGGGTCTGCCAGGGCCAGCCAGGCCAGCCAGGGGTCTTCCAGTTTCTGCAGCGCGGTCGCCAGCTTGCTGTCGGCGGATATTATTGATCCTCCTGCATGAATGGAACCATCCAGGTCTTTTGTCAGGAATTGTAAGTTGTCGCGGTCGTTGCGGTTGTTGCTTAGGGCTGTCTTTAATTGATCCGGAATATTTAATGGCCCGCTTATTCCTAAAGTAGTTAAAGGCGAATTGCTCCAGGAAACGCCCGATGGGAATACTTGCAGGATAGCGGAACGGGTTCCATTAAAATGGTTACGGATATTGGCGGATAAAGCCGGATTTAGCCTTGATCTTTCAACGATCAATTGGGTGAGCATTTGCGTCACAGGATTTGCTCCGGTTCCCTTCCAGTATAAATTTTTTAAAGGGGCATATTCCTGAAGCGCGGCAGCAGGCCCAATTTTCCAGGCCCGCAGATGGCTAGTGGGATTGCTCAATATGATAGGTAGAAAACCGTCCTGCTTGGATAACACTTTTGCTTGAGGGTCCGCAATGGCCAGTAGTACCAGCCAGGGATTGCGGTATGCGTGAATGGTTCTATTGTACCAAGGATGGGGGAGGGGGGAGAGGTTGCCGTCCTCCCAGATATAAAACTTCGTCGTATCGGGTACCTCTTGAACCAACAGACGCAAATGAGCCGGTTTAGCGGGCGCGATCATTTGTTTCAAATTATCCAGGATGGCCTCTTGTCGTTCATTGATATGGTATTTTTCCGGATCGCCATAGCCGATCACGATATACCGGTTACCTGGATTATTGATCCAGTGATTGATTAATTTTTTTACATCTGAGTTGTTGTAATCGGTTTTTACAGCACTGATGTATTCTTCCTGTTTCTCCCGTTGCACCAATTTCACAAAGCCGACCAGACTATCTTTGCCCAGGCATTCAATCCGATCATCGCAACCAATAACGGTATATTCAATACCGTTTCTTGGAACGGTTTCAATGATCCGGCAATTGGAATTACAGATAATGGATAACCAGGCGAAATAGCGCGGGTCTGTTTTTGTTTTATATACTTTATAGTCTTCGGCAGGTGTAATATTTGTATGAATATCCCATACCTCATACGAATCTTTATTTTCCACCAACATGTAAAACGGTTTGAAGGTTGTAAGGGGCTCTTTATAAAACTGGGTTATACAAAACGGTTGTTTTTTTTGCTGGTCAACCGGACTAAAGAGGCTTTCGGGATTGTCGGTATTGTCAACACAATAATTTCTGAATTGATGAATGTTATTGATCGTGAGACAAGTGGCTGGATACATTGCTAATATGGTAGGAGAAAAGATAGAAGGGTTGGCAACCCATTTATTTAGCAAATCCGGCAACCTGGAATTTGCAAAAAAAGTTTTTCTATTTGAATCGGTTTTGCTTAAGTAATTGATGAAATCTTTATCTGCGTCGTCGCCGGCTACTAAATCCGCTAATTTAATAATATCCGGTCGGCTATTTGAATTACTCGCTTTTAATGCCCATATCGCCTCGGCACCATTCAACCTGAGTGACCCACCCAAAACAATAATCCCGCTTTGATTCGTATACAAAAGTTTTAAATTAGGAGCTGCAATAGCCAGACATTTTACCCATTCATTATTCCGCGTATAAAGTAACACGTCATTGTTGTACCATGTTTTTTCTCGATTCCTATTATTGTCTATCACACTAAATAAATTCACATCATTTTTTTGCAGATCCAATGTATTCAGACTACCGCTGGATATTTTGCTGTCGGTACATTCAGCTGGGTCGCCTTCAAATAAACTAAAAAGATCATCTTTATTTTTATTAATACAGGTAGGGTCCAGACTTTGAATCGCCTGGCCGTTTTGCGGCATTTGAAAAAAGAAAAAGCTGCTCAGGATACACAGCAATAATAACGAGATCCAGTATCTTATCATAATGTGAAGTTTGAGTGAATCGGTCAATTTTTCATCAAGTCAGTCTGGATTTTTCGGGTGTAGTTATCAAAATTTTGCTGATTTTTCATTAGGTTATTACAGATAGCTTGTCTTCTTGCAGGATTATAGAGGTTTTCGTCAAAATAGGCCTTAACTTCAGGCTTGACTTCACCGCCTGCCAGCGTAATGACAAACAGGTTGCTTGGTTGACCGGGAAGGAAGATTACATGATTTGAATATACCTCGACTTTGGCTTCGGGATCGGCTATGGCCAGGGCTGCCAGAAATGGATTTTGAAAACCACTGACCCGGGGATACCACGATGCTATTTTGATGGTCCTGTTGTATGCATCTTTCACAATAAAAGTATCTCCTCTTCCGATCAGAAATCTTGCGGAGCTTGTATTGATATAATTAAAATCTGTATTATTCCAAACATCTTCAGGGCTGTTGTAATTGTTTCTTACGCCGTTTACAAAAGCAACGATCTGATCTTCTTTGCCGGTCTTATACCAGTCATTTATTATCTCCTGTAGAGGAGACTTGTCTACGCCCAATTGGCGGATCAGTTTTCGGGATGCCTGAACACTGTGAAGGTGAACGGGATAATAGAGTGAACCGTTCTGATCCAATCCGAATAAATAAGGAGCATCGCCGGAAGTATGGCCAATCAGGGACCTGGGGGTAGCGGGAAGGGGTTTTTGGTACACGTTAAACTGAATATTTTGGGTGGCCATTATGGATAATTGCTTTAACAATTTGATTGCTGCTTTATTCGCAACATCGTTTCCTGTCGGTTCAAATAGTTTATGGCTAAAAGTAGGAATATTTGACGAGCTGCTTTTACTGATCAGATTTACCTGGTTTTCATAAGGAACAATGAATTTGAAATCATATTTGGAGGATTCATCTTTTTCGGAACTTTGCCAGGTTCCGGAATCATCATCAAATTTAAACGGCAATAGTTCATCACTATAATTCCTGGAATTCAGTTGTTTTTTTTCAAAAATGATACTCATATAAGACATTAAAGTATTGTTTTTAAGCCCCGCTCCATTGGCCTGGCCAATAACTGTGGAGCTGTTCTTTGTACAAGTGCATTTTGGGCCATTCTGGACAATAGGACAATAGTTAAAAGCGATTTGATTGGCTAATTCCCAATATACGCCTCTTTCCCCGCAGCTTTGGCCTGGATGATCAGTATAAATGGGTTTGCTTTCTGTGTCCGGGCGATCCGGTGGTGGTAGAACCTCTATTTTGGACTCCTCAGTTTTCGGTTTTGGATCCTTCGGGACCTCCTTCCCATCCGATCCACAATTTTTGCTTATATACGCCATTTCGGCGTCGATTTTTTTTTGACAGTCCCCGGTATTCCCCTTGGCACATTCGGCCTGTAGTCGAAACAACTCATCTCCACTGCACCGGCCTTCCTTGGACACATAGATGGCCGGGACATTTCTTTGGGCGGTTAAAGGAGTTAAGCAAAAAACACCAGCTCCAAAAATCAGAATAACAAGCATATTGCTTTTCATAGCGGCTCAGTTTTGATGTTGCAGTTGTATTTCATAAATCTTCTGCATCACTTTGTCTTTGTCCCCCAATTCTTCTTTCAAGGCTTCGCCGAAAACGTTGAGCATCTCTTTTTTATTTTTTGTTTTTTGGCTGATGTATGCGACCTGGCCCTTTTGGTCGAAATCCTGGTTTTTTAAAAATTCAATCTGGAGGTCCATGGCATGTTCGTATTCTCCTTTAGCAAAAGCTTCCAGAGCTCCGGGGTCAGTAATACCCATTTTTTTTACTCCGGATTTCAAGATACTCGTGATCGAATCGGCTTTACCGCTCAGCAGGTTTTCAATAGAGGCAGGATCGAGGTTATATTTGCGTTTCAACGCTGCGCGCAGACCATTGTCCAATTCAAGTTCCTGCCCCCGCACTACCCGTTCCAACAAATAAGCTCCACTGCCGACGGCTGAATTTAGTAGTCCATCGTCAATGGTCTTTTTGAGAAAGTCCTCCATCGTCGAGCGGATTTCCGCTTCACTTCCACTGTCGATAAGCCGGTCAATGGTTGCTTTGTTTTTTCCTAATAACTCATTGTATCTAGCGACCGGTATCAATTTAGCCGCTTCTTTTAAAGCCTTTTTATAATCGCGCTGCTCCATCGTTTCAATCACACCTGCCATGCGATCAACATCCACACCTGTTTTGTCGTGTATGGTTTTGGCAATAACCGATTTTATGGCGGGTTTATAGTTGCCGTCGACGAAGGCATTACAATCGTTCCGGTAAGCTGCCGGAACAAGCGGACAAACCAGGCTTTTGGTTTGCGTGCGGGTGAATTTTTCCCAGTCCTTATCCTTCAGCAAGTCGTTAAACGCGCGGGTATTCAAATTTTCCAAAACAGGTATGCCCGATCTTTTCAGGTATTTATCCGCCTGGGTCAGCACTTCTTCTTTGAGTTTGTCTTTCATACAGTTGCCCATATTCTCAGAAAAGTCCTGGCCGTTCCTGATGTCGAAACATCCGCAAAACGAACATCCACCTATTGGTACGCCCGCTTTTTTGAGTATATCCACCGCTTTATCCAGTTTTACCTCACTCAACAGGGTTATAAAATCAGGATCGGCCATGAGGTTTTGCAGTTTTTGCAAATCCTTGTACAATTCGTAGGCAAATTGGACCACATCCGCGACCTGATTGAGCGCATTGTCGATATTGTTCGGCGTGATTTGATCCTGTATTTTGGCCAGGGTAGAAGCAATACGGTCGACTACTTCCGGCATGATCATATAGGCCAGTACCAAGGCTTTTTCAACATAACTCTTCACGCCCGGAAGAAAATAATCCATCAGCAGATCGACCGTCATGGCGAACCACTTTGAAAAAGAGTAGCTGGCGGGAAATAAGCCTTCCAGCCCGTTGCCTTTTTTTGATTTGCCCGGCTTCCCGGTTGACTCCCGATCTTCGGCATCTGTGTGCTTGTCTCTCAGTTTATCCATCTTTCCGGCAGTTGCTTTATTCAATGCCAGATTTTTCATCTCTTTGCCGAGGTTTTCCAGCATTTTTGTATCCGCCTGATCGACCTGTTTTAATTTTTCCGTAACATCTTTTTTGATTTTATCTATTTCCGATGCGGCAACTATTCTGGTCGGAACGCCGTCATGAAAAGAAGGCCCGTTAAAATAGCCTATCTTTTCACCGGGAGTCAGGATGACCGGGAACACGAATATGAAATCGGTGTATGGCTTCAAGGCGGGTTGATTGCGCAAATCATACAATTTCTTCAGCGCAGCGCTGTGTTCGGCATCCGTGGCGTATGGACCGAACCAAATCTCCAGGAGTTTATAATTGTACACGACGTACAACAATTCATGATTGCCTGGTATCCAGTCTTTCTTTTGAACTTTTCCGCCATTTTTTGTTACCCATTCGGGAAGGTTGTCTGCATTTGCCCCGGTGAAAATGGCGGGCGCATAGGTATCCAGGGCGTTTTCAGGCATGACATAAATGCCGCCCTGGGCCTGAATAAAAGTGGATAATCCCAGGATAATGATCCAGGATGACAGGAGTCGTTTGCTAATATGGATGCTCATAAGTAGTAAGTGGTTACTAGTTATTAGGTTGATGGTCAGTTCTTTACCTCAATCTTAATCTAAACTAATTGAACCGAATTGCTTAGATGTTCTTGGTTAGGGTAAAAAACGCAGGCATATCCAGGCTTTTCAGGGTTAAGCCCGGCTTCCTTTTTTTATCTCATCGCAATCGCGTTTTTTTGTTCCGTCTTTCAATGGCGTTACATTTCCCAGGTAAGCATTATATGTTTTGCCTTCTTTTCGGATGATGATCGTAATTTCCTTGATGGTTTCGTCGCAGTATGAATGTCGACCTTGGAATCCATCAAATTCCTGTTTAAACCGGATCGTCCCGATCCATTCCGAATTTTCTCCCTGCTGATCTTGAATTGAAAAGGAGTCGGAAATGATTACGGGATTTAAGCGCATTTCTTTGTACTTCAATGAACCCAACCGATCGAAATATTCCGATATCGAATAGAAGGAAAAGTTATTTTTTTTAGGTTTTTTATAATTCGAAACTCCGATTTCCGATTGCATGCCGCCTTCTATAAAAAGGTCTTTTATTTTCCCGATTTCCTGCTTGCTTAATTTGTCCTTACTGGAATGCTTATTAATAGCGTGTAAGAACAATTTTGCTTTTTGTATCCCCTGATTAGTAAAAGCAGATCTCACCAGAAATTCTTCCACATCATTTTTGCTTAAATCAGGTTCTATAGTCGGTTCGGGTTGAACTGGTTTGATTTCCTTTATTCTGACATCACGATAGGGGCTTATGGTTTCAATTTTGAACCCCTTTGGCGCGTCGGCGCCGTCTTTTTTAAATTGCACAACGACATTAACCAGGCCCTTTATGGTAATAACGGAGGTATCGGTAGGGATTTCATGATCCATCTCGAGCTTCACTCCTTTATAAAAAAGCCCTTCTTCCTGGTCGCTCTGCAGCACCGCACCTGTACTATTGATTCGATAGGTCATTTTGGATTTCGGGTTCATTCCGGCAACAGACATCAGATAATCGCGGCTGCCCAGCATCTTTTTGCCGGGTTCCTGATCCGGAAATACGGGACTTGTCGGAGCATAAAAAAACCGGCCTGTCATGTCTTCCGCCAATTCGGGATCGCCGGGAAGACGGCCGTGGCAGGTGATATAAGAGGATATAAAACTGTTTATGGAGTCGGCAGCCTGTCGCTCTTCCACGGCAGTCAAAGCCTGACCGGTATGGATACTGGTAATGACCAACCTTCTCGCTTTTCCATTACCCTTTAATTTTTTATATGTGATTCTGGTTTCCCGTTGGATAGGCCGGTTGTTTATTTTTGCCGTTTGTTTTACTTTTACGATCAGGTCAATTTTTTTAGAATTTTTTCGTGAATTAAAATTTTCCACTTGAACTGATGGCCGGCCGGTGAACGAGATATTTCTTTTATCGATGGCGGCAATGAATTCGGTATTTGTTTGAAACACTTTTTTAGTCTGATAGTCTTCGAATTCCCCTTGGTTGCTGATGATTTTTTGAAGTTTCTTTTTTGCACTCTTTTTGACCAAGAAACTTTCTTCGGCCATTGTTTTATGATTGGATATAAACTCAGCATAAAACTCAGCACCTTTTGTTTGAATTTTTTGCTCGTCAAAATCTCCATACCTACTGTCCAACTCCATTTCTATGGCTTGTTCGGCAGCAGATGAAAATTCCGGGGTATATTTCAAAAATGTGCTTAAATCAACTTTGTTTCTGATTCTTTCGACTAAAAAGCTGTAAATCGTGAATTTGTTTTTATCTAATCTAAGCTCCGATTTATATATATCTCCTCCAATAATCTCTCCTTTATTATTGTATATTTCCAGGTCAAGGTATACTACAATATGTTGACCTTTAACAGGCGGGTGAACAAAGTATACACCCTGATAATTATAAATTCTCTTGTCCTTTTTGGAGAGATCATTCAGATAATCCTCGAGCGAAGTCCCCCGTTTTTGTATGTCATTGTAAACAGTAGCACTTTTTCCGTCCTTAAACATTTGAAAACTATCTTCTCTATTCGTTTTTTCTTCAACCCCTCCCAAATTGCCAATCAGTTTTATCAATTTATTGTATATCGTTTCATATCGGAGGTAATCATCGCCGGTAATTTGTTGCGCGGATAGGCTTTGCAAAGTCAGCATCAAAAGAAAGGCTGTCACAATGGCTCTTGCCGGTTTTAACAGATACTGTTTTGAACTTAAGGAAGTCTTCATGTTGTTGTTCATTTATTGCTTTAATTCAGGTTTTTTATTTAAATCGTAAACCTTGTCGACCCTGATTTTCAATATTTTTACCACCCATTCGTCTTGATCGTTCCTGTACACATTGAAAAAGAATATTTTTTCCGTCAGATCGTCATTAATTCTGCCTTTATAAACCTGCCCGACTTTTGCATTAATTTTATATTTTTCATAATCGTTTTCTTTAACCATTTCCAGAATTTCAACAGACTGTTTTGAGAATTTAGATCCTCGATAGTTGGGGTTGTTTATCAGAGTGGAGGCATACATTTTAATAGAATAGAAGTAGGTTTCTTGTGTTTTAGCATTTGTCACTTGAATAATAGAGTCATGACTTTGCGCGGATGAATCAAATAGATGCTCAAAGGCACTTAAACCTTCTTCTTTTTCTTCTTTGGACTTGACTGTAACAGTAAAACCATTCAGGCGTGCTAGAAAATTGTCGACATGGTCGTTCAATGCACGCAGAATTTCGGATGTGACGGCAGTGTCCGGCAAATTTTTTTCTATTTTTATGCTTTCTTCAGACGCTGTTTGGGCTGGAATTTCTTCTAATACTTTCTGTAATTCAGGCGATTTCGTGGGCGGCCAAACCCAGTGGATAATCTGTTCGCTAAAGGCATAAAGCAGCACCGTTACCAGCAACATCAGGACGCCGATAAGTACCGGTTTGCGGTGTTTTTTTATCCAATTACCAGAGCCGCCGAACCAATTTTCCGTTCGGATGATATCCCGCTCCCGCTCCTGTCTGACCTCTTCGTTTGGATATCTTCCCCAGTCCTCCTGTGATGTATTCCAGGCGCCTTCAGGGCATATCATCAAAAATGCCGTCTCTAACTCCTTCTTCTTTGCCTCCTTGTTATAAAAAGGCGTGTCCTCTTTTGCCAGAATCCCAGCCATGGCCAGCTCGTATTTCCGCTTCACCTTTTCAGGCGTATCTTCAGGCGCACAATTCAACAATTGTTCTGCGTCTTCACGTGTCATTTTTTTGCTCATTTAAAACAATTTTTAAGTTTTAAATTATATAGTTTCCGGAATGTAGTTCTCCTTTTAATCCAAGGATTTCCAATCGGGCGTTTCAAACTTAAACCCGGCGTATTCGGTCGGCGCCTGGTAAGTGGTATCTTGCAGCGGCGTCACGCCGTCTCCGGTGGCTGAAACGAACCAGGCCTGTAATGTAAATGTGGCCTCTTGTCTATCCGCTCCGAGCTGATCATGGTCTACATAGAGCAAGCCGGTTCGCCATTCCCCGCGCAGCGGATCCCGGATGACGAGGTAATGCACATTGGCGGAATCCGCCGGGGAATACACCAGGATACAAAGCGGCAATACGGTATTTTTTGTGTTGATTTTTGCATTTACTTCCGCGCAATCCGTAAACAAACCGTATGCCTCATCCAGGTGATTTAACAGGAGGATTTCATCGCCCCAGTATTTTTCGGGGACACCGGGCGGCGTCACCCAAATCTGGGAAGCGGCATCCTCCAGCGGCCGGCTGTTCCTTTCGAGGGTGTACCGGACAAAAAGGGTTCCTTTTATTCGTTCCGGGGGAATCATCGGTAACCTCAGCGAGGATATGATGATAAAAAGAATAATCATTGCAGCAAGGGAATTGCTGATCAAATCAAGCATGGACATTCCGATCGGCGTAGGCACTCTTTTCTTTCCCATATCGTTGTTTTTCTATTGACATGGTTGACCGGCAATCGTAATTTCCGGTTCACCGTTTTTTTGTTCTCTGACTTCCAGAATGGTTTTTTTGTTCAGTATCAATTTTGTGGTAATAACACATTTAATCAAGGTGCCGGTGGATATAAATACCCCGACGGAATCGGGGCGGTTACCATTTGGATCGATTTCTAAATCTACTTTCCAGGTACCTGAAAAGTTGCCGTTTCTGATGATCAACCAGTCTTGCGCATACGGGGATGTCTGATGGAGACTATCCATTTCCGGCGCCTGATCTTTTCTTCTTTTACTCAGGGAACAGAATTGCTTTTCTCCCGATAAAATCAGGGTGCCTTCACCGCCCAAGAGTTCGATTTGAACAAGCATAAGCGATTTTAAAGCCGGTTTTCCGCGGACAAATTCAACCGCCGTATGTTCCGCCCCCTGATCATCTTCGGGTAGCCGATTGAGATGCTCTTTATCTTTGCCTTTTATCGTAGCCGCTACGATCAGCATCAGTAGAATGACACCGCCCAAAGCGTTTGATAAAACATCCATCAGGGATAAACCGAAAGGATCGACAGGGGCTTTTCTTTTTGACATGTATGCGTTAGTTTCAGGTGAATGAATTGGCGGGTTTACCGGTTTTTGTTTTCCTGCTCAGTCCCTTGCTCAATTTGCACAGGCAGGTTTCGGATCGATTCGAACTCCAGCTCCTCAAACAGGTTTGCTTCTCTTTTCCGGGTTTTGGCAAGGTAGAAGGACATGGGAATCAACCAGATTAAGGCTACAAAAGTGGTGTCGAAGGCTGTTCCGAGATTGCTGGAAACTTTATCCAAAGCGATGCTTTGATCAATCGGGGGCGCTGCCGTAAATATGGCCGAAGCGTTTTCCATTGCGGAAATGATCCCGAAAATTGTTCCGATAAACCCAAATGTGGGCGCCGCCCACATCAAAAAATTAATAATTTCGTATTCGCCAATATCTACCGAATCTCGGTATGCCTCTATCCTGGCGCGAATGATCTCATAAGAAGAAGCGGATTTGTCAACGGATTTGGTATTCAAAAGGTCTTTAATCAAGCGCACTGGAATGAACATTTTAGGGTAATGTTGTTTTTCATCCAGTAGGCTGAAATATTTATCCGATGCCTGAATATCCCAGATGTTCAGCCCCTCATTGTGGTGCCAGGGAAGTTTTTTTTCAACGACCAATTGTGTTTGCAGTTTGGCCCAGGGTAGTTTCAAGGCGAGCAGCAAAATCAAGCACCATACCGCAGCAATAAACGTAAGCCATTGGATATAACCGCTTATGGCCAGCAACAGCCTTCTTGGTTCCGTAATGCTGTTGTCGAGTTTATCCCGGATATTTTGAATCGCGCTTACGGCTATAAAGCGCTTCCAGCTGAGCGACCCGTATTGTCCCGGCTGTTCGCTGTAATTTTTCTGCAATCCCAACACCTCATCAACGATTTTATCTGCGCTTTCTGGCTCAAATACTGGAATCAACCACAACAAAAATCCGGATCTTGAAAATTCACCGATTACTTTGCGCTCCAGCACAGCAGTCGTTTTTTTTATTTCCTGTCCGCCGGCCAGGAGTGCGATGGCTTCTATCGTGATTCCTCCTTTTTTAAAATTTTCATTAATGCTTTTTTTGAGCGCCGGATCTGCCGACTCAATCCGGTTCGCTATCTGAGGAAGCAGCTCTCCAACTATCGCTCTATAAATAAAGGCAGTATCTTTTGAAATATTCTCCGGTTTGGGTTCATCATGATATATATTGGACAGGCTGTATTGTATGGAATATTGGAGCAGGAACATAAATAAATTGCCGACAATGATGCTGATGATAATGGCGGCAATAAAAGATTTCAGCATGGTTCTGCCGGGAATATCCAATGGGGACTGGCCTCCGACACTCTTCGTACGGTACGAATCAATCAGCAGCTTATGAAAAAAATGCTTGGGCGATTCAAATGATTCTTTTGGCATAGCATTTAGTTTAGTGTTTCTGTATCACCGTTTTGAATAAATTACTGAAATGTGCTGTCCGAGTAGCGGCTCAATTTGGGATTTTAATATCTCCATCGCCTTTTTACTGTCGTATACTGTGCATTTATCTATGTCTGTCCGCATTCCGATCAAGGTGCAGCCCTGAATATCGCTCGTGTAATTGCCCACATGAATCTGGATATTGGTACGGCAGGCTGGTACGTAATCCAGTTCGATGCGCCAGCCCTTGCTTCCGTCCGTTCTCACGTATCCGGTGTAATCGCCTTCCGGTATGGAACTGATGTTGTTGATATTTCCAATCCAGGGAAGTTCCAACGTATGGCAAACCGCTTCGCCGTTCAGGATAAGATAACCGGTTATGCAACCGTCGGTTACGGATTTTCTTTCTATTTCAATTTTAGGGGCATCCGCAGCAATCTGCCTGGAGCTCGTGAAAGAGGCGATAAGCAGGAAAATCGGAATGAATAGTTTCAGGTCCATTGATTTCATGTGAATGAAGTTTTTTAGTTTTTTTACTTTTCAAGGTTTCGTTTTCCACCTTGAGGTATTCAGCCTATTCATTTTTATCTTCAGGGCTGTTGCAGGATAGAAGGGCCGGTACAATGAATAATATAAAACAAGCTCGTATCAGCATAGGATTTGTTGTTAAAAATGTAGGCACCAGGTGTATCATTTTTCTTTACATTTTTCTTTTCTTTTTTCGCAAAACCAGGAATTGTGCCCGAGTTTTTTACCAGCGTCTTCGCATTCCTTGATCGAAGCCAAACAGACTTTCTTTTCACAAGGGCAAAAGAAACCTGCTGATCATTAATAAACAACCCTTTTGCCGGCTTGTCAGCCACTTACACATTGATTCCAAGTGCTAATCCGGCTTAATATCTTCCGGCTTGTTATCGGTAGAAGCGGTTTTCTCCTGCATTTTCAACCATGTTTTGATTGTATGAAACATGGCCGACACTTCTTCCCGCTCCGAGCGACTGCGCATGGCTAACATCAGGTCCTCCTGCTGAAAGAAGAATGTATCCGTAAAACCCCAATTGTGCATACCAGTCCGAATTCGGTATTGACCTGGATTCTGGTATTCAAACAGCGTGCGACGTACTTTCTCCACGTACGTTTTCAGATCGGCTTTTAAAATATTATCCGACTCCTGCCAGGCCTCCGCTATGGGAAGTAGTATTCTACGGAGATCGACGTGGCTTCCATTGAGATCTTTTTCTATATGAACCCAACCATTTTGCTGGCTTTCGATCCGTCGCGTTACGAAAAACAATAAATTCTTAAATGCCATGGGCGACAAAAAAGCGGTAAAACGCTGCTCGCGGATTCGCAGGTCTAAGAGCCGCCAACGATTTTCCTTGCCATTAAAAATCATCTGGGTTTGATTTGGAAGGGGCAAACTGAATTCCTCCACCCCCCAACTGGCAGAAAGGGCGAAACAGAACATCATGAGCAACGCATAAGAACTGATCGTCAGCCATTGTTCTACCTCACCGAGATCGTTTTTCAACCAATGTAAAACATCGGGCAACTGGACGAGCAGCACAATAGTCATCGCCGTTACGGAAAGCCAGGCCAGAAGTTTATAACCACGGTAATAAAAAGAGCGCCAAAACCCAAGGCTGATCGCGAATATTGTCGGAAAGGACAACAACACATCAGGCCAATTCACCAACTCCTTTGTGTCGTCTTTGGATAGGTGGTTTTCAAAACAATACCAGGATAGGAAAATGGTGCAAAGTGCCGCAATCCCGGCTAGACATAATATGGCAGGCTTCCACCATTTCCTGCGGATTTGCTCCGGAGCATAATCGAAGTGCTGGACAGCCAACAGGTAAAACACGCTATTGACTGTACTTAAAAGACTGAAGACTGCTTCTGACAGGAATGGCGGGAAATACTGCGCAACAAAACCCCACAACCCGACAATTGCCCACATGCCCATTGCATACGACAGATAAGCCAATCCTAAATCTTTTTTCCCTTTGACAGGCGCGTGAAGCAATATATAACGCCATATGGAAAATAAGGCGACTGCTGCAAAGGCGGAAATAACAATCAAACTTAGGTAGTAAGGCTTGTTAAGCATGGTATCAACGGGTGTGATTTCCTATTTTAATACCATAACCTGACGAAGCGTTACCTTGTGCCGCCGGATCTTTATAAAAAAATTATCTTGCAGGCTAAATGAGTCAATCTACGCGCCACATAGACGATGCCGAGTTCAGGCAGGCCTTCGCCCCGAATGAAGGGCGCTTGCTTGATCAATTGATGAAACAGCTTAAGCCGGGAGTCCAAAAATTTTTAGAACAAATGGGCGCCTGGCCGGAAGAGGCGGAAGATATCTTCATCATAGCCATCACAGTGCTTTGGGAAAGAAGCAGCAGTAAAGGATTTGAGCCGGGCTTCAACTTTTATGCGTTTTTGTTGGAAGTATGTAAACACCAATGGTACAACCTGCTGAAAGATAAAAAAAAGCGTGGCAACAGGGTAACGCCCGAGAATTTGACGTTATTAAACCCTGATCCCGGTATTCTGGAGTTGCTGGAACTGGTCGAATGGAAATCGCAACTGCTCTCGAGTTTGGACTGCCTGGGAAATCCCTGTAGCGAATTGCTGCTGTCCTGGGCGGAAGGGCTTTCTTTTGAAATAATTGCTCAAAAGATGGGTTATAAAAATGCAGATACTGCCCGCCAACAAAATCACAAGTGCATGAAGCGCTTAAAAAAACGCTTTGGCCGCAGTTTTAATCAGGAGTAAAATGGATCATACAGAAGAAATATCGCTTTACCTGCGAGAAGAAATGCCATCGTTTGAACGGGCTGAATTTGAGCGCCGGCTGGCGGAGGATACCGAATTGGCGAAGGAATTTGTCTTGCAGGAAAGGATATATCGAACTTTGCAAGATAAAGATGGACTCGCGTTTTATCAGAAACTACAAACAATCCTGAAGCAAACCACTAAGCGTCCCTTTCGAAAACCCGTCCTGTGGAAGCGATGGTTTGCCTTATTGCTGTCCGTTTTGTTAACAGGCGGATTTGCATATTGGCTGTTTCTGCCTAATAAGACCTCCCCCACTCTTCCTCCTGTTTCGCCTGTGCAGGGCAGGCCACAGCCATTACAAAGCGTATCGCCTCCGGTAGTGATTAAAGGCGAAAAAAACGCCACAAAGGCGCCGCCTGCAAATCCAAATAAAGGATCAGTTTCATCGGAAAAAGTCTTAGCGCTTGTTGAACATGAATACAACGAAAATTTATTTTCAAAGGTCGACCGCGGACTACTCCGGTCAAATGTAAAAGTCTATAATAAAACTGATTCAATTGGAATCGCATTTGACCAGGGAGATTATCCGCTTGTTTTGCAGATAGCGGAAAGTTATCCCGAAAACGATCCCTATTACAATTCGGTTATCTGGACCGCTGCGAACGCCGCATTTTTGCAAAATGACTGTACGCGCGCCGCCGCCTATGCCGGAAAAATCAGCAAGATCAAGGATAATGAAGCGAAGGCGGAAGATGCTGAATTGTTGCTGCTTCTAAATTACATCAAATGCGGCTTAATGGGCGATCCAGCATGTCAGACCTTGATAAAAAAATGCGCGCGCAATTCTTTTCATCCCGCTTACGAGCTGGCCAGAGCAATAAAAAAAATGTGATTTGTTATTCTGACAGCACGAATCCTGCCCAGTATTTGGGATCTGGGTTAAAATTCCTCAGGCTTTTTTGGGCGGCAGCGAAAGCATGATGAATGCTCATCTTTTGGGTTAACCAGTTGAGATAGAATGCACTCATAAAATCATTCGCCCCACTATCCGAAGATTTCCACAAACTCAAAATGACATTTCGGGCGCCGGCAATACGGAAAGCCCGGCTTAAACCCCAAACACCTTCATTCGGGTCAACATCTCCAAGCCCGGAGTCGCAAGCCGACACCACAGACAGTTGGTTGCCATTAAGGTCAAGCAGGCTAATCTCATAGGCCGTTAAATAGCCGTCATCTGATACCTGTCGTTCCGCATTGTCGGCATCGTCTGCGCCCGCCATCACAATTTTAACCCGCAGTAAAGGATTTTGCGCCAGTATGGCAAAACTCCTACTCAACTGGCTGTTGTTATTGGGCATTACTTTATAAACAATGGAGGTATCGGGCGAATAAAAAGCGTGGGAAGCAATGTGCAGAATCCCGGGCGCTGTTTTACCGGCGCAACTTTGCCGCAGCAATTGTTCGGTTGCTGAGCTGTCTGAAAACAGCTTAGCCGGGATATTGGCTGCTTTTAAAAGTCGCGCAATGGATTTTACTTCATTTAAAGAAGCAGCCAGATATTGCCAGGGAGGAGAAATTAGTTTGTCCCGTTGATCGTCGGAACTTATATGATATATGGGTTTTGATGGTATAGCCCCGTACCGGATACCACCCAAAAGCAGCGCGCTTGAAGGATGTAGTCTGTTGGCAAATGCCGGTTTTTTTTCGATGACTTGCCGGGTACTGCCCAGCAATGTCAAATCCAGATTGTCGGCTAAAATCTGGTCTTCAGATATGGTCATTGCCTGAAAATTGACCCGGTGCAATAACCCGGCCGGTGCGTACGATACGGCATGACATTTGCCAATATAAGGTATAAGCGGTTTGAAAATCAGTTGATATAAATGTACGTTGGTCCCATTGCCATAGCATTTGGCGAGTGGGAAATCATCCTGTACAAACAATTCAGCTAATTCTTTTTCTTCGCACAGCGGTATCGCTTGTGGTGCGGCGGCGTTTTTTGTCAGCACCAATGCCATGTAAAAAGCCTTTTGGGCATCATCCACATACCGGACAAATTCAACAGCCGCTTCGCCATCTGCAAGAGCATTTTGTACTTCTTGCCAATGCGGTAGTTTTTTGATTTGCGCAGTTCCGAGCAAAGATTTTTCTAAGATACCTGCCTGCGCCTCAAGCGCGTCTATCAGGTCTGAATTAATCTGGGGTTTTGAAAATTCATCGGCAATTTGACGGCGGAGCGCTTTCCAACTTAACCATTGCTTTTGCATGGTTTGTCCTGCTTCTGCAAAGTTACGGCGCAGTTTTAGCGCGTTTTCCAATACAAAACCTTTGGTAAACAATAAATTGTCGTAACAAACCTCATTTAGTTCGGCCTTGTTCCAATGCTCAGCCGCTTCAAAAATGCTGCCGTTTCTACTGAAAAAAAATGCCGCAACTTCCCGGATCTCAGCCTCGGAAAGATAATTAATGGACTCCAACATGCTTTTTTCAAGGTATGCCTGTCCCGCTTGAGCATATTTTAATGCCTGTGCATAATCGTTTTTCTTTTGGTAGAGCTGAACCAGGCGAAAAAAAATGGATACATCACCCGCAGAGAATATCGTGCGTTTGTCAGCAAGTGCATTCACCGCTTTCAGTAACCTTTGCTCCGCCAGGTCCATTTTCCCCCAGGCTAAATAAAACAGACCAAGGTTCAAATGAAGCGAACTCGATTTCTGAAGCGGCAATTGGGTGTAATCATTTTCGGCTTTAAGAAGATATTTTTCTGCCCCTTCATAATCCTTCAGGTTGTAAAGCACCGTACCATAATTGAGCAAGGCATTATAATAGTCTTCGTTTCGAAATTCTGATTTTTCAAATGCTTCAACCCCATTTTTCAGCAATATGGCGGCTTTGTTAAAGTCCCCGAGGTAATAGTACACAGCAGCCAGGTTTCCCATAATTTGAACTGACCCCGAACGCTCCTTACCATTGGTATGTTTGGAAAGGTGCAGTGCATCTTCCAATATAGGTAATGCTTCCATAAAACGACCTTGTTGTTGTAATACAAAACCTAAGTTATAAACCGCTAATGCATATTCCGGAGAACCTTTGCCCAGCAGGTCGGCAGCTAATTGTATACATGCCCTTTGCGCTGTTTCCGCCTTTTGATACGCGCCCATTTTGGCATATACCTGTCCCAGATTAATCGAAACGGATAGGTACGGAAAAGAATGTTCACCCGATGTCGCCTTCATAATACTCAGGGCACGGACATAATTTTCTTCCGCTTCTTCAAAGCGTTGCTGCAGGGTTAAAAGCCCGGCCCGGAAATTAAGCGCATTCGCATAAGGAACATTTGATTCGCCCCCAAGTACTCCTTTCCGACGTTCCAGTAAATCAATAACAACAGAATCAGCCTTTGCATATTGGCCTTTGCTTTGTAAAATTTGCGCCAGGGTGTTTTGGCTGTTGCTGTATTCGAGTGTTTTTTTTCCCGGAGCGGTTGCCTTTAGCCGAAGCGCTTCAATGGCATAGTTTTCCGCATCGGCCAATTTTCCCATATCCTTGCATAAAAGAGCGAGATTGTTTAAGGTCTTGCCACAATCGGGGTGGTCAGGCCCGAGTACTTTCCGACGAATTTCCAGGGCTTCCAGCAGTAAAGGGAGGGCTTCTTCGGTTCTTCCAAGACTAATGTAGTTTGTGCCAAGATAATGCGCGCAGGAAGCGTATAAAGCAGATTCCCTGCCTAGTAGTTGCCGGGCAAGTGTTTGAGCAGAACGCAATACGGTAACACTTTGCTCAAATTTTTTTTGTTTGAACAAATCTACACCGAGGGTAAGTAGACTGTCGACTGATTTTTCAGCGACCCCGGCAGATTGAGCAATTGCCTGAAATCGAAGCAGCAAAAGGAAAAAGCAAACAATATTTTTCATGGTATAATATTAACGGGCCTTCGCAGGCCCAAAAATTTGAATTTTGAGAAAAAGTAATACCGCCGGAAACGCCCTTTAACTATGGCAGGATTTATCAGTATCACCCGCTACCGATTCGCAAACCAAATAACATAATCATCCAAAGCTTCCGTCTCTTTGCTGTTTCCCATTACCTCTACATCACAAAGCAGCACTTGCACCATCCGCCGGTCGTGCTTTCCAGTTCCGATAACACCATAAAAATCATCGGCATCGGCAAAACCATTCAGGAGAATTTCTGCACCGTGATGTAAATGTTGATTCGAATCGCCAGTGTATTTTACCTTGACGGGGAGATCAAGATTGTTTTCCAAATATTCGAACCAGTGGTCCATGATTTCAAAGTCATTTTTACAAGCATCAAGTACTCGTTTAATGCGCTGACCCTGTTCCCCCAATTCAAGCCAATAGTTTTCATCATCCACTGCCCGGACGATTTCGTTTCGCTCCTGCACAAGATATCTCGGATCGGCTAATTCCAATTCACTTTCTCCAAGATTCATCTCTGCATATTCGAATCCTTCCTCCATACTTTCCCGGATAAAATTTTTAGGCATAGATTGAAGCGTCTGGCTATCCCACTCAATGGTGATTGTCCTTTCCTCTCCCGCTTCTTCATAAATATCCGTGACGCGGCCTTGCCACCCGCCCAGGTCGTATTTGCCTGTATCGGGATCCATAATGTTGGGTTTTACTTTGACGGAATCGCCCGGCTTTAGCATAAAAATTCGTCGGTTGGAAAATTTAAAGAGATCGGGTTAGGGTGTTTGGAAAGAGGCAAATTTAGGTAGACGGCACAAATTATTACCTTTCACCCCACAAAAATCAAGTAATGGCCTTTCCACCGGACCTATCCCTCAATCTCTTTCGCTCCTTTTTCAAAGGCCGCGACGATGTATTTGCTATCCGATGGGAAAAAGGAGGAAAAAGCGGCTACACACCGGTGTATCAATTCGATCCTTATTTGTATCGACGGCATAAATTGGGCGGCGGCACCTTCCAGACTTATCCGGACAAAACATACTTGCCGCTTTCGGATGTACAAATCGCCAAACACCTGAATGGCGAACAGTTGATTGGCGTTTACCCATTGCTTCCCGACAATTCCTCCTGGTTTCTGGCCGCCGATTTCGACAAAGAAAATTGGTCGGAGGAGTGCCGGCTATTTCTAAAAACGTGTGCGAATAATAGCATTCCGGCGTATTTAGAGCGTTCCCGGTCTGGCAATGGCGGCCATGTGTGGATTTTCTTCGAGCAGCCTTACCCGGCTATCCGCAGCCGCAAGATTTTTATTCAACTCCTGGAACAGGCGGGTGTCTTCTCCGTTTTTGACAAAGGTTCCAGTTTCGATCGTTTGTTCCCGAATCAGGATTTTCATTCTGGAAAAGGTTTAGGAAACTTGATTGCGCTACCATTTTACAAACCCACCCTCGAGAAGGGCAACAGTTGTTTTATCGACCCGGATACCCTGATACCTTATGCCGATCAGTGGGCATTTTTGAAGAATATCCGGCGAGTAAATGCTGAAAAACTGGAAGAGCTGTACCGTTCCTTGCAAAACACGTCCCCCATATTTTCTTCCGGCCCTAACCCAATCACGCCCGGTAAGATTTCAATTATTTTGGACAATGAAGTCCGGATTTCCCGCTCCGGGTTGCCTGCGCTGTTGGTAAATTTTCTGAAAGAGGAGTTCAATTTTGCCAACAGCGAATTTATCATTAAAAAGAAAGCGGGAAAGAATACCTGGGGAACGGACCGGTTTTTTAATTGCATTAGGGAAACGGAAAACGAGGTTATTGTCCCACGGGGCGGTGTTGGAAAAATCATCCGGTTTTGCCGGGAGCAGAAAATGGACTATGATTTCCAGGATGCCCGGAAAAAGTTAAAAACCGTGGTTTTTACCTGCGATATCCACCTGAGGGCACATCAATATCCGGCTGTCGAAGCAGCGTCGAGGAAAGATATTGGGGTGATCGTAGCGCCGCCCGGCTCGGGCAAAACGGTCGTCGGGTTAAAAATCATCGCCGACAAACAGCAACCCGCCTTGATCATCGTGCACCGAAAACAATTGGCAGAACAGTGGATGGAGCGAATTCAGGGATTTCTCGGACTGGCGAAAAATGAGATAGGCCAGATCGGCCAGGGGAAATACAAAACAGGCATGAAAGTAATGGTGGCCACGATTCAAAGTCTGGCGAAAGCGCTGGAAAAACCCGAATCAACCGGCCTCAAAAATGCCTTTGGGACCATTCTGGTTGATGAATGCCATCATGTTCCTGCCGAGACATTCCGTGACACAATTGATAAATTACACACCTTTTACTTATATGGCCTGACGGCTACTCCGTTCCGCAAATACAATGACAGCAAATTGATTTTCCTGTATTTGGGTGATATTCTAACTGAAATCACCCCGCAGGAAATCGGTATACACCGGACGGCAAAGGTCATCGTTCGGGAAACGGAACTCGATGTACCGTTCAATGTTAAAACCGATAAATTTGAAACGCTGTCAAAGGTACTAGTGCATGATTCCGCGCGGAACAGGCTCATATTGAACGACATAAAAAGAGAGTTGGACGCAGGCCGAAAAGCAGTTATCATCACGGAAAGAAAAGAACATATCGAAGCTTTGCATCAATACCTGAAACAATCCTTTGAAATTGTTACGCTCACCGGTGAAGACTCCGAAAGCGCGAGAACGGCAAAATGGAAAATCCTGAACGAAGGCAACTATCAGGCGCTCCTCACCACCGGTCAATTCTTCGGAGAAGGCACGGACTTAAGCAATGCGACTTGCCTGTTTCTCGTGTATCCCTTTTCCTTTGAAGGCAAACTGATCCAATACATCGGCCGGGTACAACGCGGCGAACTGGCCCCGGTGATTTACGATTATCACGACCGGAGCATTGAATACCTACACCGGCTTTTCCTTAAACGGAACGTGTATTACCGCAAAATCGCGAGACAGGCAACCTTGTTCGACGAGCCGGTGGAAGATGAAATTATTCCGAAGGATGATGTGTTTCTGCTGGAAGTAAAGGTAAAAATTCCTTTTGAAAATCTTGATTTTCAATATGGTGGCATCGGCTTTACCTACCACGTCGCGAAATTCAAGGTCGACCTTCTATTCGACATGGAACACCCCCATATGCGGCCGGAATTCGATGTGCTGAAACCGTATTTCGCTAAAGTGCTGCATTCGAGGTACATTACAGTTGACATTTTCGCCGAGTTCCAGCATGGCAAGCTGGTGTCGCAGTTGGCCACCTCTGCCGCCCTGGAAAGGATCAACCAGGAGATCATCGAAAGCGTAAAATTCCGGTTTGTAGAAAAAGAAATCGTTGGCCGACAGATCGCTTTGCGCGAGACAAACCAACTCTTCGATGCGGAACAGTTGCAAAATACTACCGCCGACGGCGCCCTTTTGTATAGTTCAGGAGAAGAAATACTTGAAGCCGTTTTAAAAAACGAGCAGGCAAAACACTACCGGCAATTGCGCTACCTCGCAGACCGCCATGAGCAAACCGTTTTGAAACTCCGCTTTGTCTTGTCGCCATTTTCATTTGTATTCCTCCTGGCCGGCGAAGAGCAATTCCATATCGTCCTGGAAACCCTCGACACGGAAGAGGCGACTTATATTTGGCATATCCCCAAAGACAAACAACTGCTGCGGGAGGCGCTGAAACGTATTGACGGCGACCTGAATATCATCCGCCAACATGGCAGGCAGTATTTTCTGGATACGCAGCCGTTGGGGTTTAGCAGGGTTGTGCATGATTATTCGGAGGGGAGGAAGGGGTTTGTGGTGTGGAAGGATGGGGTGGAGGAGGGGTTGGGGTAGATGAGAGAGAAGCCTTGCACAGGACAAAGCGTTCCACAAGCCGGCCTCAATTCACCCATCCAATTGCCCTCGGTTCCTTCGGTACTAACTATACAACAAGCCGGAGCAAAACAACAAAATGATCAACGTTTGAAAAATTTCAGGTCTTATGGTTGCAGGGATTTTTTTTGTGAAGGGTTTTTGCCCAAGTAATCTTCCAATGTGTACACGAAAAAGAAGGCATTCGCATTCTTCCATGTTACCGCCAGGGCTGATAGCAACATTGCTTCGAGATCAACATCAGGATATTTTTGAATCAATTTTTTAAGGTAGTCCATGACAACCGGGTAAGCGGCATCATGGAGCCAGAGAGGGGTGCCGGCAGATTGAAAGCGGGCCGCGAGCACCGGCCAGCGCGGCGAAGTGAAAGTCACACTGAACGACGCCTCCCCGAAATCCGTCCTCATGCACGCCGTGGAATACTCGGCCGACCGCGGCGAATCCTGGCGCAACGGCACCTACCACCACAGCCGCAGTTTTACCCTCGAAGGCCTGCCCACGACCAGCAACCTTAAAAGCCCTCGGGAAGGACAACAACAAAGC
>Ga0105046_10002315_pt1 | contig 30063 bp, 24 predicted proteins | sample MAT03_FD_78385 | JGI IMG/M metagenome (GOLD analysis project Ga0105046, IMG submission 78385) | Freshwater microbial communities from Lake Fryxell liftoff mats and glacier meltwater in Antarctica - MAT-03 (megahit assembly) | ecosystem: Environmental > Aquatic > Freshwater > Ice > Liftoff...
CCACGAGTATTAGGCTCAGTTTGAATATGGATAATGAACCACTGCAATTTGAGCATCTTCTCAGTTGCTAAAATTTATTTACATGTGCAGTTTTCCGTTAGGAAAACTCGCACATCGCGTTGTTTATGATTTGACTTCTGCGACCAGAAAGAAAAAATACCAGCCAAAGGGTTTATGAAAACTTTGGAGTGTATGAGACTATCCCGATAATCGATCGATCTAGTACTTTATAAGGCTGAAATTTAAAAAGCCTTTCCAATATTTTGCCTGTCTTTCCCAGCGCACAACTACTCTTCTAAACTTCTGTTGTAACCAAGAAATAGCTCTTTCAACTTGCCATCTCCATTTCTTAAGCTGACAAACAATTTCCTCAGCTTTCTTAACAGCTCCTACTTCGTCTTGCAATAAATGGATAGATTTTTCGCTTTAGTAGTTTGTCTCTAAGTTCTTCTAAATCATATACTTTGTCTGCTTCTAAAATCGGGATTACTTGGTTTAATTCATATATTTTTTGCAGCTTATCAATATGCACATCGACTAGCTTTTCAACTTCTTTTCTTTCATCTCCCTTAGCACTGGTTATTTCAAGCTTAATTGATTAGGCTTTTAATTCACAAATTAAAAGTAATTAGTTTCAATGCTATTCTTCGAGTTAGCATTAGTTTAGCTTAAAAAAAATAATATAAGTATTGATTATAATTAAAAGCTACTCGATTATTGTTCTATAATAACTATTATAGGCGGTATATTATGCATGTTGGTTTATCTGTGGTTTCTCCCATAGAAGTTCCTCCTTATCCTCAGGAAAAAAAGAGCGCTTTGAATAAGGCTCTGGAGAGGGGATGGGAAGAAAGCGTCCTAGAAATTATACAAGAAAGACAAAGCAGTAAGGATTGTTTTTCCTTACATGAGCAGTGGCAGATCAAGGTGTTGCAAAACATAGATTTTCAGGATGAAGAATTTTTAGCTTTAAATCCGGAAATAAAAAGAAGCATTTATCAAACTGCTAACAGTTTAGTTAAAGTTTCTCTAGTCGCAAGATTGAATTCATTAGGAATGCATTCTCCTGAAACTCTTATTCAAAACCGAGATATTATTTCGGAGTACATGGACTGTGCCTTAATAGAACAATCAATTTTTGATTTTTTAATCAAGTTGAGAAGAGAAGGTCGCTTATTTACAGAAGCGGAGCGACCTCCTAAAAGTTTATGTGAGACCCATTTAAAAAAATATAAATTTACTCGAATTCAGGGCGAATACCGTCTTGAGAGTTTAATCCAAAAATTAGAGTTAAAATGCATCAAAGTTCCTCAAAAAGCAGTGATGCTAACAGATCTTTGTTCAGAAAAAATTTCTTTTCGAGTGAATATTCATCATCAAATTGAAGCTAATTGCGATGATCTCCATGTTTATGCTCCACGTATCTCGAGCAGCGATAGATTGATTTCTCGTGAAGAAATTTTAGAGCTTTTTGCTATTATTGAGGCTTCAAATTTTGTAGATATGTGGCCAGAGAATTTCATCGTAGCTGAAGACGGTATTTACTTTATTGATACAGAAGCCAAATCTTTTGAAGGATATATTGATTGGGACAAGATGAAGCGCTTTGGTGGCTTAGTTGCAGAGGAAGATCAAGAATGGTTTTACCAACTTATCCAAGCTAAGGCTTCTTCTGTCAAAACATTAAATTTAACTGATTGCTATCAAAGATACAGAGACTATAGGAATGAGGGAAGGCCCACTCAAAGATTAAAAAAAATCTTAATGGAGCAAAAAGAAAACGTTAAGCTTATTAAGACAATGGGTTTTCTTAAAAACGATGGACGAATTTTTTCTTTCGCTTTAGATGACATTTTAAAACACTAAGGAAACTTCGGGGCGTATCTCATTGAATTGCCTGTGGTAATGCGGTGATTTTCGCCTGTTTCATAAATCTGATCATTGATTAAGACTTTGAATTCGCACAAATTGAATGGCAAGTCCGTTTCCCAAATCCATTCATCAGCCTTAGTGTTTTTTAGCTTTACGCCTTTGTCCCAGGAAAGATTTGCCCCAGCTCCGCGCAAGTAGATTTGATTATTAAAACCGACATCATAATGGATGATGATGTGTGTTTTTGCTGGTTTCTTATTATCCGGCGCGGTGTTGCTTTGAAGGGTTTGTGTAGATGTCGACTTGGCCGGTGAGGCATCCTTCCGAGCCTTTGGTTTTTCTGGGGACTGTTTTTTAGTAACTAGCATTGGTGGACTCCTTAAGCATAAAATTCACGTATCACATTCATCTTGTATTGACATTTTTTAGTAAGATAGTCAATAAAATTTTTAATGGGTTGAGCGGAAATTTTTTTTAACCTTTTGACTTACTGGGGCAACCAATTCTCTCCTAGGAGAGTTTTTTGTTGAGAACTATCCCGAATTCAGGTACAGTCTCTCTTTGGATTAGATCCTGTTTACAAGATTCTTGCATCTTAAATTTTTAGGAATCCTTATGGCACAACATGCTCTTCATCAGATTTTAGATATCCAGGAATTGGATATGCAAATGATTCAGCTCATGCGTTTAAAAAAAGAACGTCAAAATGAGTTGGCTAACATTAATGCTATCAAGGCAGATCTTCATAAGAAAGCTTCTGTGAAAGAGGGCGAAATCATCGAACTGAAGAAGACGATTCGTCTATCAGAAGGTGAAGTTTCTCAAATTCAAGAGAAGATCAAAAAATTTGAATCTCAACAGCATGCCATTAAGAAAGTGGAAGAATTTAATGCCTTGAGTCATGAGATTTCACAAGCTGAAAGAGAAAAACAAGCTAAAGAGCTACGTTTAAGCGACTTTTATGATAAATTAGCTTCTGAAGAAGAAGTAATGAAAAGCCTTAGCGAAAGCGTAGCGTCAACTGATCAAAATAGCAAACTCTTAGAAGCTGAAATCCGTGAAGGATTAGAGCGTATTAATGCGGAAGGTCGCGAGTTAAAATCTGAACGTGATCGCCTAGTAGCAAAAGCTGATCCAGAAATTTTTGGAATTTACGAAAGATTATTGCGCAACAAACGCGATCGTGTAGTTGTTGCTATTGAAAACCGTTGCTGCAGTGGCTGCCATATCATGTTGACTGCTCAGGATGAAAATCTAGTGCGTAAAGGAGAGCGGATTGTTTTTTGCGAACATTGCTCACGTATCCATTACTGGCCAGAAAGTCAAGCTTTGGAAGGGACAGCCGTGGCGCCAAAACAAAGACGACGACGATCAACAAAAGTTTAGTGTTGTTCTGAGAAGACACGCAATCGCTTTCACTAAGTGAAAGAGGAAAGTCTGGACTTCGCAGGAGAGGATGCCAGTGAAAGACTGGGGGGCGCAAGCCTACGGAAAGTGCCACAGAAAATAATCCGCTAAAACTTCGGTTTTAGACAGGTTGAAATGCCAGCTTTAGGAGCATGGCCTTACCTAGAGCAATCTAGGGAGTGGTAAACCCCATTCGAAGCAAGACGGAAATGGAGCAATACAGTTCTCCGCTGTGCTTCTCAAAAGTCGCTTGAGGGTTTTGGTGACAAGACCCCTAGAGGAATGATTGCGCATCTGCTTCGGCAGATTGACAGGATCCGGCTTATCGTCTTCTCAGATTTTTTTCCCCAATTCTTTGTTTCTTTTAAAAGTTGCTAAAAAAGTTTGCATCAATGCCGAGCGCAAACCATGCTCTTCTAAAGCATATAAACCTGCAACGGTAGTTCCTCCAGGCGAGGCCACTTGCCATTTTAGGGTGCTGGGATGCATGCCAGTGTGTTGCAAAGTAGCAATTGTGCCTGCCAGCATTTCAAGCGTAATCGTCAATCCCTCTTCGACACTCAATCCCATCGCCAAAGCGGCTTCCACAGTAGCTTCAATGATGACAGCTGCAAAAGCCATACCTGAACCGGAAAGGGCAGATAAGGCATCCATTTTTTCTTCAGGTACCCAATGTACCCATCCCAATGGATCAAATAGAGTTTGGATGTTTTCTTTAGTAAAGGGGGCATTGAGTTTATAGTCAGACAATCCAATGACACCGCGCCCGTATTGTAAGGCGATATTAGGCATGACACGCAGTAGCTGGACCGTTGGAAAGCATTTGGCTAAAGTTTCTAAAGTCACACCAGCTAAAACGCTCGCCAGAAGTTGCTCTTGTTTCAAATGTTTTCCAATCATTTCGGTGGCTTCATTTAGATTTTGCGGTTTGACAGCTAACAGAATCATTTCACTTTCTGCTATCGCATCTGTCGGGGAGATGTAGGCTTTTCCTTGACATAACTCGGCAACCTGCTGAGCTTTTGCCAAAGTCCGATCGTACAATGCGATTTGATGAGCAGCTCCCCAGCGTATAGCCATGCTGCTGCCGATTGTGCCGCATCCAATAATTGCAATTTTCATAAATCAGTCCCTTGTATGATAATTTCCACGTCCAATCCATTTATAACTTGTCAATTCGCGCAGCGCCATCGGTCCACGTGCGTGTATTTTTTGAGTACTGATCGCAACTTCTGCACCGAGCCCAAATTGTCCACCATCGCTAAAGCGCGTGGAGGCATTTACATAGACGCAAGCTGAATCGACTTCTTTAATAAATTTTTCAGCATGCATTTGATTTTCGGTCAAAATGCCGTCACTATGCCCCATGCTGTGTTGCTGAATATGGTCTACCGCTGCTTCAAGATTTGGCACCACATGAATTCCTAATGTTAGCCCCAGCCATTCAGTGTCCCAGTCGCCAGGTTGAGCGAGCCGTACATTGGCAGGCAGCTCTTTTACATAGCGGTTTACTTCGAGACTGATAGGAAAAGTGACTCCCAGTGTGCTTAATTCTGAAATCAGCAGCGGAATAAAATCCGGGGCTATTTTTTCGTGTACCAAGACCGTATCTAAGGCGTTGCAAGCGCTTGTTTTTTGTGTTTTGGCATTGCTGATTACCTTTAGAGATTTTGTGAAATCTGCAGATTCATCCACAAAAAGATGACAGATGCCAATGCCCCCTGTAATCACGGGAATTGTACTATGCTCTCGACAATATTGATGGAGGCCAGCCCCGCCGCGCGGAATAATTAAATCGATGAATTCATAAGCGTGCAGCATTTCTTGCACATATTTGCGATCGGGATTATCGATGAATTGGACGCTGTCAGGAGATAAAGAAGCTTCCTTTAAAGAACGTTGAATCACATCAATCAAAGCTAGATTGGTCTGCAGTGTTTCAGATCCGCCACGTAAAATGACCCCATTCCCTGTTTTGATCGTTAAAGCCGCAATGTCGATTGTGACATTAGGCCTAGCTTCATATATAACACCCAAAACACCAATAGGTGTACGTTGCTTGCACAGACGTAAACCGTTTGCTAAAACAGTTTCATCAAAGATCTCGCCCACTGGATCTGGCAATTTTGACACCTGTAAAACATCTTGCGCTATCCCTTCCAGGCGTCCTTTGAGACTCAAGCGATCTAAAAGAGCTTCATCCACTCCTTTTTGACAAGCTGCTGCCAGATCTATTTCATTAGCGGCAAGAATGGTCAGGGCGTTGGCGATTAGATTTTTTGAAAGAATCCTCAAGGCGTCGTTTTTAGCTTCCGTAGTTAGGCCAGCTAAAGAACGCCCCCCTTGTTTAGCTTTGAGTCCAAGTGCGTGCATAAAAGGTGAGAGAGTCATCGCAGCCCTTATCCTTGTTTGAAAAGTGTCATATTATCGCGGTGGATGACTTCAGGCCCATAACTGAACCCAAGAACATCCTCAATGCCTTCAGAATGTGTGCCTTTGATTTTTTCAATATCGACCGAAGAATAATTGGCGATACCAACCCCCACTTCATTTGTTTCAGTCGTAATTGCCACAATATGCCCGCGGTCAAAAGGGGAGTGGGTTTGCGTAATCCCTGCAGGTAAAAGGCTGCCGCCCCCATGCACAAGTTTTTGCTCAGCCCCTTCATCGATAAAAATTTTCCCCACTGGTTTTTCAGATAACAGCCATCGTTTGCGACTTTCGCGATAGGATATTGACGCCAGGAAACGTGAACCCACCTTTTGGCCAGCGGCAATTTCAAGCAGTACATTTGGATGTTTGGAAGAAGCAATAATCGTTGGAGTGCCACTTTGAGCAGCTAACCGGGCAGCTTCAATCTTGGTAAACATACCACCCGTGCCTTGACCCAGTGCATCAGAAGGTTTACCGGCGAGGGCAAAAATTTTGTCATCGATATGCTCAATCACGGGGATCAGGCGTGCATCTGGATGAAGACGTGGATCCGCAGTAAAAAGTCCCGTTTGGTCAGTCAAAAGAATCAACGTTTCAGCAGCCAGGAGATTGGCCACTAAGGCAGATAAATTGTCATTATCGCCGACACGAATTTCTTGAGTGGCGACCGTATCATTTTCATTGATGATTGGAATGACCCGGTGTTTGAGCAGGGAATGCAGCGTATTGCGGCTATTTAGATAGCGTTTGCGATCGGAGACATCACCACGAGTCAGTAAAACTTGTCCAACTACGATATCGAAAAGAGCAAATAATTCGCGCCAAATTTGCATTAAATGCACTTGCCCCACAGACGCCAGCATTTGTTTTTGCGGCAGCAGACGATCTAATTTAGGATCTTTAAGGACTTCGCGACCAGCCGCCATAGCCCCGGAAGATACAATGACAATCTGTTTGCCTTGATCGTGCAATTCAGCCATTTGGCGCACCAGCTCAAGCATATGCCTGCGGCAAAGATGCTTTGTGCCTTGCGTAAGAGTGCTTGTTCCAAGCTTAATAATTGTGGGATGGCTTGTTTTCATAGATATTTCAGTTTATAGGAGGTTTTTTTGAAGTGTGCCTCGCAAGCCGTTTTTTGTAAATAGACCAATTAGAGGGCATTGGAGGTTTTCGTGTAGATTCTTTTCTTGAGGATAAGCCGTTTTTACACAACTAGCAAATGACCTATAAGATCGTGAAAAAATGAAGCTGACCAAATGGTTAACTTTTGTTTATCAGGAATAAACATTGCAATATCCGACTTTGCTAATTCCCAATCGATCTCATCTATTTTTGAATGAATTCTGTTTAATAATTCGCTTTTCTCGAATTTTTCCTCTGGATGTAAATGCTTAGTTTGCCGCATTCGTTCTCTGAGATGAACTAAGTTTACTGGGATGCCGCTTTGAATATACCAGATCACATCATACCAATCTCGCCCTTTGACCCGTTTGTTCCAGTTCCGACAAAGAGCCGCATGCATTTTACCTGCGAAAAGATCGACAGTCGCATAGGTAGAAACATAAAATGGGATTGGATTCTTAACTAATTTGCTTTCCAGAGGTAAGTGCAAAAGTGGGGGATCAGTATCGATTTCGAGTTTGATCTGAATTTTTTGTTCGGGATGGATTCCCTTTATTTTGGTTTTATCCTCGATAGACAAGAGCATTGAAAGGGTATTTCCCTTTAGAAATGCAGACCAAATCCCTGTGTTTAAATTTTTTTCGCGAAGATCAATATTTAATTCAAACCCCATAGCCTTTAGCTCCTGGTGCATTCCATTAAGAAAGGGAGTGAAGTCAAAATCTGGATCAGCTTTCAGTAAAGAAAAATCAAGGTCTTCACTATACCTATCCAATCCATACAATATTCGTAATGCTGTTCCTCCGTAAAAAATTGCATGTTGAAAAAATTGATGGCGAGCCAGCCCCAGAAGGGCGGTTTGTTGTAAAATTTCCCTCAATTTATCGATTTGCGGCATGGTATCTGTATAGTTGTTAAGCATCTGTTTAATGCTTGAATCAAAATTCATAGTACTCCTACTAATTCCGCGAGGTAGGTGACATGCTTAGCACAGTAAGATTTTGTGATCTCTTCTAATAAATCTTTATTTAGCTTATGAAAGCATTCTCTATCGATGCGTTTTGAGTGTAATAATTCATCTTTGAGTTGGTCTTTATCCAAATTTTTACATGTTTTAAAGACAGTATCAGCTAAAGCTTTTTCGGGACTTGCTATTAAAAATCCCCCGATAAAGTCTGGAGATTTTTTTTGCGTAACCCCTATTGAGTAACTCTCATAAGGTAAAGAGAAGTATGAAAAATTTCCGACGGGAGTGTGATACTCTTTGTTTCTCCCTAAAGTCATGCTCGTAACAGTATGTACCCGTTCGGGAATCATTCCGTAAAAAGATAATGCCCATTCCATGCTTAAATAAGAAGGGCCATAAAGTAAGTTTGCAATCTGCTCAAAGGGAATAATTTTCTTAGAGCCATGCATAATTTTTTCACTTATTAGATAAAAGCCATTTTTTAAACGAATTAATTCTTCGTTTTTTATCATTCTTAAAATAGCCTCACGAGGCTTTTTGTAGTCAGCTAAAAGAGTAAGTAGCGTCTGAGAGTCAATATAGGGTGTTTCCGCGAATCTTAAAATATTTTTCATGAAAAACCATGTAACCTTTATTTTAATCTACCAGAATTCCTATTTTAAAAGGGAATTCTAGCTGAAATTTGCTTAAATATCACCAAAATACCTAGTTAAAATAGGAATTCTGGCGTTAATTAGCAAAGCCAAAATCCGTATTATAAAATCCTGATATTTAGAGATTTTAATCTGGTACAGAGGAGCCATGCATCTTGTATTACTAAGCTAGAAAATGGAAGTAGGATGAATAGGCGTTGAAAGCCTACATATGAAATTAGTCCTTACCACATTTGTCATGTGGTAAGGATTAAATTTTTCTAAAGACGGCTATATATGCTTCTGGATCTCAGGCTTTGCGATCTATCATAAAGTTTTTTCCAAGATCTAAGAGCTACCATACCTTCAGAGGCAGTCTTAACAAGTGCTTTCTGATTGTCTTTTTCTTTTCCCTTATTTGGAGAAACCATTTCGGCTAACTCTTTCATTAGCTTTTCGATTTTTTCTCCACGCATAGGAGAAGCTGCAGTGTAACGCTGTATTTTTTGCATATAGACGTTTTGCATGTCAACCGAGAATGTTGATCCATCTGAAAGCTGAGTTTGATTCTGAATAAGTAAGTTTGTACTTCTTCTAACTAGCGCTTTTAGCGAAGTAGGAAAGCTTTCTTTAGCATTGTTTACACCATTATTTGCTAGGTGGAAAAGCTCTCTGAGGAGATCACCAAATTCGTAATTTTCATAAAGATTTGTTAGATTATTTATATGGTTACTAACAGAGTCAACCTTTCTTTTTATATTTCCTTTTAATTCTTGCTGAATAAGCACTTGAGCACTTCTGTGGACCAATCGATCAATCATCATGGGGGTTGGTTCGATAGGATCAGCAATGTTTTCAGGAAGATCTTCGTAAGATTTTTGACTGAAGCCGCTGGTCAGGTGTAGATACGGTTGAAAGGTGTCGTTTACCCATTTAAAATATTCTGGAAATTCCCACAAACTTCTTCCATTATCGAAACACACTTCGCCAGGATTTTCTAAAAGCTTTAGTACGTAGCGTCTTTGATCTTCTGGAAGACCTAAACCAGAAGTGCCCAGTTTTTCAAAAATCTCACCTAGATCTTCTTCGGACAAATCTTCAACTGATTTACCATCTAAATAAGTTTCTTCAATCTCAACCATTTTGTCTTTTTGAAAACCAGATATTGCTTTGACGAGAGTGTTGCAGGATTCATCAATACACCCAGATTCAAACAAGGAGTGCATGCTTTTCACATTTTGTGTCACACCATCTTGAAGAGTTTTAAGGAAAAATTTAAAAACAAGATCGCGATAATCTGGACTTGAATTTAGAAATTTTTGGCAGTACTTATTTTCCAGTAATTTTTCCATAATATGAGTAAGAGCAATCTCGTCTCCTTTGGATGTCAAATCAGAATCTACTTCAATTTCAAAAGAGACAACACCTTTTTTGGCAGCTTCACAAAGCAAATTGATGATATTAGTCATCGTTTTTTCGGAAGCTTTTTTATCAGAAGTTTTAAAAGCCACTTTTCGAAAAAAAGTCTTGGCGCGACTGTCTTTTTTCTTCCATTCCAGACCAGTAGGTTCTTCTTTGATGACATAATCACCTTTGCGTACCAACCCGCTTTCATTTGTTTGGGTTAACAAGACGTATAAGTCAGACATATGAGTGGAGAACGTGCGATCTTCCGGAAGTAATCTTTTGATATGAGGGAAGCTTTCTAACGGTCTTTGAATGTCTTTTGATGAATTTTTTTTGTGAGCTTTTGGATTAGAAGAGGTCGATTCAATTTCTGGCACTTCTTTCATTTTTTCAGAAGGAACTTGGCGTTCTTGAGAATTGAAAAGTTCTTGAGAAGCGCGGAATACCTGAGTTTTAGTTCTCTCTTGTAAATTTAGGAAGAAACTTTGGCTTCCGCTGAGATTTTTTTTACTGAGAGAGCCTTTGGTGCCATTCCACAATGCTTTAATTTCTTCAAAGCGTTTGCCCCAATTCTTTGGCAGAGAGCCAGATTTTGTTAGGATTTCTTCCGATTTAGTCTTTGTGTTATTCCAGCAAGTTAATGATCCAGAATCATTTGTTTTAACAGTCATAAGTGCTCCTTATGGTTTAGTAGAAACTATAATAAACCGAGTTTCTATCCCTCCACTATATTCTTTTGCCTATTGTTAACCAAACTTATTTTCTTTTAAGCGATTTTTTAAAATATTCATCACATATAAAATTAAAGCCTTTTTGCATCATTAAATTTCAGATTTACGTTTGTTTCGACTGCTAAGAAAAACTGAAAGATTCTGATCAATGGGATGGCTACAGCTAATGTTGAAAGAAAATGTTCAAATTTTATTACGTAAGGCAAAAGCACATTGCTGACAATCGCTTGGTCTTTTTGGATTTTGTCATATGAGCTCTTAAGTAACTGCAGGTAGATCCATCATTTTTCTTCAGTCTTGGTGGTTTGGAAGATGTACCATGACCAAGATTGATTCCTCATTTTAATGTAATTCTTAACCAGTAGAACTGAATAAACCTTCTGGAACAGAGCAAGGACAATAATTTGCCTATATTTTTGATTTTAGACCGGCTCTTCAAATGGTTTCTTAGATGCGATTTATCAAAAATTATAAGCGAGATAAGGATGGGTTTATAGCTTGTAGAAAGACTTAAGGGGCTTACAAATAGGTATTGCAGCGATTTATTCGTATTTTTTTGTAAGATTTATCGATTTGTTCCTTAATTTAGGAACTTGTATTTTAATGCTCTTGCACCGTTTTTAAAGCTTCTTCGTAAGTTTCTTTGTAGGTGTTTTTATAAGCAAATTCATTCTCGGGCTCATTAGTTTGAAAACTTAAACCATTTTTGTTAATGTCTGCTACTGCAATTATGGGATCACAGACATCTCTTCCAGTTTTATCATTGTTAAAAATAATGATCTCAATGTTTTCTAGTGTAAAGGGCCTTTTAGCGAGGTAAGGCTGAACTTCCTGATCAGAGTTGACTATCGAGAGGAAATCTTTTGAGCTTTTGATTAAGATATTCCTTAACTGCTCTCTTGATAATGGAGCTCGAATATCGAAGCATAATCTAAATAGGGTAATCGGTCCTCCTAAAGCTTTTCCGCCAGTAGCAGTGCATGTTAATTTATATTTCTTTTCAATATATTGACATGCTTTCTCAAGGGTTCCGTAAAAAATTCTTGTGTGTTTTTTATCTTCCAATGAATTTAATGTTCCTACAATAAATAAACTTAGAAATAGGAAGAAATAGAGTTTGGTTTTCATGGGGTTATTTTTTCGCTCCCTTGTATTATTTTCAAAGCTTCTTCGTAAGTTTCCTTATAGTTGTTTTTAATAAAAATCTTTTTTTCAGGGTCTTCTGTACGAAAATTTAATATCCCATCAGAGATTTTAGCCACAGCAATTAAAGGATCGAAAACCTCTCTTCCTGATTTATCATTGTTAAAAATAATCACTTCTATATTTTCTAAAGCGAAAGGTTTTTGAGCAAGATAGGGTTGAACTTCTTTATCTGTGTTAACTATTGCCAAAAAGTCTTTTGAGCTATGTACTAGAATATTTCTTAATTGATTTCTAGAGAGGGGAGCATTAATATCAAAGCTTAGGCTAAATCGAGTGATTGGACCACAGAAAGCTTTTCCACCAGATCCTGTAGGGATTAATTTATACTTTTTTTCAATTAATTTGCTTGCTTTATTTAGAGTTCCATAAAAAATTCGGGCATGTTTTTTTTCATCATACGGATTTGAAGCAGCTCCTATAAAAATTAAACATAGAATGAGAAAGGGGTAGATAATTTTTTTCAAGGTGTTCTTTTTCGCCCTCATGTACTAATTTCAAAGCTTCTTCATAAGTTTCTTCGTAGTTATTTTTGTAAGCAAATTCTTTGTCGGGATCATTCGTTCGAAAAATTAAAATTCCATCAGAGATCTTAGCTACAGAAATTAAAGGGTCAAAAGTTTTTCTCCCAGTTTTATCATTATTAAAAATAAGAATTTCAATGTTTTCTAATTTAAAAGGTTTAGGGACAAGATAGGGTTGAACTTCTTTATCCGAGTTAACAATTGATAAAAAATCTTTTGAGCTGTAGATAAGAATTTTTCTTAAATCTTCTTTTGATAAAGGTGCTCGAATATCAAAGCTTAAGCTAAATTGCGTAATCGGGCCGCCAAAGGCCTTTCCCCCTGTTCCGGTACATGTTAAGTTATATTTTCTTTCAATATATTGACTTGCTCTCTCCAGAGTACCGTAAAAAATTTTAGCGTGTTTGTTTTCATCGTATGTTTTTGCTGCTCCTATGAAAATTAAGCATAAGATAAGAAAAAGATAAGTAGTTTTCACGGATTAGTTTTTTCGCCCCCATCCACTATTTTCAAAGCTTCTTCGTATGTTTCTTTGTAGTAATTTTTAACTGTATATTCTTTTTCAGGATCTTCAGAACGAAAACTTAAAATCCCATTAGAGACTTTAGCCACAGTAATTAAAGGATCAAATACAGTTCTCCCATTTATATCATGATTAAAAATAATAATTTCAATGTTTTCTAACATAAAAGGTTTAGGGACAAGATAGGGTTGTACTTCTTTTTCCGAATTGACAATTAATAAAAAATCTTTTGAGCTGTAGATAAGGATTTTTCTTAATTCTTCTCTCGATAAAGGAGCTCGAATATCAAAGCTCAAGCTAAATTGCGTAATCGGTCCTCCAAATGCCTTCCCACCAGATCCAATAGGAGTTAATTGATATTTTTTTTGGATTAATCTGCTTACTTTCCCTAGAGTACCATAAAAAATTTTAGCATGTTTTTTTTCATCATATGGGTTTGATGCCCCTACGAAAATTAAACATAGGAAAAGGAAGAGGTAAATAATTTTTTTCAAGGTGCTGCTTCGCCCCTATCTACTAATTTCAAGGCTTCTTCGTAAGTTTCGTTGTAGTAATTTTTAACTGTGTATTCTTTTTCAGGATCCATAGAGCGAAAACTTAAAATCCCATCAGAGATTTTAGCCACAGTAATTAAAGGATCAAAAACGTCTCTTCCAGTTTTATCATAATTAAAAATAATAATTTTAATGTTTTCTAATTTAAAAGGTTTAGGAACAAGGTAAGGTTGTACTTCTTTTTCCGAATTGACAATTGATAAAAAATCTTTTGAGCTGTTGATAAGAATTTTCCTTAAATCTTCTCTCGATAAAGGAGCTCGAATATTAAAGCTTAAGCTAAATTGAGTAATCGGGCCTCCAAATGCCTTTCCACCAGATCCTATAGGGGTTATTTTATATTTTTTTTGGATTAGTTTGCTTACTTTCCCTAGAGTTCCATAAAAAATTTTAGCATGTTTTTTTTCATCATATGGATTTGATGCCCCTATGAAAAATAAACATAGAACGAGATAGAGGTAGAATGTAGTTTTCACAATTCTGTTCCTTTGCTGTTAATAAAAGTTAACATATGTTCTTCAATATTGTTTTTGTATGTTGGGCTTTGTATGCCATGGTCATGCCATTCTGCTTCAGGATGAGAAGGAAGTACTTCAACATTTGCTCCCCCTAGTACTGCTCTATAAAGCCTTGGGAGAGGTACAAAATCCCTAAGTGCTGAAGCACGGTAATGTTGGATTCCGTGGTATGAACCTGGAAGCATATAATCAGCTGGTGCTATTGCTAGAACTAATATTCGATCACATACTTCTGGGGGTATACGTCCTGATACATTAACAAAGTCTATCGCTGCTTGACTTTGAATAACATACATTTTTTTTACTCCTATGGGTGCATTTTTATGAAATTCTAGCATATCTTCTTCTAATAATCTACTTGGAGTGGTTGTGAACCCGAAAATCCACCCAAGTATACTTCTAAGTGTATCCATTGGGAGATTAACAGTTCTGTTATAAATACCCTTTATTTCAACGCCCCCACCTAATTTGGAGAGGTATCTTGCATTCTCTTTTGCCTCTTCTAACGTATTACATTGCCCATTATAAAAGGTAATTTCGCCCGCTTCTAATTTTTTTCCTTCGATTGTATAAGTTTGTGAATTTTCCGTTGCTGGAATAATTCTTTCATAACTTTCCATATGCATTCCATGAGAACTTACCCCAGTTTTTGCGGTTTTTCCCTGGGTTCCATATTTCTTCTCGCGCCTTTTATCTAGAAAGTCTCTCCCATCTCGTCCTCTGAGTCCATACAGATCTATGCACATCAACGGGTTATTGTTCACGTAGGCATAAAGATTGGGGCCAGCTTCGTAACCAAGTGGATCGGCAGTGATCCATCGACCTGAATGGGGGTTGTAGTAACGTCTGCCAAAATACACAAAACCGGATTCTTCATCTGTTCGTTTAGAACAATACCTCCACGCTGTCAGTTTTTTTTCATTCAGGACTTCTTCACCGAAGGTGGAGTACCTATAGGTTTCCAATGGTTGACCTGTCGCACTAAGCAGCACGCGAGTATTTCCGGCATAATCAAAGAGGGGAATAATGACTTCGCCACTAAGCTCTAAAGCAATGGCAGCTCCAATTTCAGCTCCACGTCCGTACCCAAGGATTCGTAATTCAGTAAAATTGAATTGTGAATCGCACGACCCAATTTCATTTTGACCTAAATAGAGGTAATAAAAGGTTTTTGGGTTAATCCAACTGTTACTAAGAGGATCCCAAGAGAAAGATGTTTTTGAGAGTCGTCTGTGCTGATCATCGTATTGATAGGTTGTTTGGGTATTTCCTTGGGTGACACTTAGTAGACGGTCCCATGCGTCATAGGTGTATTTTTGTGATTCGCTTTCAACCAAATTACCATTGGAATCGTAGGAATATTTTCCTTTATGATCACTTAAGATTTGATTGAGAGCATTTATTTTGAGTTGGATGTCATCGCGTTTAACACGGTTATAAAGTGAATCGTTTTGATAGGTGTGTGAGCTTACTCCTTCTTCTTTTGTAATTTGGTAGAGGTCATCGTAGGCATAATTACAAGGAGTTTTTCCTAATGGATCGTTAAAAATGCGTGAAGTTAAGTTTCCGCATGGATCATATTGAATTTCAATTTCGCTAAAATGTGGAGTTTTAGTGGAGAGGTGTCGCTGCTTCAGATCATATGTTTTATCAATTTCTCCAAGATCGAATGGAAGCCTGGTTTGAGTGAGGTTTCCTGCCAGATCAAACCGGTATTTTTGCGTATAGAGGGTTTCGTTTGTGAGATTGAGTCTTTTGACCTCGATTAAATCTGTCGCATTGTAAGTATATTCAACTTGTGATTGGTCTGGTAGGGTCAATGTGAGGAGCCTACCTTGGCGATCATAGGTATAAGCCAGGTGCAGTCCATTACCTAAAGTTTCTGCTGTTAGCTGATTGTTTCGATCATAAACGCGTCTATTTTCTTTTAAATTGACTTTGTCGGTAACTTGAATGGGATTGTCATTTAAGTCGTAGGAATAGACGTAGGAGAGGGTTTTGTCTGTTGAAGAGACTGTATCAAGGCGTCCTTTGCTATCGTACGTAAAAGAAATCTGTGTGCCATCAGGTTTTTGTGTGGACTCTTTTTGTCCGCAGCTATTGAACTGATGCGAGGTGTATTTTTGCTCAGGGGTTCCTACGGCTTCGGTACACTCAATTACTTCTCCGACGGCATTATAAATCCATGTATTGATGACTAGGCGCGGGGGTTCATTGAGAGTGAAGACGGTATCTTTAGTACGAATGAGTTTCCCCATGCCATCATAAAAAAATTCTCGTTGTTGTGTCAGTTCACCAAAAACATTCTTCTTTTGCTCAATCGCTTTTTGACCTGCTGTGTTGCCGATGATAATGTGGACGTTTCCTTTCGGATCAGTGGTTTCGGCATAAGGCACAATGAGCCCATGAGCATCCTGGTAATCATAGAGATAAAGAGTAAGGGTGGTATTGCCTAGCGGATCAACTATTTTAGTGGGTTGAGAATGGATGTTGTAAGTGATGGTTGTTGTGCCAACACCAGCATCAGAATAGGTATTGATCTGAGTTTTATTGCCGCTTTTGTCATAGGCATATGTTTCTTTGCGCAAGACTGCTTCTGTGGCATCTTCAGTTCGTTCCTCAATGATTCGATTGAGTAAATCATATTCCACGACTTGCAAGGTATAATCGCTTTCTTGTGGTCCAAAATACGTTTTGGTCTGATGTTTACGCCCTAAGGTATCATAGGCGTAATGTTCAGCAGCGTTTTCTTTTAAAATCGCGCTGAGGCGACCTAGACGATCGTACTGAAAAATGGTGGTATTGCCACTGGCATCAATTTCTTTGATGGGGTTAAAGGCGTTGTATTCGATGGAAGTGCTACTGAGAACTTCTCCGCATGGTGAAGAGGATTGAGTAGAAACAGGTCGCTGCTGGTAGTCATAGGTATACTGAGTGACCATTCCATTTTTTTCAGTTTTTTGTAGTAACGTTCCATCGAGATTGTAGACCATCTTTTCTTGGGAACCATCTGGATAGGTAATCTGAAACGGTTGACCTCGGATGGTCGTTTGCTGAAAAGATTGATTTCCATTCTTATCTGTGACTTGGATGGGATGGCCCAAGATATTGTAAACGATGGACTCTTCTGGATAAAAGAGTGTGCCGTCGACTTTAGTAAGGGGTGGATAGGTTGTTTTAATCAGACGATTGAAAATGTCATAAGCAAATATGGTTTTGTGACCCATCCAATCTGTTGTGGAAATTCGATTACTGCGTCGATCATAACTATGAGTGGTTATAAATTTTTTGTTATCAGCATGATCGACTTTTTCTATTCTAATCAGACGATTCATGTAGTCATAAGTGAAATTCGTGTGGAAGTCCTTATTAGGACCACATTCATAAACGATGTTTTTATTTTCATCGTAATTCCGCAAGATTTCTTCACCGATTGCTGAGACTTCACGAATGACGTTTCCTTGGGTATCATATTCCCAATGCAGGCGGTAACGAAGATTGTTTTCGCTGTCAAAGTGCTGCTGTTCGATAAGTCTTCCAAAAGAATCATGGATATTAAATAAATGGCGCGCACATTTTTCTTCGCCAGTTTCATCCATGTAGTTTTGATATTCATATTCTGTAAGACAAACTGGAGCAGTATTCCGACCAGAGGTAACTTGCATGACGCGCTGTTGGACGCCTTCGATGTTATCTTTATCTCTAGAAGATCCATCGTCAATAACTTCTCCAGTCAGTAATCCTCTTAAATCATACGTGTAGAAGTGCCGTTTTTTTATGGATTCACCATCGCAGATGAATTTTGCTTCTAGCTGCTTTTTTTCTTTGTTGTAGGCATAAAGAGTTTTTTGCTGGCCAATTTCCTCAGAAAGTTTTGAATTATACCCATCGTTGCTATAGGTACAGGCTTTGACGATTGATTCGCATCCGTTCTGGATTGGATAATGGGTATCTCCTAAATGTGGAGAAGTGAGGTTCTGGCCAGTCAGATTGCCATGGAGGTGTTCCTCAATCGGATTTCCTCTTTCATCATAATGTAAAGAGGTCGTGATAAGCGCATCTCCATTTTCATTGGCAATGCTATGCGCGATTAAGTTCCCTTTCTGTGCATCGCTTCCCCAAAAAAAACTTTCTCGGCGGCAAAAGGTGGGTAGATTTCCATAATGTTCAATGCGATGAAGTCGTTGATCTTCGTCGTAATAATATTGGGTTAAGTTTTCATAAGCGTCATAAACTTTTGTTTTACCTGCTTTGCCACTAGGTTTAAGTTCGTAAGAAAATCGATAAGTTTGCACTGGGCTGGCATCGCCATCCACGGGCTCTGCAAGGCCGCTGACGCGATCAATGCGTTTATCTTTTGAGCGAATACGTGTGCCATCAATGTGTCCATGTTTATAATAGGCAACATTTACATAGCGATTATTTGGATAAGCTTTTTTAATAATTTTGGATGTGTTGGAATAATAAGTATAATCAACAGGGGGTGCATCTGGGCGGCTTACATGAGATAATTTCCATATGCGTAGAGTAGGGTAGCCTGTTGTGTCTTTGAAGTAGTACTTAATCTGTCGGTTATTCAAAACATTAATGTGAATTTCAAAATTTTTCTTATTTATTTGTTGATAATCAATTTTAAATTGACCTAAAGACCATCCTTGAGGGGTTCTGATGTCGCATGTAGAAACTTCAGCTTTTTTATAATGGTACAAAAATTGATTTCCGTTAGGAAAAGTCGTTTTGGTGAGTTTCAGATTTTCTGCATGACGTCTTTTTTGGAATAGATGGGTGGTCCCTGAACCTTCGACTAGCAGGATTTTTTCCCTTTTCACTGTATTTTTTATCAGGGTGTAGAGGTTTTTTTGGTTGGTTTTACCACTAATTTCTCCTCTGCCGCAATTCGTCATTCCTTGATTAATACAAGCAGATGTAATAGTGGCTTTTTTCGTTTTATCTTTAGTTTCGAATTCTGTGATCGCACCCAATCCTTCATTTAAAAAAGCTTGAAAAGTATAAAATATGTCACGGGCAAAATAAAAATCATGATCATCATAAGATGTCGAAAGCTGCATAAAGTGATTCAAATTCCAGCCCTCTTGTAGAGAGCCTGTTTGATCAAATGAACTGCTGTAAGAGCGCTCAAAGATAATCGGGTTAGGGCCTGGAATCACTAGATCTACTTCATGATCGACTAAATCACCGGTGATCACATTGACCATGCCCACAAAAGAATTGGGGGTTGCCGTTAGATTAGATTGAGTACTGCTGCCCCCACCAAATGGACTGGATTTAGATTTAGTAGGCTCTTCGCTTACTGCGATTAATTGGATGGAAATAAAAAAGATGAGGAGGCGCACAAACAGCTTCATAAATACTCCAGATGAATAAAATGAGAAAAACTGTTTGTTATATTAAAAGTTAAAATTTATGTAAAGTATTTTTGTGGAAGTCGGGAAAAAAACCTGTAATGCCGATGATTAATCAGATAGGATTCGATCTAGGTCCAAAAGAACTTCTAGAGTTACTTTTTCGTCCCAGCATTTGTTTTTATATAATCGATGCCCCTCGTTGAGGGGATGCTGAGATTGAGAAGCAATCTGAGCAGAATGTTTAGAATTTTTTTCTTTCATAAAATAAATCAGATAGTAATCTTCACCCAATTTGTCCAAAAATGCGGCTTCGACATAGACCCCTTGCTCTTTTAGAATTTTAAGAGCTTCATCTTTCTGGTCCATGATTGTTTGAAACCATTGACGACTCTCATCTACACAACCCGTTTTTAATTTGATACGCGCACATCGAGTCTGCAAAGTGTTTTCCATACAATTATTTGGCTTTAAACGGTAGAAGGCGGTAGTGTCCACCGCCATTTAACTGAAAAACAACAATAGGTGGAGTTTTTCCTGCCTGTCGATGGTAATAGGGGAGAACATTTTTATCGGAATCTAGCAAGACTTTTTCTGAAGAAGCATAATCCTGACCATAAGCCATAGTTTGCCGGTTAAATACCTTTGAAAGAGCAATGAGTTCTGACGTTCCAGCCCAATTATGAGGGCGGATGGTTCGCTTCTTATAAGTTTCAAAATTTTGGTTGCAAAACTCAAATTTCTCTAAATCCGAAGTTGCGGCTACTTGCTTACGCAAGTCATCAAAGGAGGAGTATTTCAATTCCTGAATCATATCCTTAAATAGTTCTCGTATCCAATCCAAATCTTCAGCAATCAAATCTTTAGGATTTACAGGTAATGTGCGAAAAAAATGACTTTCAGCTTCTAGCGCGATCGTGCGCAATAAATCTGCTTGTTCAATCGCTGACAAGTTTATCCATTCTGGAAAACTGCAAAGTAACGGGTTTAGATGGGGTATGGAGATGGCGTGTGCAAAATCTGCTTCTGTGAGTTGAGGGGCAATCGATAAAAAAAGACAGCGTCCGCCGCCTCCTTTTTCCTCGGGTAAGCCAAAACCTTGTGTTGTCAATTGTTGGATAATGCTTTGATCATCCATTTGGGTAGAGGTATTTTTAGAGGACGGGATTTTAGGCGTAGGGATTTTAGGTTTAGGGATTTTAGGTGTAGGGATTTTAGGCTTCGATTCAGGCAAGTAAATAACCTGGAGCTGGCGCCCTTTCCAATTTTCTCTAACATTTTTCGAAAGAAGTAAGAGAAAACCACCAGAAATGATGCTTAAAATTGCACCTCTAAAGATTAGAAGGTTAGGAAAGTCTCCCTTTACTGAATATTTTCCTGCAAGATTGTAAGAAATTGAACGGTAAGTAGTACGAAGAGCTAATTTTGGAGCATTATCTATTTTCGTAAAGTGATGGGGTATAGTCGAGTCTGTTAAATAACGAATAGACATCAAAATCTCCTATTTTAACAGTAACATTTTACTATTAAAGAAGGTTGATTACAACTTTTTTTTAAAGTGATAATTCTGCGGCTGTTTTGAAGGCTTGAGAAATGCAATCATTAACGGAAATTCCATAAAAAGATGAGCCGATGATTTTTAAGCGAGAATGGACTGCTTGAATGGCTTCGACACGCTTGAAATGATTTAAAGTGTATTGTGGAATGGCATTCGTAATTATTTTAGAAATAATAATGTCTGGAGGTATAGCGATATCGAGATGTCTTTTTACAGTTTCTAATGCATTTTTTGTAAAATCTTCTGCCGTAAAGGCAGAAAAATTTGAGCAACGAGCTCCTCCAAGCTTCACGCATAAACGAGTTTGCTCTGGATGAGCGTTTTGTTTAGGAAAAACACAAGAGTCCCATATTACTCCCAAAATGGGTTCTTTTTCACGCGCAGGGACTAAATATCCAAACCCTTTTTTGTTTAAAATTTTTTGATTCCAGCCAAGATTGATGGCTGCAACAGAAGCATGCGGGATTGACTGAAGTGTTTCACATAGCTTTTGAGAGTGGTTTGCAATCAGTGGGGCTAATGCATAGGCAGGAAGAGTAGAGATAACGGTTTGGGCGACAATCTCTTGATTGATTCTCACTTCTGTCGCTTGAAATTCGAGTGTTTTAACAGGATAATTTAGGGATATGTGTTCTTTTAGTTTAGTTGCTAAACTTTTGACGAGCGTTTCCATGCCTTGCTTAAAGGAAAAAAGAGGAGTTTTTTGCATTTGCTGTTGAAAAACTGAGCCGCTTGGCTGAGCTTTTTTACTGGCGAACATCCCTTTAAGCAGCGAGCCGTGTTCTTTTTCTAATGCATGAAAATATGGAAAGCATGCTGAAAGTGAAAGATTTTGAATATTGCCTGCATAAATGCCGCTAATTAAAGGGTCAATGAATGTTTCGGTAAATGCCGAATTGAATCGTCGTGTAAAAAAAGCCTCAACAGTTTCTTCGGGATGGCTGCCTTTAGGTTGCCATAACTCACGCAATACGGGCCAAAACATTTTACGTGTTAGTGGTGAAGTAAGGAACGAAAATGCATTTGAAGGCAGCTCTTGCAGTTTATTTTGAGTCCATAGATAGCGTTTATTGGCCGCTGGATCACCTACATGGACTTCATTTTCTAAATGTAAATCTTCAATGAGTTGTAAAGTGGCGATGCCGTTGCCTGAGGGTCTGCAGCTATGCGGTCCTTGCTCAAAAAGAAATCCTTGCTGCTGATTTGTTTCGATCCAGCCACCTACCCGAGGAGCTTTTTCTAACAAAGTCAATTTGATAGAGGTCCCGTATTTCTTTTTAAGAGCCCAACCTAACGCCAAACCGCTGATGCCAGCGCCTAAAATAACAATATGCGGTTCAGTTCCCATTCTGTACTTCTTCCACTAAGGCTTGTACCGATTCTACAGGTGTGTCAGGGTGAATTCCATGGCCTAAATTAAAGATATATCCCGGTTCATCTTTCATGCTTTTTAAAATGCGTGCGACATGCTTTTTAACGTTGGCAGGTGAAGCATAAAGCATGTCCGGATCTAAGTTGCCTTGCAATGCAATGGAGGTGGGAATGGTTTTACGCATCGCTCCAAGTTCACAATTCCAATCGAGGCTAATACCTGCAGGCTGAATTGTGGCTAGTAAAGGAGCAAAAACTGAAGAGCCTCGACAAAAAAGGATGATGGGCACATTTTTTGAACGGATCTTATCGACAATCTTTTTGAGATAGGCTAAGGAGAATTCTTGAAACTGATAATGACCTAAGATGGATGCCCAGGAATCGAAAATTTGAATGGCTTGCACCCCAGCTTCTATTTGCAGGTTTAAATAGTCGATGGTTAAATCTGAAAGAAGATCTAGCAGGATGTGAAAACTTTCGGAGTCGCGCATCATCCATTGCTTAGTTTTTTTGAATGAGCGGCTGGTTCCTCCTTCAATTAGATAGCTGGCTAAGGTAAAGGGGGCTCCGCAAAAACCCACCAGAGGAACCTGGAGTTCTTTACGGCATAACTTAATGGCTTCAGCTACATAGTTCAATTTTTCTTTGATATCGATGCGAGGCAGCTGCAGAACATCTTTGGCACAATTTAAGGGGGATTCGATAATAGGTCCGCGTGTTTCTTCAAAATGCAGTCCGACTTCGAGAGCCTCGGGGATCACCAAGATATCTGAAAAAAGGATGGCGGCATCCATTCCAAATGCATGGATAGGCAGCATCGTGACTTCAGTAGCGAGTGCTGGGTGATGGCACATTTCTAAAAAAGAATGCTTTTCACGCAGCGCTCGATATTGAGGCATGTAGCGCCCTGCTTGACGCATTAGCCAAACAGGGGGGCGTTGTTGATTTGTGCATGCTAATGCCTGTAGAAATAAGGAAGACATGCTGCCTCTAAAGAATTTGTTCGAGAATAGCTTCTACCGTAAAACCAAATTCGGTGGCCAGGGCGCTGGCCGGAGCTGAAGCCCCATATCCTTCCATGCAAATCGCAATGCCCGATCTACCAATGTATTTATGCCAACCTTGTTCGACACCTGCTTCTATACTCACACGTTGCCCTAAATCTCCTCCAAAGATGGATTCTTTATATTCTGGACTTTGCTTTTCAAAAATTTCCCAGCAAGGCATAGAAATGACTCTTACAGATTTACCGATTTTTTCTAGTTCTTTAGCAACATCTAAAGCCAGGGGAACTTCTGAGCCTGTTGCAACTAGCGTAAAGTTGGGGACCGCAGCTTCTTTTTTAATGATGTAAGCTCCGCGTTCCATGCCTTCTGCGTAGGGTACATTGGTTGCCGCAAGGGTTGGGAGGTTTTGTCTAGAAAGGATCAAGGCGGTTGGACCCTGATAGTTCAAAGCAGCAATCCAAGCCATCTTGACTTCATTGGCATCTGCTGGTCGAATGACATGCAGCTGTGGAATTGCGCGAAGGGATGCTAAATGTTCAATTGGCTGATGTGTTGGGCCATCTTCACCAAGGAAAATGGAATCATGCGTGAATTGGTAGATGACTTTTTGTTTCATTAAAGAAGCTAAACGTATTGCATTGCGCATATAGTCTGAAAAGGTTAAGAATGTTCCCACAAATGGCACAATCATTTGCGTTTGCGACATTCCAGTGGCAATAGTGGCCATCCCAAATTCTCGGACGCCAAATTTGATATTGCGTCCCTTAAAATTGCCTGGAGACACGAGGGGGAATTGTTGGATCATGGTTAAATCTGAAACTGAAAGATCTGCGGAGCCGCCATACAGGTAAGGAAGGAGGTCAGCTAGCTTTTCCAATATCACTTGAGAGGCTTTTCGGCCTGCCACCGGACTTTTGATTTCAAGAGCTTTTAGTTGTTCCTCTAGATTGGCTGGCAGGTGCTGGTGAAGCATTATTTCCATTTCTTTAAGCAGCTGAGGATTTGCTTTACCCCAATCGTCAAAGGTTTTTTTCCAGTCTAACTCCAATTGAGCTTGCTGCTTTTGTCTAGCTTTGAAAAAATCATAGACAGCTTGCGGAATAAAAAATGGTTCTTCCGGGATTCCAAGGGCGATTTTCGATGCTTTGACTTCATCAGGGCCCAGCGGTGAACCATGAGCTTGAGACGTGCCGGCTTTATGAGGGGAGCCTTTCCCAATAATTGTGTGTGCGATGATGAGTGTGGGGCGTTTTTGGTTTTCTCTGACAAAGGAGATTGTTGAATGAATTTGATCCAGATCATTTCCATCAATCGTATACACATCCCAGCCATAAGCCTTATAACGCTCTGCGGTGTCTTCTGAGCAGCATTGACTTAAAGGTCCATCCAAAGAGACGTGGTTTGAATCGTAAATGACAATCAAATTATCGATTTGTAGATGGCCGGCCAATGAAGACACTTCAGAGGTAACCCCCTCCATGACACATCCATCTCCCATCAGCACAAAGACTTTACTGTTTAAAATCTCTTGTCTGGCTGTATTCAAGCGGGCTTCTAACAATTTTAATCCTAAAGCTTGACCAACTCCATTGCCTAAGCCTTGACCTAAAGGACCGGTAGTGGTTTCGACGCCGTCAGTATCTAATGATTCGGGATGTCCGGGCGTTTTAGAGTGCAATTGACGAAAGTTTTTAATGTCTTCGAGGCTGACATTGTATCCTGCTAAATGTAAGCAGGAATAAAGCAGCATGGAGCCGTGTCCGGCCGATAGAATGAAGCGATCGCGGTTCAGCCATTTAGAATTTTTAGGGTTTTGTTGCAAGGCGCATCCCCACAGATAAGCTCCAATCTCCGCACATCCCATTGGAAGTCCGGGATGCCCAGAATTAGCCTTTTGTACCGCATCCATAGTTAATCCACGGATGGTATTGGCAATCTTACTTAAAATTTGCTTTAAACTTGGATCTAAAGTTTTTTGGGGAGGAAGATTGGTTTGATCTGCAACGTCCATGATGCTCCATTTAACTGATTATATTTTAATAAACCTTGAAAAGGTGGTTACTGAATTCAACTCAAAAAAAATTCAATGCTTCAGCAGCAAAACACAAAGTTCAGGTTAAGATTGTTTAAAGACTCTACTGTAACTTCAACCTGCAAATCAAGCAAGTTTTTTGGATTCTGATTTAGTGAAGAGCTCTGGGGCAACTTAAGCGGCAAATAAAAAAAATTGATTTAAATTCTTCAGCGAAATATTTTCTATAAGAAAATTATAATTTTAACATGTACAGGAGGGAATGATGCAATGTTTAGCTATTTTAATGGGGTCTATAGCTCTGCTACTAACGCATTTTGCAGTTGGGGCAGAACCCAATAAAATTGTCAATATTGTAGATTCTTCAAACCAAAAAGTTTATTTGTCTGTTAATGACCTCATTTTTCATGATAATTGCCTGTATGTAATTGAGGAAGGTGGCATGCTAAAAGTGAATAAAATTGAGCAAGATGATCTTGGAATGTACTATTATAGATCTTGGGTGTACGGCTTTTGTCCGAGAGGTCATGCTTATGGCCCTGATGGCAAATGTAATGGGGACGATTGCCTTTTTAGTTAGTCATTTTCAATGATCAATGCTCTTAGGAATTCTTCACGAATGATAAGGATCTCTTTTTCATTATAAAATTCTTCAGTAAAAAATAACAGCACCTGTTCCACAGGTTCCTGCCCGGTAAACGGGGGGAGGCGTCCCCAGTAATAAAATTGGCCGCCAGGGGCTTTTAGCCAAGCTGGACATCGATGTTTTGCTTCTCCAGTATTAAAATTTCTAAAAAATTCCTTTATGTATTGATCGTGTCTTTGTTCGAGTATGGGGTGATGGACGAAGTAGCCATAGCGCGCTCGCAGGTTGTCAATTTCTTCTAAATTACCTTTGGTTGCTTGAATAGCGTCGCGTAATTCAATCGAGTCCACTTCTCCTAAATGTCCATGAAACATTTTATGCGGGATCAGAAAAAAAGGGGTGTGACGACCAAAAAAGCGTTCGTGCGGATCCAAAAAATTATTGTATAATCCGTAGCGTTTACCACTTTTACCGATTACATACCAATGAATGCGCCCAATATAGGGGGCATCCCACCAAGCTAGCTTAAGAGGCGGCCACAACTTTTTTAAAGAAAGGATAATCAGAAGCAAAGAAGCAAACAAAATTCCATTTGCGGGATTAAATAAAGCCGCCGCAGTGCTTGCTTGAAGCGTGTTCAATAGGCAGAAAAAGGTGTATTGAATGAGAATCGACTGCCAGAAAAAAATGCCTGTTAGTGCAAAAATACCCACATGGAAACCCACAGCACACAGACAAAGTATTTTAGCCAGCCCAAGTGAAAATCCGGCTAGGATCCAGCAACATTCAAAGAGGAGGGCACCGATTTGAAATAAACGGTCAAATGGAGCGAGGTATTGGATCCATTGAATTCTTTGTTTGGGATTTTGAGATTTCAACCATCCCCACATATATGCCGAGATGGCAAGATAATGAATTTTATTATGCCACAACCAGCTATACCAATGCTTGCCTAATTTGAGCTTAGAAAACCCCGAATAGCAATAATGAGCCGCTAAGACCCACAAAAATAAAAAGAGAGGAGTGGCTAACTGGGGAGTTTGAGGATTGGTAAAGATTAGTTGAAAGGTGTTGACTAATGCTGTAGCTGCTAGAAAGGAGCAGAACATCTGGAGTAAGCGCAGACTCATCAGTTGATGGTGATACCAGGCGCGCATAAATTGGATTCCAACGTATAAAAAAAAGATTAAAAAACCTGGATAGAATAAAACACCAACCCAGGATAGGCCAAAAAGGATGCGATGCTGCCTACTTGGCTTCTGGGTGACCAAATCTACATCGAGCGTTATCCCTTTCCAGCAGATAATTGTACAAATAATTGCGATAAAAATTTGCAGAGTCAAAGTCGAGTCAAGCTGCTTCCAATTTAGGAATTTCCAAAAGGCGCAGCTGAATGCAGTCAAAAGCAAGGGAATTGTCCAACGGCTGCCAAAAAGGCGATCGAGTTTTTGCAGGTGTTCTTCCAAGCGCACACGACGCAGATCAGATTCTGCGTGTAATTTATCCGGATCCCCCCAAAAGCTTAAAATAGAGTGATTAACTAGGGGAAAAAATAAAAACGTCAGGCCTATGATTAGGTAATCAAGCAGTTGCATTTTCAAATTCACTCATAAAATGGGTGGAAATGTGCGCTTTAAGTAATGCTTTTAACAGCTGATCTAAAAAAATAAAATCTAGATCATCCATCATGGCATGGTGCAGTAGGATACCTACAGGAGCGATTTTTTTTTGTTGAATTTTTTCAATCACAACTTTTAACGGGATCTGCAGCTTTTGTGTCGCAGAATGCAAGTTGATAGAGACATCTAAATTTTGGATGTCTGGGGCTGGAATTTGATTGGAGGAATTACTGCGCGAAAGCATACGGTATCCAGCCTGCGGCAGTAGCGGTATAAATTTTGCTGCTATGTTATTCCAGGGTGGTATGAAAGCAGGAAAATAAAGCTGAGGAAACAGCTCTTGCAGCAAGGTGATTCCTTGAGTTAACTCTGTGCGAACTTCTTCAAAAGAACGATTCTCGTCAAATTCACAACGTTTTCCAGACGCTTTCCAATTCACATGCGCATAACCGTGCGTGTGAACTTGCATCCACGGAGCAAATTCTGAAAAAGTCCCTTTGAGAAAATTCTCATAACAGATCTTCGGGATCGCCGCTACATTCAATTTAGCTTCATTGTTTTGAAAAATCTGCAAGAGCCTTTGGAAGCGAAGCGTATCCCACCCAAGGTCATCATCCCGAAAGAATATTTTCATGGGTCCCTTTTTGCTTTTGCAGAATTTCGATAAGTTTATGCGTTGTATTGTCTGCCCCATTTGCATTGATGGAGATCTCTGGATAATAGGCTTGCAATTTTTCCTTTATCAAGAAAGCTAATCTTCTTGGTTTTAGATCATCTGGGCTTAGAAGCGTCACAGCCCCTTTTGCAGCAAAACGTTGAGCGCGAAATAATTGTTCGTTGCTTTTAGCTGAAATGTAGGGATAAACTATTCCTGGCGTACGAGTCAGACATAAATCTGCCAAAGTGCTGCCTGCAGTTGTAATCGTCAAAGCACTTTGAGATAAGGCATTTGAAAAATTTTCAATAAAAGGTGTTAAAATGATATTCGATGGTTGCCCCATCTGCTGAAACATTTTTAAATCCTTTTGAAGCCCTACTGGTGCGTTAGGCCCCAGAGCGAACAAGAATTGATAGTCCGGAAAATAAATCGTAATTTCGGCTACTGCACGTACAAGCTCTTCACAGACGCCCCCACCCCCTGTTGAAATCAAAATCTGCTTTTCTCTTTTAGGTGGAGTTTGGCTATGAGGAGCCGTAACATAACCAGTGTAGTAGCTCATGCCTTGAGCTTCTTTTGCAACATTGGAGTAGTCTTCAAGGCGCATAAACTCAGGGTCGGCATGAATAAAAAGATAATCAAAGTAGGTATGCAGCAGTGCCGTTGTTTGAAAATGTTCTGGTTCTGCAGGGGCGAAATCATTCACTGAACTAATCACGATACACTCAGGATTTCTCTTTTTGAGTCGTTCAATTAAAGGAATTAATTCTCCTGCAAAACTTTGTTTTCCAAGGGGAAAGGACCCGATAAAGCAAAAATCATAGGGGTCATTAAGAGAGGCTTCAATGGCTTTTTGTCTTTCCTGCAAAAGAGCCGGAACCGTGTATTTTGAAGCGAGAACTCCTGTAATGGGGAGTAAGTCATTATTCGAAATGGAGGGGAGATTGATTTTACGAAAACGGGGTGATGAGCAAGTGAGGCCTACGTCGCGTCCTCCTTGTAAAAAATCGAGATCAAAATATTGGGTAAGAGATTGGCTTATGCGTAAACCTCGCATCAAATGTCCAATTCCTAGAATATATTGACACCAGAAAAGTCCTCTCACCGGGCGATGCTCTCAATGGTTAGGTTTTCTTTTACACATAACATTTTTACTTAAAAATATGTGCAAGAATTTATGAGTAGCACCGACAATTTTATAGAGATAACTTTGAAGTTGAGCTTTTAAATAAAATTTAGTACAAATACTGATCAATTAATAATGAGGCTTTATGACAGGTGTTTTTAAATTTAATGATTCTGCTGATTCCATAAAAAAATTGAAGATCTTTGCTTGGTAGTTACAAGTAATAAACTATTGACGACAGAGTTATCGATTCGAGCAAAAGATGGACGCCTTTACAAAATCATCAAAATTCTATTATCCATTTTTCCTGGAGACCGATTTAAAAAAACACGAATCAATAATGTGGCTGAGACAATTGAAACTTTATGCAAAGATTATGCCATATGGCTGTAAAAGAAGATCAAGAGTCGTTGTCCAAGGTGTTCAATTTTTTGCAAACGGCCGCCCAAAAAACCAAAAATCAGAAACGGAAAGATTTAAATGAGAGCGCTATTAAGAAAGCTCGCGAAGCCATTGCTTTACTAGGTCCGACGAAGCTAAAAACTGCAGAAAAAAAATTTAATGATTACACTCCTCCCACTTCTTTAAGACTTGGTGAATTGGAAAATAAGCTAAAAGATGTAGGCTACATCCTGGGGGTTTTTACTAATGAAAGTCCACTCAAAATGTTTATAATTGTTCCAGAGTTTTACCCTTTATTTGCTTGAAATTGGAGGCTAGTACTAGGTAGTGTCAGCGTTAAGTTGAAATGTCGTGTTGGAAATTAAGTTGAAATGTCACATCCAACATTCTTATATTACCATATCTTCGTGATTTAGTGTTTTGTTAGGGGGGAGTTTGAGGGGGGCTC
>Ga0105046_10002316_pt1 | contig 30063 bp, 16 predicted proteins | sample MAT03_FD_78385 | JGI IMG/M metagenome (GOLD analysis project Ga0105046, IMG submission 78385) | Freshwater microbial communities from Lake Fryxell liftoff mats and glacier meltwater in Antarctica - MAT-03 (megahit assembly) | ecosystem: Environmental > Aquatic > Freshwater > Ice > Liftoff...
CAGTGGATAGGACAGAATTTGCAGTATTGACTTGGCCGTCATATTCATTCCACGCGGATTGTTCAGTGGAATTGTAAGCCGCGTCGGCGTTGAGCATATCTGCGTCATAGTCGTATGCTGCAACCTGCGACTGCAAGTTGTACGCGGAATCGGCGGTCGCGACGGAATTCTGATAGGTCTCATACGGCGTCGCACTCAACAGTACTCGTGGCTCGAACGCTTCAACAATTGCCGGTGTTCCACTGCCCCATCGTTGTGAAGCGGAACGTCGCCGTGAGGGTGGGAAGACCGTTGTGCGAACTGCGGTCAGAAACTCGCGAACCCGTGTACTCGACATGGAAGATCTTTCCGGTTGGGTGCGTGTTCATTTAGTGGTAATGGTTAGCAACCTCACCCTCGGTTAATGAAGTCTGCCTATGGCGATGTCGAAGTGTCAATGCCGGTAGTGCAACCAAATTTTGAGATAGTGAAACCCGGTTGAGCCACTGAACTGTTCAAACGCCTCGGGTCGTGGACGCTCGCTCAGTACGATTCGAAGCGTCAGACCACTCTGCTTTTTTGCAAACTCACCTAGAGAGAATCAAGGAAGACTGGTGCCATCCTAAGGCAAAAAAATGGAAGGCCGAACATTATACAGTATTGGGATGCAGCTCATTGTTTCACGCCTGATTCCGTCAGCAGCATTCTGGATCCTGGCTTCCAGTTGTCTATCAATTCTTACATCAAAGAGCCCCCCGATTTTGCGATGTTCGGAAGAGCGACGGGGATTCGAAACGCAGAATGATGGGTGATATGCAGAGCCAACCGAATTCACGTCACCCCATTCGGGGTTTGATGGGATTTGCTGGAATGCTTACCTGTGGTTTTCACCACAGGCTACCAACCGCCGCTGCTCCGCAGCCAATCGCAGACAACAAACGACCTTGGCAAGAGCATTTGCGATTGGCTGCGGAGCAGCCGTGTGCGGTAGCCTCGGGTGCAAACCCGAGGAACGCTGGCCATGCGAATGCGCAAAGCTCCGGAGGAGCGACGTCGATGGTGTGCGTGGTAATGTTCGAACTATCAATTCCGCGTTGCTCCGCCATCGTTTTTTAACGTCATCCGATTCGGGCGTCTTAGATTTCCGGATGATTGGTGACCTCTGGCTGGCACCACAGGCTACCAACTACCACTGCTCCGCAGCGAATCGCAGCCATTAAAACCATGGCCACAAACTCATGCTACTGCGAACAACAAGTTCCACCACAAAGCTGTTTTTGAATGGAACTCGAACGCTCGTTCAACACTGCAACGCAACCTAGCAAATGGACGCAAACAGTTAAGCGGTGTAAGATTCGTCGACGGTGACATTCGCCGGTTCTGATTTTGGCGAATACAAATGCTCAAACAATTTTCTGTAGTGGAGAAGGCGTCGTGGCAGATTCAGATAAAGCCGTCATTGAAAGGCTACGTGAAGAATGCGACACGATGCGTTCGCGAGTCGAAGCGATATTGACGTGCGAGGCTGCGATCGAATGTCTCGAAGCCGAGGACGTGTTTGGGAAGAACTTTGGGGAACTTCTGTTCTCGGACGTGCGAGCATTGTCTGAGGCAATCAAAACTGCAGATGCCGCGCTTGGATTGACAGACGCGTGAGTGACGATCCTAAAACGCGAAATTGGATTCAGATGCATACTGTTCGCGGCACGATTTGAATGGAACCATTGAACACGGACCACCACCAACATGAGGCACAAGTTTTGACCACGGATTTCACGGATTACACGGATAAATTGCGGTTCATTCCATCAGTGCTATCCGTGTCATCCGTGGTAAAAAACAACTCATTTATGACCGCATGGAGTGTAGTTCATTTCAAACGTCCGCTTCGTCGGCTTGCGGCTCGTCCACTGAGCAATCAGCATCGGAGGACAGGTCGGGCTACTTTTCTGACAGCGTGACATTCAGCCGCTTGCCAACTGCATGCGCCAGCTTCTTCAGAGTATCGAGCGTTGGAGATCCTGCACCGCTGAAGAGTCGCGACAGGTTTGCACGGTCGATCCCAGTTCTGGCTTTGATGTTTTCCAACGACAGATTCTGTCTGTCACGTTCCGCGCTGATCGCTGCCACAATGTCAGCAATCTGCGCTTCTTCCGCATCCAGCCGCGCGAATGCTTGACGGGCTTGCTGTTTTGTGGCAGCAATCACTTCCGGACGCTCCTCTTCGGCAATCGCCTTTCGAAGTCTGTCCCGCATCGCTGGCGTCAGCGCGGGCACCAGTCTGACGGAAGCCTCGTTTGATGCCGTTGACTTCTTTTTCATGGCTTGTCCTTTAGCTCGAACCCAGTAATCGGGAGCACGCACCATTCCACTTCAATCCACTCGAAGACATACTGCCAGTCTTGGCAAGTCAGCCCGTGTTGTTGCACTTTATCGACACTCTCGCCCTGTTCGTCGGACCAGAGATATGCGTAAACTGCCATCCGTCATTCCTTCTGAGTGTTGGCACAAGATACAACACTGATTGGGTGTTGGCAATAGCGAAAAGCGAATGGTTTGAAGCTCATTGCTGATTCGATGATCTGCGGCCCGATACTGTTCGGCCAAAGACAAATGCGGCTAACATGAGCTGGTGCCATGCACCTGAAAGCTTTGTGTGATTCGCAACTGGACGCAACCAAACCGCCTGATCGGCAACACTTCAGCGTACCGATTCACCGTCGGCAGTCATCCAGAAATCTTCTCTCGATTCCTTGATGATTTCCAATCGGTGCTGGCCGCGTATCCGAATTCGCAGACATACATATCTTCATGCCTGGAAAATACGATTGAGTTCTGGCCGACAGAATGGTGTCGCAGTTTCAAACGCCACTGCGTCCCACGCGGTGTGACTCGCTGGTTTCGCTAGCCGTTGTTGCCGACTGGTGCGAAGCTTGTTGCTTTCCCCGGCCAGCCGAATCCTCACGAAGCGGTCAAAGGCATCTGGCCAGCTCCGTGGTACAAACGCATCTACAAATACATCCGCCCAGCCGACTGGATTCAGCAGCATTGGCGTTGAATGGCGGATCTTCTACTAAAACTTAGCTCGAACAGTTACACTCGGCACCACCGCTTGCGGGTTTGTTTTGTACTATTGCAGGAGTGCCGAGATGTTGAACCTTTCCCTGGTCTTCGGTTTGCTGTTGTCGGGTTTGATGCTTTGCACTGAAGATAGTCCAGCAGTGTCGCTGAGCGACTCCGAAGAAGGATGGACGCACGCCGCTCCCAGAGATGACGCGGCTCCGACATTTGCGTTTCAGCCGAAAGGCGGATTGAATCAATCCGGAAGTCTGTTGATGACGTCCGACAAACGCGAAGGACTGCACGGCTGGTGGCAACAGACAGTGCCGGTTGAAGGTGGGCGATATTATCGCTTCTCTGCTTTGCGGAAAGCGGTGAATGTCGAGTATCCTCGACGGGCGGCCGTCGCTCGCGTCTTTTGGACTGATAAAGACGGCAACGCGGCCGTACATGATTTCAATGCAACAACGACCTATCGAGAAGGCGAGCGTCCAAGATCAGAGCCTGAATATCCTGCGGACAGCGCTGAGCAATTCGAAGGTTGGACAGAAGTGGCCGGAGTCTTTCGATGTCCGTCGAATGCGACTCAGGCCAAAATTGAATTGTCGTTTCGCTGGGCGAGCGATGCGTCAGTCGAATGGTCGAACGTGCAACTGCAGGCCATCGAAACACCGAAGTCCCGTCTCGTGAAACTGGCAACGGTCCACTTTGGTCCTGCAGCCGGAACGACGAACATGGAAAAATGTCAGCAGTTCGCTCCTCTAATTGCCAGGGCTGCTCAGCAGAAAACGGATCTTATTGTGTTGCCGGAAACACTCACGTACTTCAATTCAAACCGAACGATGGCCGACTGTGCGGAAACGATTCCCGGGCCTTCGACACAATACTTTGGAACGCTGGCCAAGCAACATGATCTGTACATTGTGGCTGGTCTGGTAGAACGCGAGCAGCATCGAATCTTCAACGTCGCCGTGTTGATCGGACCAGATGGAAACGTTGTCGGTAAGTACCGCAAGGTGGCACTGCCTCGTACGGAGATTGACGCGGGGGTTGAACCCGGGGACGACTATCCTGTCTTTGAAACTCGTTTCGGCAAAGTCGGTATGATGGTTTGTTATGACGGATTCTATCCGGAAGTCGCCAGAGAACTCAGCAATCGCGGCGCGGAGGTTATTGCGTTTCCTGTCTGGGGCTGCAATCCGTTACTCGCATCGGCCCGTGCGTGCGAAAATCATGTTTACGTCGTGAGCAGTACTTACACGGACATCGCAGCGAACTGGATGATCACCGCCATCTTTGGACGCGATGGACGCCCGCTCGCTAAAGCGAAAGACTGGGGCGAGGTTGTGATTTCGGAAGTCGATCTGGGTCAGCCAGCGATCTGGCATAGTCTTGGAGACTTTCACGCAGAAATCCTGCGACATCGGCCACCAGTAACCCCGTCAGTTCCATGATGCTTCAATTCCCACCGCAACTGGGGAAATTGGCATCATCGCTTGCTGAGCATCCTGAACTCGACCAGAATCGTATGTCCAGTGCATTACTTTTTACAGATCTCTGAAGGTTATTCGCAATGAAGGCTATGTTGTTAACTGAGTACAAGAATTTGACGGTAACGGAGTTTCCAAAGCCAGAGATTTCTCCAAACGACGTCCTTGTACAAGTTCGCGCCTGCGGGATCTGCGGCAGTGATATTCATGGCTACGATGGCAGCACAGGCCGGCGAATTCCGCCTCTTGTAATGGGACATGAAGCGGCCGGAGTCATCACGGAAATCGGCAGCGCTGTGACATCATTTAAGATTGGCGATCGAGTCACGTTTGACTCAACCGTTTGGTGTGGACACTGTTTCTTCTGTCGGCGCGGTGATATTAATCTGTGCGACAATCGCATGGTGCTGGGTGTTTCCTGCGGTGACTATCGCCGTCATGGTGCGTTCGCGGAATATGTCGCAGTGCCGCAGCACATCTGCTATGAAATACCTGCCGGTCTGCCGTTTGAACACGCAGCAATGATCGAAGCCGTTTCGATCGCGGTGCATGCCGCCAACCGGACGCCGGTCTCACTGGGCGATACTGCGGTTGTCGTTGGCAGTGGCATGATTGGCTTGCTCGTCATTCAGGCGATTCGCCTTGCTGGTTGTGGTCAGATCATTGCGGTCGATCTGGAAGAAAGCAAACTCAGCAAAGCAAAAGAACTTGGTGCAGATGTCGGCCTTAAAGCCGATGCCGTTGACGTCGCTGCTGAAGTAAAGAAACTGACTGGCGGACGCGGAGCGGACGTGGTCCTGGAAGTCGTTGGCTTAGCATCAACGGTGAACACGGCAATCGCGTGTGCTCGTAAGGGCGGCAGCGTTACTCTTGTTGGCAATCTTTCGCCAAAGGTCGAAATGCCGCTGCAGGTGATCGTGACGAAGGAACTGACAATTCACGGCACCTGTGGGTCTCGCGGCGAATATCCAGCCTGCATTGATCTGCTCGAACGCCGTGCAATTCGCGTCGATCCGTTAATCACGGCAAAATCATCACTGGAAGACGGTCCAGCCTGGTTCAAGCGACTGTATGCTGGTGAACCAGGTGCCATGAAAGTGATCATCGATCCGACGTTATGATCACCGTTGGGTGTCTCAAATCTACGCTACTTTATTGGGTAGCCGAATTCTTCCGAAGCGGTGGCCTGTCGCGTCATAGAGCAACACTTCGTTAGAAGCTGACGACCAAACGGCAGCAAGCTTAACGGAGCGTGGACCGTGCAGGACAAACTGAAAGCCACAGCGGGCTCCGTTTTGTCGCAGTTCCAGTTCCGTCATCGGAAAATGGTGCTCAAGCAGGTTTTCTTTTCGGCAGAGGGCAATATGGATAAATAACCGGAGCTGTTCGAGTGATCTCACGTCGGCCGGGCTTTCGGGGAGACGGGAGACGGCTGCGGGCTGACACATTCAGAATCGACCTTTGCAAGGAATTCAGCGGATGTATCTCCATGGACGACTCTGCAGATTTCAATGGGCATCCAAATCTGCACAGTGCTTCGTGCGAATTGAGGTATCGGAGCGCCGATCACTAAACCTTCCGAATTCAGCGGGCGCTCCTGACAAGCGGAAATAACCGTCTGTGACGTACGACCGTACGAACCGTGATATTCTGGATCTCGATTCCTCAAAAATTCGGTAATTGTGGCGTCCTGAGTGAAATTCTGCCAAATCGTCGGTTTGCTCGGGGAAACCAATCAGCAAAATTGCTGTGATTCCAGCACGATATCATCTACGAATAATGTATGCGGGGATGTCGCAGCATTTGGAACTGTCCGTTTCAAAAATGCGGCAAAAAATTTAATGTCAAGTCTGGCGAACCGTTGCAGATTAATACACGTTGCATCAATCCTGATGCGGGTACTGATGACGCAAATTCTGCGGTCGATCACAATCATTGGATTTGACGAGACCCAGGGTGTCGTGTAGCCTCCATCCAGGAGAACCAATTCGTCAAAGAATCCGGAAAAAAAGTCGTGGATTCGGAACGATTTGTGCAAAACTCGATTCCTGTCGTAGTTAGTCTGTCCCGCCTGATCAGACGTCCGGGACGTTTTTATAAGCCTAGCGGAGTATCGATTTAAAATGCTTGGACAGCTTATTCCTGTTGGCGGCGGTGACCCAATCCCAATGAATCGCCCGAAACTTTTGGTTGGTCGACGTTCATCGTGCGACATCAAACTGGATTTCCAGAACATCTCATCGCACCATTGCGAGTTCGAATTTCGCGATGGCTACTGGCATATTCGAGATCTCGGCAGCAGCAATGGTATCAAGGTCAACGGAGAGCGCTGCGATTCGATGTGCGTGACTCCCGGTGACACAGTCACAATCGCAAAGCATTCGTTTACGATCGAGTATAACGTGGCCGCCGATGCTGCTGCTCCCCAGGAAGAAAATACATTCTCACGCAGCTTGATGGAAAAAGCGGGACTTGAAGTCGAACGCCGCAGTTCCAAAGAACCGAAATCATCGCAAGCAGCGTCATCAAAATCCAAGCAAGTCCGGCGCGCGACGACAGAAGATGACTTCATCATGGATTGGTTAAACGACGAGTAGCGCTTTGACGCAGCTTAATTTTCCGGGAGATCTGTAGCGAAAGTCGTCAAAACTTTCGGCAAATGGCTGGCCGAAAATCTTGACGAGTTTCGCTACTTTTTGCGGCCATTATTTACTGCTGCCAAGGCCAGTCGAATCCGATGTCCAGCGCCGGCGATGAATGTGTCAGGCTGCCGATGCTGATGCGATCGACGCCGCTTTCCGCGATGGCTCGAACAGTCTGTAACGTCACTCCACCGGATGCTTCAAGCAGCGTTGACGCCGAGCTGGATGCATCCCGAATTGCGACCGCCTGCTGCATCGTCTGTGGCGACATGTTGTCCAGAAGAACAATCTCCGGCGATTCCAGCAGGGCATTGCGCAGCTGGTCGAGGGAATCGACTTCGATTTCAATCTTCGGATTGACGTGATGTGCTTTCGCATAGCGGCGTGCATCGGCCACAGCGGCGGCGCATGTGGAATCACCACGGGCAGCGATGTGGTTGTCTTTGATCAAAATGCCATCGTACAAGCCCATGCGATGATTGGTTCCGCCTCCGCATCGCACGGCATACTTCTGCAACAGCCTGTATCCGGGAAACGTCTTGCGAGTATCCAGGATCACGGCTTTCGTATGCTGCGTTTCGGCCACGAACTCGGCCGTGCGAGAAGCAATTCCGCTAAGCAGTGTCATGAAGTTGAGTACCGTGCGCTCGCCTGTCAGCAACGTTCGCACAGGGCCTGAGATCGAGGCGATCAGTGTCTGGCGCGCAACCGCATCGCCATCCTGCTTGTGATACTTAACAACTACGGAAGCATCGAGTTCTGAAAATACGATGGGCAGCAGTGTCAGTCCACAGACGACGCCTGATTGACGCGACACGATATTGACCGTGGCCTTCAGGTCAGCGGGAATTGTGGAAAGACTTGTAAGATCGCCAACATCACGCAGATCTTCCTGCAGCGACATTTTTGTAAGTGTTCGTGCGGCAGCGGCACATTCAAAATTGAACTCAATCGCCATTGGTGACGGTTCCTTATCTCAGTCGATATAAACAAACTCATTTGCGTTGAGAAGAACGCGGCAGAATTCTGTCAGGCCTTTCGAATCCACAAAGGCAACAGATGCGTTCAATTCTTCAATTGATGGTTTTCGGCCGAATGCCGACTGAAACGCCATCGTCACATGCGATGCTGTCGCTGAATCAGGCAGGGCCGCAAGTCGAGCAGCAAAGTATTCCGCCTGTTTCAACATAAATTCGTTGTTCAACAGTGCCAGCGACTGCAAAGCCGTTGTCGTCACATTACGTGTTGGCGACAGGTTCGCCGCGTTCGGACAATCCAGCGTCGTCAGAAATGGATCCGGCGTCGTGCGGACGATGAAGCGATAAATACTGCGTCTCCAGAGTTCCGGCTGATCCGCCGTGATGTAGGTGTAAACCGGAGCGTATTCTTCTCTGTAGTCAAAGTCGCGATAACCGGGACCGAACATTTTCAGATCCAGTTTGCCGCTGACGGCGAGTACTGCGTCACGGAGCGATTCAGCGTCCAGTCGGCGTGAGTTCTGACGCCACAATAATCGATTGTCAGCATCCAGATTTTGTGGCGACTGCTCAGCGTTCAACGACACCACGTCTGACCTGGATGACTGTTGATACGTCGCACTGAGGCAAATCAGCCGATGAATTGATTTCAAAGACCAGTTGTTTCTCTGCAATTGATTCGCCAGCCAGTCCAGAAAATCCGGATGTGATGGCAGGCTGCCACCCAGCCCAAAATCGCTTGGTGTATCAACCAGCGCGACACCAAAATGATGGTGCCAGATTCGATTCACAATGACGCGTGATGTGAGCGGATTTTTCGGAGACGTGATCCAATCGGCCAATGCCGTTCGGCGTTGAGCATCGGTGATTTCGTTCGTGCCAAACGACGCAGGCAGCGGAAGGCATGAGATTGTACCCGGACTGACTTCGTCGCCTGGCTGCTCCGGACTACCGCGAAGCAGGACATGTACGGTTGCAGGCGGCTCAGCATTGACTGCATAAATCTTTGCCGGCGTCGGCACTGCTTCAACCTGCAACTTCAATTCGACAATATGTTGTTTGATCGCAACGATCTTTGCAGCGTCGATTGTCGATTGCGTGAAGTCTGCAGGACGCAGAACAGCGTCAGCGAAGCAAATCTGATCGTGACTGATATCGTTGCCGTTGTCCGTAGTCATCAGCGTTAGAAACCGGGCAGTTGCCGGAATCATGATATCGACTTCGATAAGTCCGTCGTCGCGTCCAATCGCCAGCCGCTGAGACTTCAATTCACCATCGACGAAAACGTGAAAACTGGCACCCGCTCGTGGAGTTTGGCCGAAGTAACCCGCTTGAGAAGTAAATCGGATGACTTCGCTGAGCCCGGCATTTCGCATCTCATTCAGATCAAACGTAATGGCTGAATTTGCATGCAGGGATAACAGCGTTTGGTCTCTCTTTGCGAAATCGATGCCTGCAAGTTCAGTGGAGAATTGCGAGTTGACCGGACCATTGCGAATGGCATCCCAGGCTTTACCACTGGTGTTCGGTATTTCTGCAGCAAAGATACCCGTCGAAGATATGGGCACTTTTGCCGAGTCACCACCGTCCGGAATGACAACACCATCAATGAATGGCAGCACAGATTTTTCGAATTGATTGATGGGTGCGGCCTCAAGGAATCCGCGACGTGATTCTGTAGGCTTTCCGGACGCCGGGTCAATCGCAGAACCCGGTTTTCCGGTGCCATGTCCGTCGCCGCCACCAACGATATCTGCCAGACCCCAACCATCACCCTGAAGTTCGGCGAGTTCCGATTTTGCTTTGTTGAGTTGCTGTTCGAGTTGCTGCCTGCGATCAATCACCTGCTGTTGTTCAAGCGGCGACAGGATTCGATCTCCCCGCTTCACACCGGCAAACACAGACCATAGCGAGTAATATTCGCGTTGCGAAATCGGGTCGAGTTTATGATCGTGACAGCGGGCGCAGTTAATCGTGATTCCGCAGGAGGCCGTCATTACCTGTGTAACCATGTCGTCCAGATCATCAGCGCGGGCCAATCGTTTCAGCACGGGGCTTGGTGTTTCTGCCTGACCGACGAAATCCCATGGACCTGCCGCAAGAAATCCGGTCGCGGCGATGGCATTCGGATCGTCAGGTCGCAGCACGTCGCCAGCAATCTGGTCGCGCAGGAATTGATCGTAGGGCATGTCCGTGTTGAGCGCCTGAATCACCCAGTCTCGATAGTGCCACGCGTTGTCACGACGCTGGTCGCGTTCAAAGCCGTGAGTGTCGGCGTAGTGAGCAATATCCAGCCAGTGCCTGGCCCATCGTTCGCCGTAGCGTGGCGAAGCCAGCATACGATCGACCAATTGTTCAACTGCATCTGGCGAGGAATCGTTGACGAACTCGTCGATGTCAGTCATCGACGGCGGAAGGCCGTGCAGATCGAAAGCCAGCCTCCGAATCAACGTGCGTCGATCGGCTGGTGCGGATAAGGCCAGTTGTTTCTGATTGAGTTTTGCGAGGATGAAACGATCTACATCATTTCTGATCGTTACGTCATGCTGATCAGACACCGTTGGCGGCGAGACTTCCTGTAGGGGCTGCCATGCCCAGTGATCACGTCGAGGATCATGCATTGCCGCGCGATCGTACGCGGTTTCCGGCCAATGAGCACCAGCGTCAATCCATTGCGTTAGAAGCTGGATCTCACTTGAATTCAGAGGCTCACCTTCAGGCGGCATACGAAAGTCAGGATCAGCACTTGCAACGCGACGTACCAATTCACTTTGGCTGGAATTTCCAGCAGTGATGACCGGCCCATTGTCACCGCCACTGAAAGCCGTATGCTTTGCGTCCAGCCTCAGTCCACCCTTTCGAACGTCGGCGCCGTGACACTGCGAGCAGTGCTGCACGAGCACCGGACGTATCCGTGTTTCGAAGTCGATATCTTCGTCAACTGCTGTGGCGTCAGTTGCTGCCAGCAGGCCGCAACAAGCGACGGCAAATATCGTGGTGAGCGGTTTTAACATGCTGCGACAAGACCTCGGCGGGATGTTTAAGCATTACGCGGCGAATATCGCGAATCGCCTTCAAGCATATTACTTCCAGATACAGCGAATGTTTAGTCTGTCCATAAAATGGCAATCTGAACAAGCAGGCTGTCGATTTAATCCCAACTCGAAGCGTCAGCGAGGGATGTTTGTCGAAAAAAGCTGGTAATTTTATCCCTCACTGACGTGTCGGGTTGTGAAAACCCATCAAATCGACTGTCTGCAAGCAGCGCGGCGGTAAAACGACAGAAGCCCGGCCTTCGAAAAAGGCCGGGCTTCCGTTCACATCAAATTTGCAGAACCGAAACGGTTATCGCTGAGATTTTCGTTTTTCGTCCTTTTCCGTAACTGCTCGTGGCATTGCCAAGGCTGCTAAAAGTCCGGCAGTGACAGATTCCAGTGTTATTTCTTTGTCAGAAACGACCATGTTCCTGGCGGTCACAGCTGGGACAGCAACGACTTGCGTTGCTGCAGTGACAGGTAAGATCGATTCTGAATCAAAGTCGCCGGTGAAGAAGGAATCAAGAGCGAACTCCTCCATCACAACATCAATGTCAGCGACGGGCTGTGCATGATCCGTCGAAACAGCGGGCTCTGCAAGGAAACTCTCCGCTGCCCCTGGAGACAACTGTACGATCGTGCCAGCCGGATGGGCTGTGATACTTCGCACATCATCTTCAAGCAGGCCGTTTGCGTACGCGTTGACGACCACCGAAGCCAACTGGGTTGAAGCCAAAGTATTGTCAGAGTCTGACGGCTCTGGAACACCATCAGATGACACAACGCGGAAATCCAGCGGCTGACTCCAAGCACTCGTTAAATTGTTCGTCGTGACAACTCGAACCCACCAGCGATAAGTCCGATTTGGAGCGAGAGTCGTGGTTGCGGTGTAGAAATTAGAAGTCCCCGCAATGCCACTGACATTTATTATTGTAGGCTGAGCAGTGTTGGTCACATCCTTGATCAGGATTTCGTACGAAACAGCATTCGCAACACTCCGCCAGAAGAACGTTGGCCTGTTGTTTGTCGTAACGGTTCCTGGTGAAAACAGAACTGGAGCATTAGAAACGGTCGCATTTACGGTAAAGTCAGCAACTGCACTCCAACTGGAGTAGAGTCCGTCTTTGTCGATCCCACGAATCCACGCTCGGAAATCTCCATTTTGCAAAGGCAGCGTTGGAGTGTATGCCTTGGGATTGGCAGGCAGATTCAGTTCGCGAATCACCTGAGTAGCACCAGTCGTGAGATTATTCACCCACAGGTCATACGCGACAAATTCAACGGCACCAGTCCATCGGAATGTTGGAGTGCCGGTTGTGACGGTGCCAAGTGGTGCAATGATACCTGGAATCGGGATCTGGAAGTCCTTCGGAGCACTAAACGCAACAAAAGCACCGCTCGCCGGAACTGCCTGCACCCACCAGCGATAGCTAGCGGCTTGCATCTCCCTGGGTGGCGTATATGTGATCTGTGCTACACCATTGACATGCGGCACATTCACATAAATGGCTCTGCTGGTTCCAGTTGTCAGATTATTAACCCACAGGTTGTAGCTGACCGCACCCTCGATCGCATTCCATGTAAACGTCGGTGTCGTATCCGTTGTGACTCCAAGAGGCGAAACCGTAACTGGCCCGACTCGATAGTCCATCTGGAATCGATAAGGGTCGCTCCACAAGCCAGCTTCACCATCTGCTGCGATTGTTCGCACCCAAACGACGTACGATCCATTTGGAAGTGGCGTCGTCGGTGTGAACGAGTTTGTTGTGAGAGCAGACTGGTAGATGAATTTGTTTGCTCCACCCACCCGATTGACCCACAATTCGTAACGAGGTGCCCCCAGATTTGTCCACGTGATCGTCGGTGTTGTATCAAGCGTCGCTGGAGCCGGTGATGTAATCGCAGGACGCCCAATCGTGAACGTCGCTGGTAGACTCCAGTCACCCACACTGCCGTCTGCATCGTATGCGCGCACCCACCAGGTAAAAGTACCCACGCCCAGAGACGAAGTTAATTCTAAGCTGTTGGTGGATATGAACTCGTTTCTGTACACCGGACCTTTGTAGGTCGGCTTCAACTGTGTGACCCACAAGTCGTACCGCGATGAAGCAGGCACGGCCGACCAATTAAAGACAGGCGTAATATCGTACGTAGTTCCGACCGGTGACGTCAGAGCGGGCTGCGTAACGTTGAAGAAGTAAGCGTCACTCGTTGAGCTGCCGCTGCCATTCGTCGCTATGACAGTGACTCTGTATCTGCCCAGTGTCAATCGCGTGGCTGGAGTATAACTGGCCGTCGTCAAATTGCTGACATTGATGACGTTCAACTGACCAGTGGTGACGTTATCAATCCGAATCTGATACTTGGCCGGGCTGGCCTGCCAGGTAATTGTTGGGGTCAGATCACTTGTATTGGCAAACGGACGCAGGATCACAGGCTTTGACGGGATGCCAACAGTGACGACTCTATCAACGAAACCTTTATTGCCGAAGTTGTCCGTCACAATCAAGCGAACTGTATAAGACGATCGAGCTGCATTGCTGTAAGCATTCGTCGGTGAAATACCAGTCGCGTCAATCGTGAAATATTGGTACGGATCGTAGGCAGGATCGGTCGGTGGGACCGCCTGAGCAAGGCCCGTTGGATTCCAGTCGAAGTCCCATTGCCATGTGACGATACGACCAACCGCCGGATTAGGATGAGTCGAAGTGGTGCCATTGAACGTTATCACTTCGTTCAGGCCCGCCGGGTTTGGCGTCGCTACGAACAGAGCCACAGGTCTGTTGACCTGATATTCGACAGCCCCCTGATCAATGGAAATAATGCCATCGCCGTTGCCTTCGATCAGACGAGGGTTTCCAATGGCGTCAAACTGCCCCAGCGGATTCACTGGATACAGTGCATTGCTGCCAGCGTCAACTCCTCCACCGTTCAATATCAAAGCGTTGTAACCAACACCGTTGTTACCGGTCGCGTTGTACTGCAGAGCAGTCGTCCGGTTTGCCAGCGGCGTGGCATCACGCCCAAACCTATCAGACGTCTGAAGTCCCGCTGCCGTGGCTGTTGCCTGACGGGCATCAAGAACCTGAATCGAATTGTTACCCTGCGACAGAATAACGCCCAACAGATCCTTGTTTGTCGATCGATTCGTCACTGGTACGCGGGCATCTGTAATGTTGCGTTCGACAATAGAATTGGCCAACTGTGTGGCAAACGACACATCGTTGCCAATTCCGCCGCCGCGAGAACCTGCGGCGTTATCCGCAACAGTCACATTAATCATCCCGGCAAACGCACCTGACTCATTAAAGACACCACCGCCGCGAGAAACAGACGTATTAGCCGATAGTGTCGCGTTCAGGTACGCAGAAGTGCCAGTGTTATTTACTGCACCACCACGTGATCCTGCCACGTTCTGGGCGATAGTAGATCCGGTCACTGTCAGCGTGCCGCCAGTGAAGATTCCGCCGCCCTGATTGAAGGCTTCGTTGTTTCTGACGTTTACGTTTGTGAGAGTCAGCCTACCGCCAGCGATCGTCGGCGATCCAGTGACGATGACAGGCGCTTCGTTAAAGATACCGCCACCATCAAATGCCTGTCCCCCGGTCACGGTAAGATTTTCCAGAGTCAGCGAAGCACCTGGGAAGACGTGAAACACTCGATCAAGCAGTGCTGCATTAATAGTCGTCTGGGAAGCGCTGACGCCGCGGATGATCAGATTTCCCTTGACGTCCAGGTCGCCAAACACGCTGTCATCTTCAAATCGTCCGGCACGAGTCAACGTGTATGTTCCAATACCAAGTACGATCACATCGTCGCCCGCAGTTGCATTGCTCTCCATCACAGCCGCTCGCAGCGATGCCTGGTTGCCGCTATCCCTCACAACTCCATCGCCAACAACAGTATCTGCAGTATCCAGTGTTGTTGTGACAGTGTTCGCCACGACCCACGTATCTGTGGCATTGGCAACCAGCAAGCTGGTATCGGTATCCTTGATTCCGGAAGCTGCCGCAATCAACGACACAACATACGTACCCGCTTCACCGGAGACGGCTCCAAGGTTCAGCTTGTATTGAGCTGCCGTGCCGGGAGTTGCAACAAACATGCTGGCTGTCAACGGAATGGTGACACCATTTCGCGTCAGACGAAGATCTGTCACATCAACCCCAGTCACATCCTCGCTGAAATTCAAAGTCACGAAATCAACTGCTGTGCTGCGAGGGTCAGGTGAAACAGCAACAAATGAGGCCGTTGGAATGGCTCCTGGCACGTTTCCACCCGGCAAGTTGCCGCCGGTCGTTGGGGTAACGACGGAATCAATCCCGGCACCACTGCCCCCGAGTCTGCCGCCAGATCCCAGGCCACTCGAAGACCCGCCACCAATACTTCCGCCTCCACCAGGTGGAGATGCCGCCGGTGCGTCGATCGACAGTAAGTAGCTTCGCGTCGTGCCGTAGTTGAACGTCTTGCCAAGCACGTCAAAACCCGTGTTTGAAATTTCGGTGCTCAGGACTTCGATAATGTATTCCGTGCCCACGACTAAGTTTGCCGCGATTGTTCTGGTACCGCCCGGAGCTACGATAGTGTATCTGGGAGTCCCGTCAGCATTGGTAAACATCGGAATTTCTTCGTTTCGGCTGCCCGGATCCACTCGATAGATCAGATACTGCAATGTATCGCCAATTGAGTCCGTAACGTTCAGGTTGATGTTCGCCGCGCCGGTACCGGCGGCAGTAAATCGATAGTAGTCACGATCACCTTTGACGTCGATATTCAGATTTCCATCTGTGGTGCGGGCGTTCACAGAATTGGACGGTCCCGCAATAGTTCCAAGATTAGACGCGGAAACAAAAGCGTTGTTGTCGTCCAGTTCGTCGGATTGAATTGGCATTTCGCCGGAGCGGACGTTAAAGATGTCTCCGCGCGACAGAGAATAAGGCGTCAATCCGGTAAATGACGGTGTGTTAATACCGGTGTCCCACTGATAAGCAAACTGATTCGCAAAGAACGGCTGCGTGTCAGTCATACTGACCACGGTGAAGAAACCACTAAAACCGTCAGTAGCACTCGATTGGGGAAACGTGTTTGTTGGCACGCCTGTGATTGGATTAACAAAGTCCGACTCGATTCGCCAGGTTGACGTACCGGTGCCGTCGTAGCTCCAGTCAGGGGCAGGAAGGATGGCGTGAGAGCCCGGAATGTCCCCGATCAGATCGTCGTCGCGGCCGATCGTTCGCGTCATGTTGCGTTTGCGAGAATTAACGTTTCCGCGGGTGATCCAATGTCCGGGTTCGTTGTTGAGATGTTCATGATTTGGAGCCGAGGATGTAACTGTGTCTCTTGACTTGAACTCTGGTTCCCAGTTGTCCTGATATGCAAATCCATTTGTGACGTCGAGTGAGTTACCGACGTTTTCGCGGAACGAAAGATCGAGCCTGGAAAGAGGATCGCGATATCCCGAATTCCACGAGAATGCAGGCACATCTCCAAGGTTGAAGTTGGAAAACGACTGAGTCGCGAGTGCGGACGTGAAATTGTCGAAGTAAACATCCGCACCAAAGTTACCATCGAATGAGTTTTTCCAGACTTCAGCATCAATCCCGCTCTGCCCAAGTTCAAGCCCCGCATTTGCGACCAGCAGTCTACCGACAGTATCGACAGTACCTACACGAATAACCAACCCACCAAGCGTACCTGGCGTCAATTGCGTGTCGTGGGTCCAGTCTGGCAGATAGTTGCCAGTCCTGTCATTGGTCCCGAATGAGCGTTCGATGGGAACTCGGGCCTGATCGGTCGAGTTGCCGTTCGACTGGATCAGGTTTTCCTGAACCCGCAACTCAATATTGGGAGTGGAAACTGCGTTGAAAACTGTTGCAACTTGCGCCAGAGGGTCGGTCGAGCCGGTTTGAAGTTGAGTTTGGGCTGCGGTATTCATGATATAGATACCTTCCAGCCGATTTGAAATCACGACGTTGTTGATCAGGTTGATATAGCTGTCACTGCTCACACGATTGAGAATATCGATGCCGCGTCCACCATTACCCACAATGCGGCTGTTGGACACATCCATGGATGATCGAGCCAGGAATGCAACATCCTGCCCGCCGCCGGTGATTCGAGGAATACGAGTGATCGAATCAGCCAGATATTCAATCCCATCGCTGACATTGCCGTTCACTACAGCGTTATTGACAATCAGATGTATATCCGTCGCAGTTTCATCTCCATGTTCAGTGTTGCCCCAGCCTCTCGCGGCGTTATTTTCCTGAGCGGCGTCATGACCAACGTCGATACCATTGCTTCCATTGGATTGGAAAAAGTTTCGATTCGTCTGGACAACTCTTTTCAGATTCAGAAGGTCGCTCGAAGGGCTATTGTGCTGAGTCAGCTTCAACCCGTCTTCACCATTGTTGCTGAAGTAATTTGCGTTTTCGACAGTGCCATCACCGAAGCTCGCTGAAACACCTTGTCCCAACTGTACCCCGCTTTGAGTATTTCCAGTGAATTGGTTGGCGAGTCCGGTCACCGAAATGTCTCGACCTCCGACGCGTCGACGGTAGAAAGTGTCCGTCTTGTCATCAATGGACACCATGCGAACACCGTCTTCGTCATTGTCGTTGAACTGGTTACCAACGAAGACTAACGTTCCGTAGGAGGTTCCCTGATTTCGCAATCCCGTCAATGTGTTGTTATTAAAGGTTGAGTTTGTCGCCGTCAATTTCGTGGTCAAAACGTCGTTATGGTAATCGGTATCCAGACTCATCCCGTCACCGAAGTTATCATCAACGTGAGATTCTGTCATGTTCCAGACAACACCAACCGTCTCAAACGCATAAATCCCAACACCCCCGGCGGAATTGTTTGACCCCGGGACATTGTCATCCGGGTGAAAACCCTGGCCGCCAGGTGTATGGCCGTTTGCAGTGACCGAGTTGCGATCAAACTGAACCTTGATTCTGGCATCCGCCTCAAGTCGAACACGTACTCCGTACTGGGCATTCTGATCAATGACGTTTTCATTGATAAAGAAGTCCAATTCGTCCTTCACGGTATTCTGAGCGAAGATATCAAATCCATCGCCACCGTTGTTCGTACTGCGATTCTTTTCGATTACGACTGAGTTCAGGTCTGCGTCTTCGGTTCGAACAAAGTGAAATCCGTCCTGACTGTTGTTCAGAAATACCGTATTGGTGAGTTGCAAATCCTGAATACGGGTTCGATCACCCATAATGAAATTCAAGCCGTTGCCTTCGTTTCCACCGGCGTCCACTCCAATGCTGTTGCTGTCGATGACCGACTTGGAAAACAACGAAACGGCTTCAGTGGTGGATAGATCCTTTGCCAGGCGTATGACGATTCCGTCGCCAGCCGTAACAAGGTCCGCATCATTTCGAGTGTTATCGATCACGTTATTTCGAATCTCAAATGACCCGGTGCCGTAATCAAGAGCTTCCAACAGAATGCCGGCCCGTGTGTTTTGACGGAACGTATTACCGTCGCCATCTGCATTCACGCCGATGTTCACATTGAAGCCGACGTCCTGCAAACCTGGCAGAGCTTGAGGATCTGCGGGGTTCAAAGGCAGGTCAGTTCCCAGTCCAAAGCTGTGCGATTCGATATGGATGCCGGTTTGATCATTCGCAGTAAATATGTTGTTGACGATGTCGCCGTTGAAAATTGTACCGGTCGTGACATCAACAAATATGCCCGCCATCCTGTTTGTTTCAATTCTGTTGCCACCGATTCGCTGAGGCAATACATGACCGGATGGCGTCAACTGGTTCAATGGAGTCCAGTTTCCTCCACCCTGATACGCACCGTCCCCAGTCTTTCCGATCAAACTGAACGTGTCTGCACTCAGCACCGAAACTTTAAACGTGCCATTTGCTGCGGAATTGCCCAGCACGCCTGAAATACGAATTTCGTCGCCGGTCTGCAACCCATGTCGAGGCGACGTAATCACCATATTCGCAGTGTTGCTTGCATTCGTGACCACGTTTGCCGTCCAGGATCCGAATCCTGACGATGTGACGTACGCTCCGTTGCCAGTTGAACCGTCCAGACTAAACCTATTTGCATCAATGATAGTGACTTTTTGCAGCCCATTTGCCGCCGTATTGCCATTGACATTATTGACACGGATTCGCTGTCCAGATGTCAAGCCGTGATCGGGTGACGTAATGACAATTGGACCGGCATTCGTTGCCGCACGGATGGTTCCTTGAGGAATCGTATTCTGCATATCCACAGTGACCAGCCCACGACTGGATCCGTCTGGCTGAAACTCCGGCACATACCAGGTGCCGCTTGGACCTTTATAGCCGACCTTGGCTGCGGTACCGTTAACCCCATTCAGCCGAAATCTGTTATTGTCGAGTACCGTAACGACATGCAAACCGTTAGCAGGGTGATTGACGGTTGGGTCATCATTGACCAACCCTTGCAGCATGATTTGAGTACCGGTCTGCAGACCGTGATTGAAAGATGTAACCACAACCGAACTCAGATCCTGGACCTGCTGAACAGCACGGCTGCGTGTCACACGCGGTAGAACCGCGATTCCATGCCCGCCGTTGTTCTGAATCTGGTTGTCAAGCACAGCACCCGTAAAATTGCTGTCCGTCATTTTAAACTGAAGTCCGTCCGATCCGGAAAACGACAGCGTGTTTCCCTGGATGACACCCGTGGTGTCGCTGTGGGCATTTGCGTCAATCATGATGGCGTTGGCTGGCGCACCAGTGATAGAATTATTAACAATGCTCACATTGCTGGCGGGAGAATTCGTCAGGTTCAGCAAAATTCCTTGAGTATTGCCAGCCACCCCGGGGCCAACAGCAAACAGTGATGCTGTGACCTTGTCAGGATCGCCAATCATCTGCCCCGCAACGACGCGGTTACCAGTCAAAATCGCGGAGATGTCGGCACCAATTAAATCGTCACCGAAGATTGCAGCGTCTTGTCCGATCCTCCGGTCGATGTCGATCAAGAACCGAAGCTGTTCACCCGGATCAAAGTTATTGAACGTCAGCGTCAGAGTCCTTCTGTTTGCACTCACGACACTGCTGACAAGCCCAGGTGTTCCAGTCGATCCAACAATGGTAAATGGTTTTCCTGAGGATCCTTCATCGAACACCATACCGATGCTGGTAAGATCAACGACGAAAGTCTGGATCCGCTCATTGCGAGTTGAGTTATTGGTCAGAACAAGTGGCTGCACGAACGTGTCGCCGTCGGCACGGAACAACAATCCGGCTCCTGCCGTAACGTTGCCGATGCTGTTATTTGCAATTGTCAATCCGTCAACAGGCGCATCGGTTGACTTAACATGAATGAACTCCTTGTTGGGTGAGCTGATCTCGCTGTTGTCTACGATCCTGAAGTTGTCTGCTGTTCCCTGATTAACATTCAGCAAAATCCCTTCGATGTTCGACCTCGCAACGATCCGAGACTGCGTGATCAATCCGTGACCGATGTCACTTCCGTTATTTGCATCAATTTGAATGCCGGGAATTGTTGAATCGTCGATCGTCAGAGCATCCGTATCCGCATTATTCATGCTCACATACATGCCGCGAGTTTTACCAGCAGAACTAAGATTCAATACGCCGCCTGATATGACAACGTCCTCTACCGCAAATGTGTGCAGTCCCGTCACGTTCGTCAAACTGATATTGAAGCCGAAAGAATCATATTGCGACACATTGATCGATTCGATCGCAATGCTGTTCAGCGTCCTGCCGGACAGATTGATCCTCAGAGCATCGCCGGACGACGCAGAGATCTGAAAGCCTTCCACGACAATGGAATCGTGCGACCCAAGCGCTGCGTTGTCAATCACGATGCCGCCTGTGGCATTCTGGTACAACGCCTGGTTGTCAGGATTTATTACCAGTGCTGTCAGAAGTGTTCGAGCCTCCAGCGATTCGGAACACAATGACGGCTGCGCATGTCCGCGACCGATTCGGCGAGTTGCGGATCGCTGGCTGAAATGAAGTCGAGCTGCAGAAAGCCAAGTATTCAAAAGCATGTGAGTATTACCTAAGGAAATTGACTGACCTCGATCCAGGTCAATCGCGACTCATCAAAAAAACTGCCAAATGTAGCCCGACTTGTCCCAAGTCGGGAACGCCGCAATCACCGATCACTTCACAATTCCATGTCATCCGACAGATGTAGCCCGACTTATCCTGGGTCGGGAATCCTGCAAACACCCATCACTTCACCGATTCATGTCATCCGGCCAAAACTGCAATTGCGCAATCTTCCCTTCCAAAGGACAGAACCCTACGCATCATTCGTTCGGAACAACCGTCACAACCAATTGAGAAAAACGCCCACTCGGCGACGAGTTTACGCACGAATCCCCTGTTCAGACGACCAAAGCCTGCCTAGCCAACACATTCCCCTGAGTTCCCACCCAAAACGTCGGCAAAAATCGCCGATCCTGCCGGGATAATCAAAGGAGCGGCAGCATAGCGAATCTTCGGCAAATACTGCGAGTCCGAACACCCTGTAGGCATTTTGTGCGGGAAAACAGCCCAAGTTGCCACGCGATTCCGTTGCCAACAGGAATCATTCGAATTGGCTGGCGATTCCAAAAAGTACACGTTTATCGACGTCTCGACAGCGGCTTTGACCGCGAGATTTACACGGGCCTTGATGCAATCATCCCGCTGCCTGAAATCAAATGCGAACTGGCATTACCAGAGCTGTATCAGAACGTGCAGTTTGCCCCTGCGATTTCTGATGACGAATCCTGAAGTCACAATCATGAGCCGCAAGGCGCTAGCCGCGGGTGTTGTTTCCTGTTTTTTTCACTCACCCGCAGCTCGCGCTTTGCGGCTCACTAAACCGACGACCTGCAGGCAGGACTGGCCAATTTCACGATCGACATCAACGACGTGCTGTCGTTCGCTCGTTATGATTCACGTAGTCGTCTACGGATAGAATCCTGCGCCTGCGGTTAGAATTCTTCGTGGACGGCGATCAAACTAATTCTTTCTCCCACTCAAACTCACGGAGCTGTCATGCCTAAACAACTTGTCACACTCTTCATCCTGCTTGTCGCCACAATGACACACCTGCGGGCCGATGATGCGGAATCACTCGCCGAACCTGGTGCGAAAGTGCAGAAGCTGGCCGGCGACATGAAGTTCACCGAAGGCCCCGCATGGATTCCGGCAAAGAAGATGCTCGTATTCTCGGACATCCCCAACAGCCGCATCATGCAGTGGAAAGCAGGCGAAGGTGCCTCGTTGTTCCGCGAGAGTGAACAATCCAACGGCAATATCCTCGACCTTGAAGGACGCCTGATTTCCTGTCAGCATACAGGCCGCAACCTTGTACGAATCGAAGCTGATGGCAGCACCACCGTGCTGGCCGACAAGTTCGACGGCAAGCGACTGAATTCGCCGAATGATGTTGCCGTGAAATCAGACGGTACATTGTACTTCACTGATCCGCCGTGGGGCCTGACCGGACCGGCCGAAATTCCTGGCCATTGGGTCTATCGTCTCGACCCGACCAACGGAAAGGTTGAGCCCATTGTTAAGGATCTCGCGATGCCCAACGGCATTAATTTTTCTCCAGACGAAAGTCGCATCTACATCGCTGACACTGGCGGCCACACGCGGCATCCTGATCCGGCGTTTCACAAACTCCCAGCTGGAGTTCATTGTTATGAAGTCCACAAAGACGGATCGCTTGGCAAGAAGTTATTCACGATCGACGAAGGCAGTGACGGAATGACAGTCGATACGCAGGGCAATCTTTACACTACGCACGGTGGAGTCAACATTTTCAACGCCGACGGCAAATTGCTGGAACGCATCACCGTCGCCGAAGGCCCCGCCAACGTCACCTTCGGCGGAGACGACTACAAGACGCTGTTCATTACAGCAAAAACATCGCTCTACAGCATCCGCATGAAAAACGCCGGCGCGAAACCTGTCGGGGCGAAGTGGTAAGCACTCGCGACAGTGACTGATCGCGGCGGTAGGACGGGACTCCAGTCCCGTCCTGACACGAGTTGGTTCTGGACGAGTCTGGAGACCCGTCCTACGGCATAGCCTGGAGTATAAAATGAATCGAACAGTGTGTTACCTCGTCGTTGCTTGCCTGGCTTCGTCAATCTGGCCCGCTTCAGCGTCCGCTCAAACGAAAGATGCAGCATTGCGCGTCATGAGCTTCAATATTCGATACGGCACTGCCAATGACGGCAAGGATGTCTGGATGAATCGGCAGGAACTCGTCGTGCAGACGATTAGAACCTTCACTCCGGATCTAATGGGGACTCAGGAGACGTTGCCGTTTCAGGCATCGTATATCAATGAGCAATTGCCTGACTACGCATACATCGGCTGGTCAAGAGATGACAACAAAGATGGCGAACAATGTGGGATCTTTGTTCGAAGCGATAGATTTGATATTCAGGAATCCGGCCAGTTCTGGCTCAGTGAAACGCCGGATGAAAAGTTTTCGAAAAGCTGGGATTCCTCGTTGCCACGCGTTGTAACATGGACTCGTCTGAAGGACAAAAAATCGGACGGTCACGAGTTCCTCTTTGCGAACACTCACTTTGATCATCGCGGGCAGGAAGCCAGAAAGCAGTCGGGGATCCTGCTGCGTCGTCGGCTTTCCGAGATGGCTCCGAAGTTGCCGATCATCGTGACGGGAGACTTCAACTGCGATCAGGGATCTGAGCCGTATCAGGAACTGCTGAAAGAAAATGTGCTGCGAGATTCATTTCGCACGGTCCATCCGAATCGCAGCGACAATGAAGGGACATTCCACGGTTTCAGTGGCAAACCTGGAACGGTTCGGATCGACTGGATTCTGGCCACCCAACAATTCCGTGCGGTCGAAGCGGCAATCGATCGCACCAATGTTGATGGTCGATATCCGTCAGATCATTTTCCGGTGACGGCCGTGTTTCAGTGGAAGGAATAACGCTCGACTGTGATTGGTTTGCGTTGAACTCGTTCTACGGCTCCTGCCTCTGAACAAGGCGACACGCGGTTCATACTCTGAACACGTCCACGGGATTGTACTTGCCCAGCAGAATTGGTTCGGCTTCGCACTTGAACCAGTCCTCAATCACAGTCGCGTAGACCTGACGAAAGTCGGTGTGATGGCGCAGGTCGCCGTCTTGAAGATTATTGAGACTCGGTAGTTTTCCAATCAGCCCCGGCTTCACTGCTGGTCCGGCGATGAACATCGGGCCGGCGGTTCCGTGGTCAGTACCTTCGCTGGCATTTTCTTCCACACGGCGACCGAACTCGCTGAAGCACATCACGGCCACGCGGTCCGAATGTTTCAAGTGGTCCATATCATCCAGAAGCGCTTTGACGGAATCACCAAGCTGACGCAACAGGCCTGCATGAGCATCTGGCTGTTGCGAATGCGTATCGAAGCCATTCAGAGTCACGTAGTAAACCGACGTGCTTAAACCTGAACTAATGAGCTTAGCAACCGTCTGCAATTGTTCACCAAGTCCGTTCTTCGGGTACGTGACGCTGGACGCATAAGACTTCACCGATGAACTCAATCGTTCGCTCGCTGCAATGGCGGAACTTGTACTGGACTGCACGAAGTTAAGTAAATCATTGCCGTTGCCTCGACGTGCTGCTGTCAGTTCTTCCACAGCCTGACGGAACTGCGAGTCATCGGTGCCCTGCAGACGAAACTGTTCCAGCGATCGGATTGACGGCACACGCACATCGCGCGACATCAATGCAAACGGTTGCTTGTCATGACCAAGATGCAGGGCGGTTGGATCACCGCCGTTGCCGTTCGCCGTTTGTTCCAGCATGCGGCCCAGCCATCCGTCGGTTCGATTCTCCGTGCTGCGTTGGCAGGTGTGCCAGATATCCATCGATTCGAAATGCGATCGATTCGGATCAGGGTATCCGACGCCCTGAATGATGGCCAATCGCCCGGCTTCCAGCAGATCTGCAAAACCTCGCAGTGACGAATGAAACGCCAGACCATCAGCAATCTCCAGGGTGGCGTTCCTGGCGATGGCGAGTTTCGGACGCAGTCTGCGATAGATTTCATCGCCGACAGGAATCACGGTGTTCAATCCATCATTGCCGCCTTGCAGTTCGATAACGATTAGGATTCGATCCGATTTACTTTGCTCAGCCGCAGCCTGCAACGCCGACGGCGCAAGGCCGCCAAACGTAACGACAGCGGAACCCGCAGCAGAGACGCGAAGAAAGTTGCGACGCGATGAGTAGTGAGACATGAGCTTGATCCGATGAAAAGTATTCAATGAGCAGATTATTGATCGCCACCGGGAACAGTTTTAACCTTTGTGCATTCACCCTACCCCAACTGAAACTCCGGAATAGTACACAAGGCATGCAGTCCTTCGGTAAGTCCATTGTCGCCGTGAGTTTTCATCAATGCTTCCACTCGTTCTTTTGCTGCATCCGGAATTGGAACAGCAAACAGAACCATTTCAAAGTAGTCAATAATCGCTCGCGGATTCGTAGCTTTCTGAGTTGCCAGATACTTTTGTAGCGTCGTCTTCCCAAATCGCGTTTTGTCATTCGTGATCAATGTGCGAACCAGATTCGATCGTCCCAGCAAAGTCGAAGAATTGATCCACGTGCGACCGCCGTCCCAGCCTTTAACGCTCGGCGGATACAGCAGACCCTGACCAAGCGTCAGCATCGCGGCAGCGAGATCGAAAGTATTCGTGGTGCCTTCAAGGCATCTCAGCAAACCGATCGCAAGTTCCACCGGTGAACGCACTTTTCTTCCTGCTGAAAATGGCGAATAGAAGAGGTTGCTCGTGAGGATTCGCCGCAGTACAGGTTGAATCATCATTCCTGATTCACGCAGTTGCTTCACCAAAGGTGCGATGAGCTCAGCGGTTGGCTGTGGTTCATCCATTACAAAGAACCGCACGAGTTTCGATGCGATAAACTCCGGCGCGGACTGTTGTTCAATCACAATCTGCACGCCTTCTTCCCCGCCAAAATCGCCCGTCTTGTTGAAGATGGTTTTTGTGCCGCTATCGTGTTGATACCGATTGAAACGAAACTCTTCGCGGCGAATTTCCCAACCGGTAAAGCATCGCGCGAGTTCACGGATATCGGTTTCGGTATAGTTTCCTTCGCCGAGGCAAAACAGTTCCATGATTTCGCGAGCGTAGTTTTCGTTCGGATGCGATTTACGATTCGTCGCCGAATCCAGATACACGAGCATTGCCGGATCGCGTGAAATCTCCAGCAGCAGTTTTGAAAAGTCGCCAAATGCAAATGAACGAAGAAGTTCGTTCTGCGTCAGCATCAAGTGACCGTCCGTAACCTTCTCTGCACTGGTCGCGAAGTGGCCGTGCCAGAAGAGTGTTGTCTTTTCGAGCAACTGCATGGGTGTGCTGAGCATGCGGTAGGCCCACCACGCCGAAAGCTGCTGCACGTTGCCAGTGGCGATCGCGGCATTCGACAATGATTTCATCTCAGCCCGAAACGAATCTGGTTCGGAGCCCGTCAATAATTCATCGACGACTGCTGACGGTGATTTAGAAACCGCAGCCGACAGTTCAGACTGTGTCGCCCCAAACCCGGCGCGGCGAAACAGGTGAGCTGCAGTGCGAAAGTTCCATGGCGTGTCGCTGTCGGGATGAAACTCAGCCCACGCCCATTCCGGGTCAATCATGAATTCCACGCAAGCATCCTTATCAGCAGGCGATCAACAGGTTTGGGGGAGCACACTTCAGCGAACAGTGACTTCTGCGAACAACGACTTCGGCCTCGCGCGTGCGTACGGAGCGGAAGTCTTCAGTTTCAGGTTCGTCGATGCGACGTAAATATCATCAAGAACCGCGTTCAGATGCCAGGATATTACAATGATTTACCGATCACAAGGAAGCCGCTTGACAGCAACAGGCAGATTCCGTGATACTTTGGAACATGATTCACTGGCTGCACATTCTCATGGCCGTTGTCCTCGCAGTCCCGATGGGACTTCTTGAGCACTCGGATTGGCTGGACTGCGGCGGTTCAAGTTTTCTACTGGAAGATGCAGACGCCGAAGATTCTGAATCTGCGTCGCGTGTAGAACTCGAAAAGCACTGGCTGTTTGCTGATACAGTCAATCTGCCCGGCAGCGACAGTCTGGTTCTGTCAGTTTTTCCAACGCAGCATTCGAATTCGGCGCAGATCCAATGCGCGGAGCTGCGTGGTTGTCGTCCGCCTCCGAATCCAGCAATTCGCTAGACATGCTCGGCGATTTGTCCTGGCGCGGCCTGTAAAACGCCCGTTCGGTTCAGCGTTCGGTGGCCAAGGGCGCGGCATACGAATTGCAATGCCAAGGTATGACTCTTGTTCGCGGCATCGGGATCAGTTTGAATCCTGTTTTGCTATCCATAACCGTTCTTCTGAACTCATCACTATGACTGCAACAACTCAGGGAACAAGCTTTTTAACTTCCGAAAGTGACACCAATCCATCGGAATCAACTGAAAAGCTTATTCGACGGCTGGCTGAATTGCTTCCATTGCAGGGGCCGATCACAGCGTTCGCATTCCTGAATCCGCTGCAAGGCCTGGAGGATCAACCTTTTATCGAAGCACTTCGCCAGGTTGGAGAAATCTTCGGATGTGAACCTTTCCTTCCGGAGGGCTCTTACAGAGAAAAAATGGCGCGAGGCCGAATTACGGTTGATGATTTGACCGAGATTCTTGCGGAAGAACCGGGGTTTGATGGCGAGCGGCAGGTCGCCGGAATCGTACGCTGTGCCAGTCTGCGTCTGAGTATTTTACAGCATTCGATCAATCCGGGGACGGAGCACGAACTTCACTGGATCATCGCAGAAACCGATGCTTTGATGCGGTTTCGCAGCGAAATATCTCATAGTGTCCGGGAGCGGATGATCGATTCGACTCGCCAATGGATTTCAAATAAATTTCCCGTTGCGTTGCCTGCAAATCGGTCAAATTCGCCTGAAGAGTTGCTGACGGTCGTTCAGAATGCGATGCCACGTTCAATGTTCGGCAGTTCCGAGGCAATGGACGGAAATGCCTGGGAAACAGTAACGCTTGCGCTTCTTTGGCGGATTTTGCAAACCCGCATGAAAGGTGTCGCGAACGGTCATCAGCCTCCGGCACTGCCGGTGAGGCATCGCGATCTGCTGCTGACAGCAACAAGTGAAGACAGCGATCGTCTTGTCCATGAAGTACTGATTCAATTCTGCGCTGTGTTTCTGGATCAGGGATATGCGCAGTGGAAACTGCCCGGGCGCGGAAATGGTTTCTTTCAATCGTTCCTGTCGCTGTTCAGTACGGGCGGATATCTGGCCAAACGCTGGCTGAGACCAGTGTCGGAGGAAGTGCAACGCATTCAAAAATCAGGTCAGAAAGCTTTGGAATCACTGGAACAATCGTTGTTGCTGCTTGGCGTTAAGCCGAAGGAGAAAGAACGCTTCATCCGTAGTTCCCTTTTGGCGCTTCGCGGCTGGGCCGGCATGATCTGGCAAACAGAAGATCGACCTGATCGCGTGTATATTCCGTCGCGTCCGGGAACACTGATCGAATTTTTGGCAGTGCGTTTGATTCTGGAGCGACACGCATTGACCTGGCTGTCACATGAAACGCTGGGATTGAAGGTCCCGTTGGATCAACTTCGTGAAGTCATTCGGCAGAAATTCCCTGACAAAAGTGTTCCAGCAACGATGGAACAACGAGCCTATCCGATCCTGCAGTTGGCTCAATTCCATGGCTGGACACCGCAGATGATCGCGGATCTTTCAGACTCACAGTGGCAAGAACTTGTTCAGTCTGTAGAAAAATTTTCCCCGTTCGAGCGGCGGCGAGTATTTCATCAGGCTTTTGAACGCAAGCTGATGCGGCACGCGCTGGATTGTTTCGCGATTCGTGCCAGCCAGCCTCGAATCTCTCCGGAGAAGCCGAAACTTCAGGTGTTCAGCTGCATCGACGCTCGCGAAGAATCCTATCGCAGGCACATGGAAGAAGTCGCTCCGGAAGTCGAAACGTTTGCCAACGCCGGATTCTATGGCGTTGCGATGTACTATCGCGGCGCTGGGGATGCGACATATACGACGCTCTGCCCGATCGTTGTGAAGCCACTTTACTGGATGGTGGAAGACGTCGTCTATGCTCTGGCAGATTCCGGAAGACAACGTGCCCGCGCGCGGCGATGGCTGGGAACCGCGACACATAGTTTTAATACGGGAACTCGCGGTTCAATTACCGGGGCCGTTCTGACGGCGTTGCTTGGCCCTCTGTTCACTGCGCCATTGGTTGGCCGTATCCTGTTTCCACGCATCACCGCAAAGATGCATCGCACGGCACGCGGCTTCGTCGCGCCACCGCCAATTACGCGACTACGTCTGGAACGTGAAGAAGGTACAAAGGCCAGTCCAAATGAAGACGGCATCGGTTTTACCCTGACCGAAATGACGAACATGGCCGAACGTGCTTTGCGCGACATCGGGCTGACTCATAATTTCGCACCACTGGTTGTCATCCAGGGACATGGTTCAGACTGTTTAAACAATCCTCATGAATCCGCCTATCACTGCGGAGCTTGTTCGGGAGGACGCGGCGGGCCAAACGCCAGGGCGATGGCGGCGATGCTGAACGATGCTCGCGTTCGACGTCAACTTCTGGCGCGCGGACTGGATGTTCCTGAAGAAACGCGGTTTGTCGGAGCGATGCACAATACGGCGACTGATGCCGTTAAGTTTTATGATCTTGAGCTATTGCCTGCATCACATATGCGACATCTGCATTACGCCGTGGATGTTTTCGGACGTGTCGCCGAACGCAATGCACACGAACGCTGCCGTCGCTTCGAAACGGCAAGGTTAGATTTTTCGCCAGCCGAGGCATTACAGCATGTGGACGATCGCA
>Ga0105046_10002322_pt1 | contig 29990 bp, 19 predicted proteins | sample MAT03_FD_78385 | JGI IMG/M metagenome (GOLD analysis project Ga0105046, IMG submission 78385) | Freshwater microbial communities from Lake Fryxell liftoff mats and glacier meltwater in Antarctica - MAT-03 (megahit assembly) | ecosystem: Environmental > Aquatic > Freshwater > Ice > Liftoff...
CGATAGTCGATATTGACCTTGGAGCCCGCTTCGACGCGGTGCTGACGGGACCCGTTGGTAACAATGGCGTACATACAACCAACTCCGAACTGACCTCGCTTCAATGGAAAGAATTAATCTAGGACGCACCCCCGGCATCGACCAGCCCAGGCCAGGCGACTTTCCGGCAGGCGTGGGCCAGTGGTGACAGGGAAGGCGGATTCTGGGACGGGACTTTCGTTGCGGGTCTACGCACGTGCCTCTGCCATGGCGGGGGTTCGGAATAGGATAATCCTCGTTCCATGTTCCTGAACCACGTTCCGAGTTCCACGATGGCTTTCCAGGTTCATACTTCCACCGCGAGTGCCGGCGATCGTTCGGGCACCGTCTACGAACTCATCGACGACGCGCGCACCGTTCGTGCCGAGATCTGGCCCTTCATGGGCTTCAACTGCCTTCGCTGGCAGGTCCGCCAGCCGGATGGCACCTGGGGCGACATCCTCTTTACCGCTCCTGACTGGGACGCGAACCCCGTGCCGACACGCAGCGGGCATCCGATCCTCTTCCCGTTTCCGGGCCGGATGCGGGATGGTCGATTCACTTGTGAAGGGAAGAGCTATCAGCTGCCCCTGAACGACTCGACGAAGACGCATGCGATCCACGGTTTCACGCCCCGCAATCCCTGGCGAGTGACCGACGACAACGGCGATGATCAGTGGGCGTTCGTTCGCGGTGAGTTCAATCTGCGGAAGGATCTCCCCGCGGCCGTCAGCCAGTGGCCCTCGGAGTTCAATCTCGCGGTGACGTACCGCCTCTTCAAGGATCGCCTTCGCGTGGATGCGATCGTGGAGAACGCAGGGCGGTCCGTGCTTCCGTTCGGAATCGGATACCACCCGTACTTCCGGCTGCCCGGCGTTACGGATGAGGACATCGGTGGCCACATTCTCCAGGCGAACTGCGCCGAGATGTGGGAGGTCACGCCGGACAACATGCCCACGGGCATGAGGCCGGATGCCCCCCCGGAACTCGACTTCCGCACGGCCAGGGCCATCGGTTCCAGGCCGCTGGATAACGTTCTCACGACAATCACCTCGCCGGTTGAAACAATGGCCGACCTCCGCGAACTGGCGGTATTGTCGCATCCGGCCGCGACGGGACGGGTCCGTTTCCTGGGGGATGGATCTTTCCGGGAGCTGGTGCTTTTCACGCCTCCCCATAAACAGGCGGTGGCGATCGAGCCTTATTCCTGCTCGGCGGACGCTGCAAATCTCTGGGAGAGGGGCATTGATTCAGGCTGGCGCGAACTTCGCCCTGGCGAAAGCTGGGAATCGACGGTCGAGTATGTCTGGGAACCGGTTTGAGAGCCATGAGCGAAGTGGTGCGGTCGAATCGGTTGCCCGGCCTTGGAAAAAAAGCTAGGGTTGACCGACGATCTTCGGGTGAATTGCGCCAACTGAAACTGCTCCTCGCGCCCAGGATTGCCGGAATGCTCGGAACCAAAACAGACAGGAACTATCGAGTCATCCGCTCGCTGGGTCAAGGCAGCAACGCGGAGGTCTTTCTGGCGCAGCCCTTACGTGCGCCGGAGACTCGCGTTGTTCTCAAGCGTATCCATCGACACGTCGCGGCCCTGCCCAAGTTCCGTCAGCTGTTTGACGCGGAAGTTCGCTCGATGGCGAAGTTTTCGCATCCTTACGCTGTTCGCTTCATCTCGGCATCGCTGGACGATCCGAACGGCCCCTGCCTTGTCATGGAGTATGTGAACGGCATCACGCTGGAAGCGTTGCTGGCCCGCCATCGCCGCCTGCCTGCGGACCGCGTCGGCCGTCTACTGGCCCAGACCTGCCATGCTTTGCAAGCGGCTCACACCGCGGGCATCATCCACCGCGACATCAAGCCCGCGAACGTCATGGTCGTGAACGCCGGAGCCACCGACGAATCCGTGAAGGTCATGGATTTCGGCTTCGCGGGGTTCAGCTCCAAGCCGCACCTTCAGCTGGCCGAACTGACCGGGAAAGGCTCAGTCTTTGCTCTCGGGACACCCGGTTACGTCAGCCCTGAGATGATCCGCGGCGACACCGTCGATGGCCGTTGCGATCTGTATTCCCTGGGAATCATGGCGTACGAGCTTCTGACGGGGCGATTGCCCTTCAACGTCAACGACGAGCAGAAGCTCCTGCAGGCCCACGTCTCGGAGCCACCGCCTCGATTCCACCGCATTGGCTGTGCGTTCCTGTCCATTCCGCTCGAAGGGGTGATTCAACGAGTGCTGGAGAAGTTTCCCAACGAACGTTACCAGTCCGCTCGCGAACTGGCCGAGGCCCTGGGGGCTGCCACTGGCGAGAAGGATCTTTGGGCGAAGACGGCTCCGAAGGACTACGACGCCATGTCGGGCACTGTGGAGATTCAATTCACTCCTCCGCCGCGGCCGGCTCCGAACCTGCCGATCGAGCCTTATCGCGTCTCGTTCTCATTCGACGCGGTGCTGCCGGAGAAGATGGCCGCCGCCAAGATCAAGGGCTTCGTCGGCGACTTCAGCGGCGTGGTGATCGATAGCGACCCGGGCCGAATCCACATCCGTCTCGGTGCCTCGGGCCGTTTCCGCAAGCCGGAACCCGCCGCGAATGGCTCGTCGATCCTGAGCTGGTTCAAGGTGATCCGCAAGCCGCTCGTTCAGTCGGGCAACGAGCCGATCGACATCGAACTCTGCCTGGACAAGCCCGATCCCACTTCGCCCCGCGTCAAGGTGACCATCAACCTGCGGCCCTTGCCCGAGTTCTTGCCCAAAGATCGCAAGATCTGGCAGACCCGTTGCGAACGCCTCCGCGTGATCCTGCGTCAGTACCTCGGCGGTTAACACGTCCTAACGCATCAAGTCTCTCCTCGTCCGCAACTACGCCGTTCCGAATTCCCCTTCCGCGTTTCCCGAGTTCCGAGTTTCGTTTGGTGCTGCTCACTCGTTCGAGTAAGTTGATCGCGAGAGCGAGGGCCAGGCCATGCGAGCGGTGGACGTGATCCGACGAAAGCGGGACGGCGAGGAACTGACCGCGCCCGAGATCGAATTCTTCGTCGACGGAGCCCGGCGCTCCGCTCTCGCGGAGGAAGGGGATTCCACTTCACGCACCTGGTCGGAATATCAACTCAGCGCGTTCCTGATGGCGGTGTATCTTCGCGGCATGTCCACCGCCGAGACCGCCGTGCTCACGCGGGCCATGACCGACTCGGGCGAACGGCTCGATCTCTCGGACATTCCTGGCCCGAAGGTGGACAAGCACAGCACCGGCGGCGTTGGCGACAAGACCTCACTGATCCTCGGCCCGCTCGCGGTGGCCTGTGGCGCGATCGTGCCGATGATGTCCGGCCGGGGGCTCGGGCATACGGGCGGAACGCTCGATAAGCTCGAGTCGATCGCCAACTTCCGCGTCCACCTGACCGAAGCCGAGTTCCGCCGGGCACTCCGCGAGGTCGGCCTTGGCATGATCGGCCAGACACGCGCCGTGGCCCCCGCGGACAAAAAGCTTTACTCGCTTCGCGATGTCACCGCCACGGTCGAGAGCATCCCGCTCATCACCGGCTCGATTCTCAGCAAGAAAATCGCCGAGGGCATTCGCGGACTCGTGCTCGATGTGAAGTGTGGCCATGGCGCGTTCATGAAATCCCGCTCCGAGGCGAAAGCCCTCGCAACCTCGCTTGTGAACGTCGCGAAGAGCAACGGTCTGGACGCCATCGCACTGCTGACGCCGATGGACGTGCCGCTGGGCCGAACGATCGGGAATTCGCTTGAGGTGATCGAGTCGATCGAAACGCTGAAGGGCCAAGGGCCGAAGGATCTGACCGATCTTTCGGTGCTGCTCGCGGCCCGGATGGTCAAACTCGCCGGGCTGGCGACGGACAACGCGGACGCCCAGAAGCAAGTGCGGGCGGCTTTGGCGTCTGGCGCGGGGCTCGAGGTCTTCCGAAAGTGCGTCGCTCAGCAAGGCGGCGATCCTCGCGTGATCGACGATTACTCCCGACTGCCCGTCGCCGGGAAGACGATGACCCTGCGGGCAAAGAGGTCCGGCATCCTCGCGGAAATGTACGCAGGCGCCGTCGGCATCGCGGCCATGGTGCTCGGCGCCGGTCGCGAGAAAGCGGAGGATGCCGTCGATCACTCGGTGGGTGTGGTCTGCGCCGCCAAGCCCGGCGAGAAAGTCGCCGAGGGCGAGGCGGTGTACGAGGTTTACTACCGCGACGACTGGAAGCTGAAGGCCGCCCTGCCCTTGCTCGAGTCGTCCTTCACGATCGCGGACACGGCTCCGGCCGAAGTGCCACTCGTCTACGAGGAGATTGGCTGATGGCGAGCGACCCACTCATCGACGCGGCACGAGCTGTCCGCGAACGGGCCTTCGCACCCTTCTCGCTCTTCAAAGTGGGGGCCGCACTCGAAGCGGAGGACGGCACGATCGTGACGGGTTGCAACGTCGAGTCCGCCAGTTACGGGCTGACGATCTGCGCGGAGCGCACCGCCATCGTGAAGGGCGTGTCCGAAGGGCAAACTCGTTTCCGCCGGGTCGCGATCGTGGCGGACACACAGGAACTCACCCCGCCCTGCGGCGCCTGTCGGCAATTGCTCTGGGAGTTTGCCCCGGAGGCCGAGGTGTTGCTGGCGAATTTGCAAGGAAAGGTCGTTCGCTGGACGATGCGCGAGCTCCTTCCCGCAGCGTTTGATGCCAGTCTTCTTCGGAAAAGCTAGGTCTTCGTTCGTGGGAGGATGTAGACTGTTGTCGTTCCGAGTCCCGCATTCCGCTGACTTCCATTTCCCATGATCCACGTTTCCCAGCATCCGCTGCTCCAACACAAGATGGCCCGGCTCCGGGCGAAGGACACACCCTCGCCAGAGTTCCGGGATTTGCTGGCGATGATCTCGCGGGTGCTCTTCTTCGAGGCCCTGCACGACATCGCCTTGCGGCCGGTGCATGTCGACACGCCCTTGACGACGATGACCTGCAATGAGATCGGCGAGAAGATCGGCCTGGTGCCGGTGCTTCGAGCGGGGCTGGGCATGGCGGAGGCGATGCTTCAGGCGTTGCCGGAAGCATCGGTGTGGCATCTGGGCCTGTACCGGGACCATCACACGTTGAAGCCGGTGACGTATTACAACAAGCTTCCGCCGCTGCCGGCGATGGACGTCGCAATCATGCTGGACCCGATGCTCGCCACCGGTGGCTCGGCGATCGCGGCGATCGAGATCCTGAAGAAGGTGGGCACGCCGAAGATCAAGTTCGTCGGCCTGATCGCGGCTCCGGAAGGTGTGGAAGCCCTGCAAGCCAGCCATCCGGATGTGCCGATTTACCTCGCGGCTCTCGACAGTCATCTCAACGAAAAGGGCTACATCGTCCCCGGCCTCGGCGACGCCGGCGACCGTCAGTTCGGCACAGCGTGAGCGGTGACCTGGCGAACCGCAAGGCGAACCCGAAGCGTCAGCGACGGGGTGGCCCACAGAAGTGAATTTACGAACCGCAAGGCGAACTTGAAGCGTCAGCGACGTGCGAGAATTCGGTGTGAGGTTTCCAGGACACCAAGGCTTCCACTAGCTTTCGAGGCCGCCTCGTCCCTGCCGCCGGCCGAGCGATGCTCTCACAACCGGCGGCGGAGGCCCCAGGCGGAGAGCAGGCCCATTCCGGCCTCCCCCGGAGGCAAGATCCATCACCTCCACGCGAAGTACGAAGCGGTTGGTGTCGTTCGGGCTGCCCGGCGTGGGTGCGGTGCTGTCAAAGAAGTACGACCCCTTCAACTGCCCCGCCAGGCGGATCTCGGACGAGGGACTATCAATGGTGCCGTTCATCGTACCGGGAAGGTATGTATAGCCATGGACGGTGAAGGTGGTGTTCGTGAACTCGTTGTCGAACTGGCTTGGGCCGTGATACAGCGCCGTCTGCCCTGTGGCGTACAGAAGCGTGGTCGTGTATGTGGCGATTGGCACGCCCGGCGGGAGTGGCTCCGCGAGCAGGGTCATCGGAGCGAGGAGAATCGCTGCGAACGCCGTGGCATACCTGCGGGTGGTCATTAAAGCGCGCCCTTGTTCAAACCGGGCGAAGCGGGCCAGAGCGTAGCCCATTCGTCCGGGTCGAGCAAGAGCGGTTTACAGGTAGAAAGGTTTCGCTCGTTTGATCGCGGGAGGCTTCGCACTCAACGTGCCGCCTTCCGCGGCTTCGCCATGTGAGTCGCTGAGCCGTAGGCCATCTCGGCGCTTTCCATGACCGTCTCGCTGAGCGTCGGGTGCGGGTGGATGCTCTCGAGCATGTCGCGGGCCACGGCGCCCATCTCGATCGCCAGCACGCTCTCCGCGATCATCTCGCCGACGCCGGCGCCGACAAGGCCCACGCCCAGCACGCGCTTCGATTCCGGGTCGACCAGCATCTTGGTGAGGCCGTCGGTGCGGCCGATGGCGATGGCCCTGCCGCTGGCGGCCCAGGGGAACCTCATCACCTCGTGAGGAATGTTCTGCGCCTTCGCATCGTTCTCGTTCAGGCCGCACCAGGCGATCTCGGGATCGGTGAAGATCACGGCCGGGATCGCCCGCGGGTTCCACTCGGCCGGTTCGCCCAGGATCGCCTCGACGGCGACGCGGGCCTCGGCCGTGGCCTTGTGAGCGAGGCCCGGTTCGCCTGCGATGTCGCCGATCGCGGAGATGTGAGGCACGTTCGTCCGCCGTTTGCCATCGACGACGATGAAGCCGCGTTCGTCCTGCTTGATGCCGGCCTTGTCGAGCCCGAGGTCCGCGAAGTTGGGCCGACGGCCGACGGAGACAAGCACGCGGTCGAAGGTCAGTTCGCCCGGCACGTCCTTGCCTTCGAGCGTGGCGATGATGCCGCCTGGCGTGGCCTTGATCGAAGCGACCTTGGTGTTGGTGTAGATCGCCTCGAAGTCCGTCCGGAGCCGCTTTTCCAGGATGGCGACAAGATCCCGGTCCGCCAGCGGCAGCAGGCCGTCGAGGAACTCGACGACGGTGATGCGGGTGCCAAGCGAGGCGTAAACGCTGCCGATCTCAAGGCCGATGTAGCCGCCGCCGATGACGAGCATTCGCTTGGGGATGTCCGGCATCAGCAGGGCGCCGGTGCTGTCCATCACGCGGTCATCGCCGATGGCGAAGGTCTTCGGCATCGCGGGTACGGAGCCGGTCGCCACGATCGCCTGCTGGAACTTGACGGTGGTGGTCGTGTCGCCGACGACCTGCACGGTGTGCGGGTCGGCGAAGGTCGCGTGGCCGCGCAGAGTCTCGACGCCGCGGCCCTTGGTGAGCTGGGCGATTCCGCCGGTGAGCCGGCCGACGACTTTCGTCTGCACGTAGTCGCGGAGCTTGGGAAGGTCGATGGTGGGCGGGGCGAAGGTGATGCCGAGGTCCGCCGCCTCGTGCGCCTCCTTCATGAGCTTGGCGACGTGGAGAAGCGCCTTGGACGGGATGCAGCCGCGGTTCAGGCAGACGCCGCCGAGCCTGGGGTCTTGATCGACGAGGAGAACCTTCATGCCGTGGTCGGCCGCATGTAGGGCCGCCGGGTAGCCGCCGGGGCCGCCGCCGATCACGAGAAGCTGCGTTTCGCGGACGTCAGACATCGGGCACATCTCCCAGGATGAATTGGCTCCGCAGATATTGTACGGGAGTGCCCCCGCTCAAGCCCACCCGTTGCGACGTTGCCACGGTGGGCTTCAAACCTGAGGCGTCGGTTCGATCACGCGCATCGTCTTCCACTTGCCGCTGCGGAAGCGGAACCAGAAGCAGACGCACATCGCCATGATGTGCAGCGTCGCGAAGCCCCAGGCCCAGTAAACGGGGTCGCCCATGCTGGGGAACATCGCTCGCAACTCATTCCGGTACGACACCACGATCACGGTTGGCAGCACCATGAGCGGCCATGCGAGGGCAAACGTGAGTGCCGTCACGAAGCGTGTGTCCCCGGCTCCACGGAGTGCGAAGGCAAAGGTGACATTGATCGAATCGGCCAGGGAGTAGATCGCGACGCAGACGAGCAGCGTGGGCACGATAGCCGCCATCGCCTCGAAAGCCTCGGGATCCTTGTCGCCGGCGAAGGCGGAGACGAGCACCTGCGGGAAAAGCAGGTACGCGCTTGCCACCACGCACATGTAGCCGAAGGTCCAGCGGGCGCCGGTGTAGACGGACTTCTCCGCGAGGTCGGGCCGATCGCCGCCGAGCCTCTGGCCGACGAGGATGCTGACGGCCTGGCCCATGCCCATCATCGGCAGGAACGCGATCATGTTGAAGCGGACCGTGAGCGTGGTCGCCCCAAGTTGTGCTTCGCCGAGTCGGCCGACGTAGAGCGTGAAGAGATGGAAGACGAGCACGTCCAGGAAGATCTGCATGCCCGCGGGGCCGCCGTACTTCATGAGCCGGCCGAAGAGTTCGCGCTCGAGGTGCCAGCCGTAGAGCGTGTTGAACTCGACGCGGAACTTCCTTCGCAGGAAGATCGCCAGCGCCACGACGGCCGACACTGCCGAGCCCGCAACCGTGGCCCAGCCGGCCCCGGCGATGCCCATCGCGGGGACGCCCGGAACGCCGGGGATGCCAAGCTTCGGGACGCCGTTCTCGCCGAAGATCAGGACCATGGCGAGCAGGATGTTCGCACCGGTGCCGACCGCCTCGATGGCAAAGACAGTCCACGTCTGCCCGCGGCCGGAGAAGAAGCCGTTGATCGCGCTCATCACCAGCATCGGCAGGGCCGCGAAGCTCAGGCACTGGAGGTAGGTGATCTCCAGCGGTTGCACGTCTTCGGAATGCCCCGCGAGCGCGATGAGCGTGGGAGCGAGCGGATACACGACGAGGAAGATCAGCCCGGCAATGACGGCGAAGTGGATGCCCTGCCACACGGCCGGGCCGACGCGATTGGGCCGACCGGCGCCCGTGTACTGGGCCACGAAGGTACTGGTGTAACCCGCGGTGACGGACAGGAAACCGAAGAGCAGCCAGTACCACATCACGGCCGGGAATGACGCCGCCATCTCCTTCGGATCGTGCCACGACAGGAGAATCGTGTCGACGAACACCTGCACCGTCATGAAGCTTTGACTGACGACGAGCGGCAGCGCGAGCTTGAGGAGTTCACGACTACCGCCCGGCCTGGGCAGATGCGGAATGCGGAGTTCGGAACTCGGAATCGCGGAATCAATCTCGGTATTGGCTTCCGCATTCCGCATTCCGAACTCCACCTTCCTGGATTACTGTTTGACCAGCCAGATGTTCCGGAACTGCACGGGATGGCCGTGGTCCTGAAGCATGATCGGGCCGGGGCTCGAAGGATCGCCGCCCAGGCCGGCGCGGGTGTTGTCCTTCTCGATGGCCACGTTCTCGTGGACCAGCGTCCCATTATGATACACCGTCATGCGGGTAGGTTCGGTCTTCTTGCCGTTCTCGAACTTCGGAGCCGTGAACTCGATGTCGTACGCCTGCCAGACGGTCGGAGCCTTGCACGCATTCACCCTGGGCACGGCCACCTCGTAAATGGCGGCACAGTCGTTGTTCTTGCTCTCAAGTCCATAGCTATCCAACACTTGCACTTCGTATCGACCCTGAACGTACACCCCCGAGTTGCCGCGACCCTGGCCCTTGCCTTCGGGCTCGTAAGGAACGCGGAACTCCAGGTGGAGCTTAAACTTCCCACCGAAGGATTCCTTGGTGACGATGTTGCCATGGCCCTTGTAGCCCTCCATGGCTCCGTCCTTGAGCTTCCACTCTGCCGGGGCCTTGTCCTTCTGCTTCTGCCAGGCAGCGAGGTCCTTGCCATCGAACAGCACAATCGCCCCGGCTGGCGGCGGGGTGGTTGGTGCGTCCCTCAGATCTTCCGGCTTGGCAATCTTGAGTTTGTCGTCGAGTGTCCAGGGCTCAGCCGACAGTGTGCCAACGACGGTGAGCAGGCAAACGCAGGAGAGCAGACGCATGAGGGAATCCTTGTGGGAGAGAAAAGAGGCGGGGGTGTGATTGTACGCTAGCCCAGCGATTCGACCGCTACGACCGCAGGCTTGCCGAGGCGAAGCCGGAAGCGGAGGTGATCGCAACGCCACGGCATCGGCATTTCGTGATGGCGACGATCGCTCTGCGAACTCAAAAGCAGCCTTCGGGGCTGCCAAGCGGGCAGCGAAGCAGGCGGAGCACCGCTCGCATGGGGATGACGGCCCACTCGGAACGGCGGACGATTTCAAACTGCACCTCGTGGAGCGCTCGCTCGAGCAAGCACATATCCAGCAGCGTGATCAGGGTTTCATGATCCGTGGGAAGCAATCCATCCTCGCGGGAGGCCGCGAGGTATTCCGCCACGTATGCGCGCGCCACGCGGTTGTACCACGCGGCGCCCCAGGGCTGAGCGACGGGGCGGTCTTCACCGCGAATCACGCCGGGAGGCCGACCGGGGCCGCCAGGCCACTCGAGAACCGCGTTGGCGGCGTAGTCGAATGAGCGAACCATGCTCGCCACGTCACGGAGCGGAGAGCGCTTGATCCGTCGCTCTCCGACGGTCCTCGTCGAATCGCCCTCGAAGTCGATCACGACGAAATCGCGACCGGTGAAGAGAAGCTGGCCCAGGTGGAAATCGCCATGAACGCGAATACGGTAGCCATCGATCGTGCAGTCGAATATCGCACGGAATCGCTGGAGAATGGCCTCCTGTGACTGAACGATGAGTGCCGCCAACTCGCGTTGCGACTCGGGCAGGCGTGAAGGATCTCGCAGGACGCGGCCGCAGACGCTGGCTGTGAGGTTCCGCATCCCCTGATAGATCGATCGCTGATAGGGCCGGGCGAACGCGAGGGGTGCGAAGTCGCCGATGTCCGAGGGCTTGGCGAGCGAGCGATGCAGTTCCGCGGTGAAGCGTCCGAGATCGCGAGCCGTGGCGAGAAATCCCCCCGCGAGTTCCTCGAACTCCTCGTGCGGCGGCGACTCGGATTCGGAGGTGCCCAGGGGCAGTGCGTGCGGCACCGCGGGTGGGTTCTCACGCGACAGGGCGGCGACACGTTCAAAGTACCCGCTCAGGTGATCGATCGTGTAGTGCCACGCATCGCCCTGATTCGGGATGAACTTGTGGACCACGGCGAGTGTGGCCGTGTCCATTCCCGGCCTGCGGTATTCGATGTAGCCGAGCACGGGGGCCAGTGCGTGCGAATTCTGGGACGTGAGGTGAAGGCCAAGCTCCAGCCCGGGATTGATGCCATTCTCGACGCGGCCGAACGACTTCAGAATCAGGCGAGAACCGAAGGTCACCGAGAGGTTGTTGTTCCCGCTCAGACGCAAAGCGGGCGGGCCTTCCCCTGCTTCGGGAGCAACGCGATCCGCCAGCCCTGGCAAGGGCACGGGCAGCAGAGCGCCTCCGCCCTCCACCGGAAATGTCCGGCCGCGAGCCACCCCGGCGAGCACCTGTAAACAGTAGTCCGGGACCGCCAACGCATCACAGAGCACACCCGATTTCGGGCCGCGAACACGAACTACACTCAACGGCGGCGGATGCGACGGCTCGGCTCCGTTCGGCACCAACGTCAGCGGAATCAGAGCCGATTCCGGCAGGCCATCCAGGAATTCCACGCGGATCGTGGTCAGTTCCACATCCAGCCCGTTTGGCGACACGGCCCAGGCATCCAGGATTCGGCACGTCGTGACGACCTGCCCACCTGTGCGACGCTTCTGGAAGTAAGCCGGCAATTCACGTTCGAGATCATCCCGCCCGGCACCGCGGGTGAGTTCCTGCCAGTCCCTTTGCACGCTCAGTTCCGCGAGCACGTCGAACTCGGGCGGAGCTGAGATCACCGCGGTCGGCGGAGCAATGATCGAGAACCAGAAGAAATTGTGCGGCCCCAGCGTCAGGGGGTAAGGGTTCGTGCCGATTCCGGGGAACAGGCTTCGACCGAAGAGTTCCTCGGGAATCATCCCCGCGAACTCGGAAAGATCGATCTCCACCGCCTGAACGAATCGCGAGAGATTGGCCACGACCAGGACTCGCTCGCTGTCGAATTCCCGCACGAAGGCTAGCACCTTGGGATTCGACGGCCTCAGAAACTTCATCGTCCCGCGGCCGAACGCTGGGAACTGCTTCCGCAGGGCAATCAGCCGCTTCATCCACCACAGCAGCGAGGAAGGATTGTTCTGCTGGGCCTCGACATTGATCGCCTCGTAGTGATATTCCGGGTCGATGATGATCGGCAGGAAGAGCTTCTGCGGATTGGCCCGGCTGAATCCGGCGTTGCGGTCGCTGGACCACTGCATCGGAGTACGAACGCCGTTGCGGTCGCCGAGGTAGATATTGTCGCCCATGCCGATCTCGTCGCCGTAATAGATTGCGGGCGTCCCGGGCAGCGAGAAGACGAGAGCGTTCATGAGTTCGATGCGTCGCCGATCATTGCGAAGCAGCGGCGCCAGGCGATGGCGAATCCCCAGGAAGATCTTCGCCTGGCGGTCCTGCATGTACGCCCGATACATGTAGTCGCGTTCCTCGTCGGTCACCATCGCGAGAGTGAGTTCGTCGTGGTTCCGCAGGAACAGGCACCACTGAGCCGTCTCGGGAATCGCAGGGGTCTGGTCGAAGATATCAAGGATGGGGAAGCGGTCCTCTTGCTGGAGGCTCATGAAAAGCCGGGGCATCAGCGGGAAGTGGAAGGACATCTGGCATTCGTCGCCATCACCGAAGTAAGCGACCGCATCCTCGGGCCAGGCATTGGCTTCGGCCAGGAACATCTTGTTGGGGAAGCGTTCATCCACATGCTTTCGCAGGGCCTTGAGGAAGACGTGCGTTTCCGGCAGGTGCTCGCAGAAGGTGCCGTCGCGTTCGTAGAGGTAAGGCACTGCGTCCAGCCGCATGCCGTCCACGCCGAGGCCGAACCAGAAATCGACGACGGGGAAGATCGCGTCCCACACCGCGGGGTTGTCGTAGTTCAGGTCCGGCTGGTGCGAATAGAAGCGATGCCAGTAGTACTGCTTGGCGATCGGATCCCAGGTCCAGTTGGAAGTCTCGAAGTCCGGGAACATCAACGGCACGCCCAGGTATTTCTCGGGCGTATCGCTCCAGACGTAGAAATTGCGTTCCGGGCTGTCCCTGAGGGCACGTCGAGCCCGCTGGAACCACGGGTGCTGATCGGAGGTGTGATTGATCACGAGTTCGGTGATCACCCGGATGCCGCGGCGATGGGCTTCTTCGAGGAACTCCTTGAAGTCGTCGAGCGTTCCGTAGTTGGGGTTCACACTGGTGTAATCGGCGATGTCGTAGCCATCATCGCGAAGCGGCGAGGGATAGAACGGAAGCACCCAGACGGCCGTGATGCCGAGGTCTTCGAGATAATCGAGTTTGCGAGTGAGGCCGCGAAAATCTCCGACGCCATCGCCAACGCTATCGTGGAAGGCGCGAACGTGCACCTCGTAGATGATGGCGTCCTTGTACCACAGCGGATCGTTGGAGAGCATGCGGGGCATCCATGGTCATCGACCGAGGTCGGGCGGCACAGCGATTGTACACCGTGCGGAGGCCCCCTTTGGAACCAGGGTGGAAAGGATCACCTCAAATTTCCCCCGGGACAGGCTCGGCAGGGTCCAGCGCCGCGGGGCGTCCATCGGCGGCCGTCCGAAGAGGATACCCCTGCCGCGTGATCAGATCGCCCCAGCGCTGCGTGATCTCGGCACGTTGCTCATCGCGGAGTTGATACTTGTTCGTCTCATACCCCGCGTTCAATCGCTGGTATTCCTCGAGCTTCGGCAACGCTCGATCGAAGCCTTCCAGTTCCAGGGCTTCGTAGACCTTTCGCATCTCCGCCGCGGGGTTGCTCACGAGATCCTCGTAACGCAGTTCGTGAAACCGGTTCGACGGGATCGTCGGCTTCGCTTCTTCGAGCCGCTCGTGGATGATGCGGAACTCCTGAAAGACCTTCTCCTCGAGGCCCTGGCCGGTGGGGGTCTGGAAGCCGTGCTTGCGAGCCATGCTCTTCCAGAGGTTGACCGTGGAGGGAAAGACGACATACGGATCGCGAAGGATGTGCACAAAGCGAGCGTCCGGGAACATCTCGCGCAGCACCGGCACGCGGGCGGTGTGCGGCGGCGACTTCAGCACCAGCCGCCGAGGGTCGCGGACCGTGAGCGTCTTCAGGAAATGCAAGAAGGTTCGCTTCCACTTGCGGAGTTCATGCGGCTTCAAGCTGCTGAGGTCCAGCGAGCCAGGGAAGACCGCTTTGCGATTGGGGAAGGCCACGTCCGTGTATGTGGAGGGCAGGCCGAAGAGGGCCAGCGCGAATTCGTCCTCCTGCGGGCGATCCCAGCCGAAGGGCATGTTGTCCATAGGTCGGCGATCGGGCATGAGCCACTTGCCGTAGGTCTTGAACAGGTGCTCGCTGAAGAGAATGTGGTGGGGCAGCAAGCAGGCGAAGGTGTCCGCATAGCTGAATTGATCATCGCGAATCAAGAGTTCGTGAAGGAGCGTGGTGCCCGTGCGCCAGTGGCCGATGACGAAGACCGGCGCCTTGTCGATGGGTGTGGAGCGGATGCGTTCGCCGTGAAGGCCTTCGTGCAGCCAGCGAAGGACCATGTGCGAAAAGGTGACGCACGAGACGATGCCGGCGATGTACGCGTAAGGGGCCTGGATGTCGAAGCGGTTCTTCCAGAGCAGCCTTAGCCAGGCAAAATACTCGGACCCCTCCCACATGCGGGGGGCCCATTCGCGCGTCTTCGGTGGGGATGATTTGTCGCTCACTCCCCCAATGAATCGAAATCCCTACAGCGTGTCCACCCGGAAATCGAAGCCCGAAGCCTCAGTTTTTGGTTAGGTCGCTTGCGGGCTGATGGCTCCAAGTGCGGAAGCGAAGACTGCCGACGCATCAGAGTGGCTGTGTTGAAAGGACTTTATCCAGGTCCGCGATTTCTTTTACCCTGATGCTGGATGATGCGGGTGCATCCACATTCTCTGGGTCTACAAAGTCGTCCACTCGCTCCGCGAGTGGTTGCCTACTCAAGAGGACGCGGTGGAGATCCAATGAATCAATCTCATACTCAAGTCGAAGCCGTCACTCGCGGAGCGAGTGACCTACTTTAAGGGCCCAGAGAACTTGGCTAAACCGGGGAATACCATGCATGCACGTTGCCCTTGACGCACAAGCACGGACATGGCATAGCCCGGGAAATGCAAGCCAAAGATTCAGGCGATCGGGGTGCACGGGGGAGCCCGATGGCAAAGATGTTCTTTGTGGGTGCCATGGCCCTTCTGGCGGGTGTGGGCTGTGCCACGCGGCCACCTATCGATAACCCCGTCAACGTGCGCCAGACGGGCGATGCGACGGAGATTGAAAATCCCGTACTCGTCTCGCCCGGCGTGCCGACCGCTGTTTCGTATGCCGAACTCTTCGAAAAGGTTTACGGCATCCTCGATGATTACTTCGTCATCCCGCCGGGAAGCTCCAATCGGTACGAAGGCCGCATTGTGACGCTGCCACGAATTGCGCCTGGCTTTGAACAGTTCTGGCGAGGGGGCAATCCCGACCCGCGTGAGCGACTCCGGGCAACCTTCCAAACAATGCGCCAGACGGCCACGGTCGAGATTCGTGCAGCGGATCGCGGGGGTTATCTCGTGCTCGTCGTGGTGGAGCAAGAACTGGAGAGCCTGGCGCGGCCGACCAAGGCAACCATTGGAAGTGCGTCGTTTAATGATGTGCCTTCCGTGGATCGCGTCGTGGAAGTCGTGGGACCGGATACCACCATAAACAGTGGCTGGTTCAAGGTCGGCCGTGATTTCGCTCTTGAACAGCAACTGCTCCGCCGCATCCGCGAGTGCCGATGATAGCCTCCTCGGATGGGGGCGAGTTCCGTCAGCGGCGGACAGTCGGAGACGGGACGTCGAGCCGCCGGTAGGTTGGCAGATCGGCGGGGTGCACGCCCTTCGACTCCAGTCCGCGTTCCCGAGCTTCCTGGAACAACTTGCTCGCGTCGCCCGTTCGTGGCGGGGTCTCCGCCAGTCGCAACACCGCCATGTGAAAGAGACGTAGCGGAGTTCGCCCGTGGCGAAGGGCCTCGTCGAGATCTTTCTCGGCCTTCTCGAACTGGCGTGCGGTGATCCGAATTCGGGCCCGAGTGTCGAGCAATTCTCCCGTCACACCCAGATCACGCATCGCTTGCCCGATGAGTTCCTCGGCGTCCTTCACAGACTTCGGATCCGTGGCGAGCGACCAGGCGAGATTATTCAATGCGGTGACGTTGCGAGGATCGCGTTCCAGCACGGCGCGATAGGCCGCCTCGGCTCGGGGCAGATCCTGCTTCAGCGAGAAGAACTCGGCTTCGCTGAGCCGCAACACAAGTGATTCACTCTCCTCTGCGAGGCAAGCGTCCAGCCAGCCGCGAACGATGCCGAACTGCAACTCGTTCGCGTTCCCACTGCGAAGAATGCCAAGCCCAGCGAGGAGTCGAACACGAGCGGGAACGTAACGATCCAGTTGCTGGAGTTTGGCGAAGGACTCGTTCGTGCGGTTATCCGCCGCGAGCAACCCTGCGATAGCGACCGCCGCCTCCGAGCGACTCGGCGCCAGGGCTGTATAGCGTTCCACAGCGGCGTCGGTCATGCGGCGAGCGACTGCGGTTCCATGGACCTTCGGGAACCGGGCCATTTCATCAAGCAGTTCCGCCACGCGAGCCGATCGACTCAGGAAATCCCCCGCCCCCGGCCCAGCGGCACGAACATAGTCTTCCGCAAGCACCAGGCTTCGCTCGGCTCGGCCGGCCTTCGCTTCATAACGGCACACCGCGGAGAGCGCTCGGAACTCGCCACCATGCCTCACACGAAGGCGTTCCGCGAACCCGGCCGCGGACGAGTAATCTTCCGCTTCCATCAGGATCTCAAGGGCCGTCACGAGATAGTAAAGGTTATCCGGGTCCGCTTGCAGCAACTTGTTCAGGCACTCACGGCTTTCCATCGGCTTGCCGGCGACACGATACAACTGGGCCAGGTTAAACAGATCGCGCGGCGATCCACCCTTTCCACAGGCTGCGCGAAGAGCCTTTGCAGCCTTGTCGAGAACGCGGGCTCGTTCCTCGCCTTCGAGGTACCGGCAGAGCGTGGTAAGCACCGCCGCCGTGGCGCGAAGATCCTCGGGTCTTGTCGTCGGCACCGCTTCCGCCTCGTCGATAAACGCCAGGGCGCGTTGCCGATCCGCGGCGCCTCGGCCACCGATCACGAGGAGCATGGCCAGGTTTCGCCGGGCCCACGCCTGATCCGCGGGGGGTTGTTCCTGACGCTTGAGGAACTCCTCCAACACGGCCATCGCTTCCGTCGGTATGGAACGCGAGAGCTTGATCGCCAGGCGAGCCTGAGCGTAACCGCGCCGCTCCTCGGGTGTCGTTTGCGTCGGCTGCCAGTCCTTCGATCGCGGCATCTCGACGAACGCCGCCGCCATCGCGAAGAAGGCGGCGGCCGGCAGCCGAGCCCGGCACGCCTCCAGAGTCTCACGAGCCGCGGTGTCATTCCCGGCGACGGCATGGTGAAGCGCCAATCGCAGCCAATCGTCGGCGTTTGCGTTCTTCGCCTGCGTCGCCGCGATCAGCGAAGCCTCGGCTTTCTCCTTCGCGCCAGCCTTTACATATCGCTCCGCCAGCCAGCCCGCAACGCCCGGTTCCTGCTGGACGAACGGCGGGATGGCTTCCAGCACAGCGAGAGCCTCGGTCGCGGGAACTTGCTCAACGACCATCGTCACCAGTCGCCGGAAAGGCTCGCCGCTCCAGCGTGGATCGATGGCGAGCCGACGAAGATCACGGAAGGCTCGCTCTCGTTGTCCTTCACGAAGGCTCAGCAAAATCATCGCTCGATTGGTCTCGAAGCGACTCGGTTCCAGGACAAGCGCCCGTTCCGCCATGCGGAGAGCCGCCGCGGGATCGCCCACCATTTCGTGGAGGCGGGAGAGTGCAAGGCACGCATCCGCATGAACGGGATTCGCACCAAGCGCCTCATGAAGCCGAGCGATCTGCCGGGCCGCGTCGCCATCCGAGGCAGCCCTTCCGTCGCAGATCAGCACGCTCGGGCCCTGGTCGCCCTCGAGTTTCAGGAGCGAGGCTCTGGCCTCGGCCGCGGTTTTCGAGTCACCCGCCCGGTTGGCACGCTCGAAGAGCCGCAGCCATAACGAGGTGTCCGTGGGTCGACGCATCGCGAGCAGCTTCATGTTGCGAATGACGCCCGCGGAATCGCCGAGGCGATCGTAGACCTCGATCAGGCCTGCGAACAAGCGAATTTGGTCGATCTCGGGCCAGGCGTCGAGCCGTTCGACGAGGGGATCAATCGGCCGCACATGAGCCGGATCACGGCTGTAAAGCAAGGCCCGGGCGAGTCGAATCTCCGGTCCATCGCCCGCGGCCGCCTGCGCTTCGTCGAGGATCGCGAGGCCATCGCTGGTGCCGCTGGCATCCGCCGCGAAGCTGGCGAGCGTGGCCCACAAGCGGGCGTCACCCGGGCGACGGCTCGCTTCCGAACGCAGCAGCGACACCGCCTCCGAACGCTTGCCCTGGGCAATCATCACTTCCGCACGAAGGACGATCGGCTCCGATTCCACGGGGGAGAATCGGCGGGCACACTTCTCCGCAGCCTGCTCCAACCGCTTCCACTCCTCGGGGCGGCCGCCGCTTGCCACCAGTCTGCGAACGTGCAACCGAATCATTTGAGCGAACACCGAGCCCGCGGCATACTGCGACGAACAGGCCGACTCGTACTCGCGCACGGCGTCGTCGAAGTTCCCCTGGTTCATCATCATCGCGCCCAGGGCCACGCGGGCCGGCACATTCGCGGGGTCCACATCCGCGATGCGTTTGAGCGACTTCTCCTCCGCGGCCAGGTCGCCGTTACGCTGATAGCACGAGGCGAGAAGCTGGTTTAACTGAATCTCGAGCCCCGGCATCTTCACGGCCTGGTTGCGAAGGGTTTCTAGCATCGTCTGCGCTTCCGCCCAGCGGCTCTGCTTCATCGCTAGCCGGGCGTTCAGATATTGAAGTTGAATCGCCGGGGCCTTTCGCTCCGCCAGCCTGCGAACGATCTCCTCCGTCCGCGTCGTGTCCCCCTGCTGCACAAGCAGGTCGGCCAGCGGAATCAGCAGGTCGAAGCCATCGGGCACATGCCGAAGACCTTCCTCGAGGACTCCAATCGAGGCGGGGACATTTCCGCGCACCAGTTCCAGCCAGGAAAGGCTGCGAATCATCCGGAGATCGGACGGGTACAGCGAAACGCCCTGCCGCAGCAGAGCGTGTGCCGCCGGCACATTTCGGCCCTTCTGAAGGATCTCCGCGAGCATCTGGATCGCGTCCGCATTCATCGGATCGAGTTCGAGCACCTGCTGAAGGTCCACGACCGCACGATCAAGTTCGCCCTTGGTTCCTGCTTCCGCCTCGGACGCCGACGCCACGAACGCCTCGAAGCGTGCCCGCACCAGGTACGCCTCCGCGTCGACGGGCGTCGCTGCGATCAAGCGGTGGAGAACCTCACGAGCGCCCGGAATATCGTTCTGATTCTTCCAGACGAATTGGGCCAGCTTCTGATAACCCAGGATCTGCTCGGGAGCCTGGCTCACCGCTTTTTCATATGCGATGCGAGCCTCGGCCAGTCGATTCATCCCCGTCTGGGCCACGGCAAGCTGCTGCCAAAGCGCGGCTTCCGAGGGGTGGTCTTTTAACAAGATCTCGGCATGCGGCACCGCGTCCGAGAAACGGCGCATCCGCAGACAGAGCGTCAGGGCATCCCGGCGGACGCTTTCGCGGCCTGGATCATCACGAAGGATCTTGTCATGAAGGAAGACGAGTTCGGACGAACGACGGAAGTTCGGATCGCGATCGCGCAGGAACTCCGAAAGGCGAACGTAGGCATCGTGATCCTCGGGGCAGAACTCGATGTACTGCCGAAGGTAGCGTATGGCGCCGTTGAGGTCCTTGGCTTCCGCGGCACGATCCACCTGTCGCCTTAGGGCATCGGGGATGCGGCGAGCCTGAAGCGTGTTCGCTCCGAAGAGCACGCCCGTGAAAGCGGCGAGCACGAGGAGTAGCTTCAGGAGGAACGGTTTGTTGATCGTCGGCATGTTCCCGCGTCCGTGCGGCGCGGGGAGCGGCCGGCTGGCACCACTGCCACCCTGGCGGCCCTGCCCCCCGTGAGGAAGCAATCGTAGAGCACCGCACAGGCGCGAATCAACCCCAACCCTTCGATTCAACGTGGACGTTCCTGGGCTGCCATTTCCATCCGCTCCAGGAAAAACCGGGCGAATCCCGCCTGCCGCGGAGCAGGGAGCCCCCAACCCGGCGGCGGCAGGGGATTCACCTTCTGAAACTGTTCACGGGCCCTGGCGTTGTCCCCGTCATAAAGGGCCAGCAGCCCGAGATCGAAGTGATAATCGGCTTCCACCTGTCGCCGCAAACGCAGGCTATTTATCAGGATAAACGTACGCTGAAACCCAGCCAGGAGCGCTCCCGACAAGCCTAATGGCGGCCCCGCCTGGAAGAGTGGGATCGCAATGTTGAAATCGCCCAGCGGAATGTAAGGCTTCAGAATCGCTTCAGGTATGCCAATGTTTTCCGACCTGAGGCTCTCCAGAAGGCTGGCGGCTCCTCGGTAATTCCCAAGGATGTTCGCCAGCATCAAGGCGAGTTTGCGAGTCACGATTCGCAGCTCCGGATGGGTCAACTCTCCTTCCCGGATCGCTTGATCGAGCACCGCGAGATGCTGGCCCGCCTCACGAACGCGACCGAGATAGAGTTCGAGAGCCACTTGCTGCACCACCACGAGCGGCCAATCTTTGCCGAACTCCTTGCGAAGGTCCGCCTCCTGGAGCAGTTGCAGTGCCTTCTCGTTCAGGCCCAGCCGGCGTGCGTAGAAGTATCCATCCCGGACCCTGGGATTACCTGCTCGGAAGTCCTCGAACTGACCGTTGATGTCCTGAAGTTCTTTCTCGAGCTTCTTCAGTGCATCCACCCAGCGGTCTCGCTCGGCCGCCAGTTCCGCGTTCGGCCCTGTCGAGGCAAGCTCCGCCGAGACGTACTGAATTGCCAGGCTCAGAAACTGACGCACCGAAGACAGCGAACGCACCTGTTGAGCCCCAAGGAAGCTTGCGAACTCCGGGTTCTGCTCCGCCAGGTTCAAGCGGCTATTCTCTTCCAGAACGGTTGCAAGAGCCCCCGCAAGGCTTATGGGTGAGAACGCCAGCCCTCGTGGCTGTTGGGTGCCGGGTGGCGGAACGAGTCGCAAGGCCTCCTGCATGGCGAAGGCCATCGTCGCACGGCGAGTCGGTTCGTCGATCATCAGCGTCGGCTCGGAGATCGCCCTCACCAGGGCGAAATAGCCATCGGGGTGATCCGGATTCGCTGCGATCGCCTGGCGTGCCCCCCGCAACGCCAGCAATCCGAGCACAGCTTCGTCCGCCGGGTGAGTGTTGGCGATCGAAGGTGCCACAAGCTGGGTGATCAGCGGATCGAAGGGCTTCCCCGTGTTCGCGAATAGCAGGGCCACACCCTTCACCTGTCGGCCGCGTAAAGCCAGGTCGTCCTTGTAGTCGATCCAGTGGATCGCCTCATCCGCCTCGGACGCCGCCGCGGTTGCGGGTGGGAACAGGTCGTCCAGCAGTGTCTGCGGTCGATAGAGATCGGTCGACGGCACGTTGCGAAGGCCAGCATTCGTACCGAACGCCAAGACCGTGGGGTTCAACCGAAGGCCGTCAAAACTCGGTCGCGACTGCTCCGGCGATGGCCGCCAGCCCAGGATCGCCGAGCGTCCGCCAAGCGACCAAAGCGACCAGTGATCCTCGTCCTTCAGCAATCGAGCCACACTAAGGCCCAGCGACCGCCCCGCTTCGTAAAGGCCAAGGTAGCTGATGTCGTACTTCTGGGTGATCTTCGCCACCTCTGCCATGTTCGGCTGCGCACTGCTATCCGGGCGTGTGCCAACGTTCGAGCGAAGTCGGGTGTAAGTGGGAAGCTCCGGTTCGTGGAAACCGTAGCGAGTATTCACGAACACCTTCTCCGCGGGGGCGAACCAGGCGCAATAGTTCCCCAGTTGCGTGGAGAGGAGCACGCCACGATCCTGCGGTGTGAGTGCGCCGCTCTCCCGCCAGGCCTGGATTTGCTCGGCCGTCTTCCGCATCGAGGGATCGGGGATAATGCCCCATGCCACTCGAGGCGTGTCCGAGTCGTAGTCCTGCGTGGGGTGCAGCCAGCCCGGCCAGGCAAGCACGATCAGCACGCACATCAGCACCAACCCCAGCCCCCGGCCGAAGGTCCCGGCGAAGAGCCACATCGGCACACGCGACTCCGGGAGGCTCGCACGCACGAGGCGCTGGGTGAAGGAGTTCAGCTGCCCCGCCAGCAATGGGACACTCACGAGGGCAAAGAAGGGAATTGCCGAAACGGTTCGAAGCGAAAGCAGTGCAAAGGCGAGCCACAGAAGCAGATGGCCGAGACGTAATCGACCGACGCCAAGGCCGAGCACGAGCCCACCGCCCACGAACAGGATCAAATACGCGGCACCATTTACGTTCCTGCCATTGCGGGCCAGGTCCGAGTAATCACCGTCCAGAGGGCTCAGTAGAATCTGACGCTGGAATAAGGGCTCATTCGCCATCGCCGTGGAATGGGTGACCTCGATCGGCAACTGCCAGACGTGAAAGTGATGCGGGTTCACCATGCACGCGAGGAGGCCGATGAAGAGCGACTTCGCGAGCGTGCTCGTCGCCGGCGAGGCACCCAGCGGGGGATTGGGATCGTCGGATTCGTGGGCCTTTCGCCAGGTCTGAATGGCGGAGCCGACGAGCAGAGCGGCGATCACGAGAGGGCCGAGAAAGAACCACTCGTCCAGATTCGACCACAGGGCGAAGAGTACGCCGAGGAGCGATGGCAGCTTCCAGGAACCCGCAGGGCTGGGGATTCGGAAAAGCAGGAACAACAGCAACGCCATGCAGACCATGGACGCGCTGATCGGCGAAAGAAGCATCTTCGGCGCCGCGGCCAGGAGTGCAAGAACGAGGACGAGCACCCAGGGCCACATCGATTGGCCGCGGCGGCGGATCGAGAGCAACAGGCCCGCGGCGCCGGCGAGCGAGAGCGCTTTGAGCACCACGAGTGCGACGCCGCCCAGCCGCGAGTAGATCTGGTATTCCAGCAAATCGAAGAGCCATGCGGGGTTGGCCCAGTAACGACCGACCGTGGCGAAACTGAACGGATCGATGCCGAAGGCATACTGACCCTGGGCGAGCAAGCGGCCAACCGCAAGGTGCAGCCAGACGTCCGCATTCCGTGCGGCGAAGGAGGCGAGCAGGAACGCGAGAGCGATCGCGAGAACCGCGAGCAAGCCATCCGCGGGCGTATACCACCTCGGCCATTCCGACTCGGACGGAGTCGGCGGAGGGGCTTCGGCAACCGCGGATTCACTCAGGTTGTTCGTCGGGGGTGGCGGCGCGTTCAGCTTCACGGCGTCCTCTCGATCGGCCGGCGTGAGGATCCGCGGCCATCGCACATTCTACGTAAGGCCCGAGTGATGTCTTTACGATCCCGGGTCGCCCGGAGATCGCGCCACCGGCGGTTGCAGCGTCGGATAGCGGTACGACGGCACCGCCGGCGGCCAATCCGGCCGATAACTGGGCAGCGGAGCACCGGGAACGTCCTTCAAGCCCGAGTTCGGTCGCAGAGCCCCGCCCACACCGATAGATTCTGGTTTTCGAGCGATCTTGTCCGAGAAGATTTCGAGATCCTTCGCGATTCGCTCCGCTCGGCCCATCACTCGCGCCAGCGAGAGTGCCGCGTCATTGAGGTTGTGGTAAAGCATCGGGTCACTGAAGAACTTGGTCAGGCTCCCGCCGCCCTGGCCGAGGCCGCCGGTGAGGGCTCGCAGTTCTTGCATGCTCTTCGCAAGCTGATCGAGTGTGAAATCAAGGTTCGCCACCATGCGGTCGGAGCGTTCGCCCAAAGGCTTCGTGAAGGCCCGCAGGTCATTCAGAATCCCCTCGGACTGGGTCACTCGTGCGTTCAGCGAGCGGACCGTCTTCTCGCCTTCATCCAACAACCCCCCGATCGCCACGGTGAGCCTGACGAGGTTGCCGCTGAGCGAGACAAGGTTCTTGGTGAGTTCCGAGAACTGCTTACGATTCTCGGGGGAAAGCACCTCGTTGACGCCGTCGAACATCTGCTTCGCGGAGTCAAGCGTCACCCTCGCGGACTTGATCGTGGCCGTCACTTCGGGTTCGTTGCGGCGGATCGCATCGCGTACGTCCTCCACGGCCGGTTGCAGCATTCGCAGGAACTGGCGGGCATCGCCGACGAGAGCGCGAAGATTCGTCGCATCCCGCTTCGCGCCGGGCGGCATCATCTGCGGCGGGATCGCACTCCCCGGAATCACAGGGGCCACGGCCACAAACGCGGCGCCGAGGTCCGGCTCTGGGCTGCCGATGAATTCCTGAATCTGCCGGTTGGTCTTGCGAAGCTCTGGAAGGAATTCCCGGCCATCCTTCGCGAGATTCGTGAACTCCTCGACGGCTCGCTCGATCTTCGGTGCAAGGCGTTCGAGCTTCTCGAAAGTCGCCACCATGCGATCGAGCGATTGCTGCGTCGAAGGAAGAATCCCCTGGGCCTGGCTCATCAGGCTGCGAGCCGTGATCGGCGGCAGACCCGCAATGTCGCTGCCAGGTTCGTAAGTCCCGGCGATCGGCAACGGCTTCCCGTCATCGTCCACGCGAGGAAGGAAGTCGATCGTGGTGTCGCCACTGAGCAAGCCGCGGGCGATGATCGCGTCCTCATGGCGTCGAGGCTGATATTTCCTGTCGACGTCCGCACGCACGAAGACTTGGCCCGTCTCGGGGTCGAGATCGATGGCCGCGACCTCGCCGATGCGAACTCCCGACTTGCGGATCGGTGTTCCCACCGCGACGCCCGGTGCTTCCGAAAAGGTGAGCGTATACCGAGACTTGGCCGTGAAGAGCGACGGCGCGCCGCCGAACGCGACGACCAGCCCCGCCAGGATTCCCAGGGTCACGAGGACAAAGCCGCCGAGTTTCACCTTCACGCCACGGTCACTCATGATCGATCCTCCGCGAAACTCCGATTGAGGGGATTCCTTGCCACGACGCATCGCCGCAGGCAGCAGAATCCCTTACTCGTCTTCCTTCCCCGCGCTCATGCGATCGCGGGCCTCACCTTCCACAAACTGCCGGACTCGCGCATCCTCGGACGTCGCGAGCCCTGCGGGCGGGCCGTCGTAGATCACCTGGTTCTCGTCCGCGCCGAGGCGTGCCACGGGGAAGAGCATCACCACGCGATCCGCGACCTTCCGCACGGTGCGCATCTCGTGCGTCACCACCACGCTCGTGATCGGCCGACGACGTCGCGCCTTCAAGATCAACTCGTTGATCACGTCCGTCATGATCGGGTCAAGGCCTGTGGTCGGTTCGTCGTAAAGCATCACGTCCGGGTCGAGCGCGAGAGCGCGGGCCAGCCCCACGCGTTTTCGCATCCCTCCGGAGAGTTCCGCGGGCATCTTCGGCTCGACGGCCGCCGCGAGGCCGACTTCGCCCAGGCGTTCGTGGACGCGGCGATGAATGTCGTCCTCCGCATAACCCCCCTTGGCTCGCAGCCCGAAGGCGACATTGTCGAACACATTCAGGCTGTCAAACAACGCCGCCTGCTGGAACAGGAAACCGACGCGGAGACGCATGCGAGTGACCTCCGCCTCGGTCATTCCGCGAATCAGTCGGCGTTCAAAGAAAACCTCCCCCTCGGTGGGCTGCAACAAGTTGACGATGAGCTTCAGAAGTACAGTCTTGCCGCAACCGCTCTCGCCGATGATCGCGAGGGTCTCGTGAGCACGGATGTCGAGCGCGAGCTTCCGCAGCACCAACTGCTTGCCGAAGCGAATGCTTACGTCCGCGAGACGGATGATCGATGTCGTGTCCTCAGGCATTCGTCGTGGTCCTCACAGCATCTGCATCCCTTGCATGGGCCAGATCAGGTCGTGAATCGTGTTCGAGAAGAGCGCGAGGAAGAAATCCAGCACCAAGATCGCGACGAACGAGTACACGAACGCTTCCGTGGCGGCCCGGCCGACTCCTTCGGCGCCCGGCCGGCTGTGGAAACCGCGATGGCAGGCGATCAACGCCAGCACGCCTCCAAAGAGCACGGACTTCCCGATGCCCACGAAGATATCCCACGGTTGCAGGAACGTCTTGGAGTGCTGCCAGTAGTGGAAAGCATCGATCTTGAAGATCTGCAAGCAAACGAGAGAACTCCCCGCGAGCCCCATCAGATCCGCAATGACGCAGAGCAACGGAATCATCAGCACGCAGGCGAGGAATCGCGGCCCCACCAGATACTTCACCGGATCGACGCCAAGGCAGGCGAGCGCATCAATCTGCTCCGTGACGCGCATCGTCGCGAGTTCCGCAGACATCGCCGAGCCGACCCGCCCGGAAAGCATCACGGCCGCAAGTACCGGGCCGAGTTCCTTCACGATGGAAAGATGGATGACAGCGCCAAGCGACGTCTCAAGGCCCAGCGTGTGGAACTGGCTGTAAGTCTGCACGGCGAGGACCATGCCGATGAAGGCGCCAGTGATGGCGACAACGCCGACGGAACTGAGCCCCACCTGCAAGCAGATCGTCAGGAGTTCGATGGTGCGGAAGGATCGCCCGGTAACGCCGCGGGCGGCGCGAAGGGAGAAGAGTGTCCAGTCGCCGAGATTCTCGGCGGCGTTGCCGGCGCGTTCAAGGGCCGCCGCGAGGAGTGCCGATTCTCGGGGCTGTGCGGGTGACATGGATCCCACCGTCCTGGCCGGGGATAGGGGCGGATCGTGGTTCGGTCCGCCGCGCTGTTCTCCCGTATCGGATGGAGGAGGAAGGCGAAGTCGCTCAAAGCGTGGCCACGTCGCGAATCGGACGGCCGTGGCGCCATTCCGTCCACACGCGCCGCACGGGATCCCACGTCCAGCCGCTGAAGGACTCGCCGACATATCGAGCATTTTCGGGAGAACCCTCCTCGTGGATCGGATTCGTCGCCCACCGCGACCCGTTCCGGGCGGCCTCCTGCTGTCGCACCGTCGCCAGTTCGCCCTGGCCGAGCATGTACACCACGACGGCAAGCACCACAAGCATCACGCTCGGGGCGAACGGCAGAAAGTGGATGAGCCCAAGCCCCTGTAGCCCGAGCAGAATGGCGATGAGAGTCGCCACGCGAGCAGCGATCTCCGTGGCCCGAAGCCGGCCCAGCCGCGTGGAGAGCAACGCCCGGAACACCCGTCCGCCATCCATGGGGAATGCGGGAATCAGGTTGAAGAGCAGCAACCCGATGTTGATCCAGAACAACTGGACCATGAAGTCGTGGGCGAGCGACGCCCCCTTCACGGGAAACGCGAGGCTGCCCGCGGTCAACCCCAGGAAGAGGCCCGCCGCGATGGCGAGGTTCACCGCCGGCCCGGCCAGGGCCACGACGATTTCGTGCCAGGGGTTCCGCGGCATACCTTCAAGGCTCGCCACGCCGCCGATGGGGTAAAGCGTGATGTCCCGCGTGCGGATGCCGTAGGATCGCGCCGCCAGTGCATGCCCGACCTCGTGCAGGGCCACGCAGCCAAAGAGTGCGAAGACCACGGCCACATCAAACGCCGCTGCCTCGAGGCCACCGTTGGCGAAGCCGCTGAAGACGATCAGCAGCGGCAGGATCCAGAAGGTGCCGTGGACGTAGAAGTCGATGCCGAAGAACCGGCCGATTTTCGACGAGGATAGCATGATTGGCGAGGCTCCTTGAACAGAACGGGACGCTCGAAGCCCGGCATCTCGCTCCTGTTCCTTATTCGCTCCGATTCCGAATTCCTTGAAGATCCATCTTTACGAAGTTACCACGTTGGATACTCAGCAAACGTGCAGGGATTTCAAGAATCGCTGCGAATTTTAGAAGAAGAGCATGGCCACGATGTTGAAGTAAATGACGATGCCAAGGACATCGGAGAGTGTGGCAATGAATGGGCTGGACATCAGCGCGGGGTCGCCCCCGATCCACTTGATGAGCATGGGCAGCAACGCCCCGACGAGAGCACCGGTCACGCAGGTCCCCATCACGGAGAACGTGACGAGCCAGACCAGATGGGTGAAACGAGCCCCAGCGATGATCAGATCCGTTTCGACACTCAAGGGGGTCAAAAACCAGGTTCGCAGAATGGCAAGCAAGCCGAGCCCCGCCGCGAGGGCGAGGGCCATCAGCAATTCGCGTCGAAAGACCTTCACCCAATCGTGGAGCTGGATCTGCTGAAGCGCCAGGGCACGTGTGACCAGCGTGGCCGCCTGTGAACCAGAGTTGCCACCCACGGATAGACACAGCGGGATGAACACCAGCAGGAACGCGATCGATTTCATCTCGCCTTCGTAATGGGCCATCACGTTGATCGTGACCATCTGGAAGATAAAGAGGACCGCGAGCCACTTGAAGCGGTTGTACCAGACCGTCCAGAATTTCGCTTCGAGATAGTTCCCCTCGATCGGTCCGACCGCCGCCTGGCGTTGCAGCGATTCGGTGGCTTCTTCGGTCACCACGTCGAGCACATCGTCGTGCGTGACAATGCCCACGAGGCCGTACTTCTCATCCACGACGGGCACCGCGATGAAGTCGTACCGCTGGAAGATCTGCGTGACCTTTTCGAGACCGTCGTTGAAATGCAGGGCCACGAGCTCCGTATCCATGAGATCCCGCACCATGGCCTGCCTGGGAGCAAGGATGATGTCGCGAAGCGAGATGACACCGAGCAAACGGCGCGGGGCGGGTGAATTGTCCACGCGTCGCGTCGGTTCATCGAGCACGTAGACGTAATAAATCGTCTCGCGATCGGGGGCCTGCTGGCGGAGAAGTTCGATCGCTTCGGCGGTGCTCACCGTCGCGGGCAGCCAGGCGTAGTCGGTCGTCATCAGCGAGCCGACGGTGTTCTCGCCGTACTGCACAAGTGTGGCGATGTCCTTGCGGTCGGCTTCGTCGACGAGCCGGATCAGGGCTTCCACGACCCTTGGCGGCAATCGGCGAAGAAGATCTGCACGGTCATCGTGCGACATCTTGCCGATCAGTTGCCCCACCTGGGGCCGGGCGTTTTCGATCATCTCGATCTGGCGGGCGAGCGGGAGATACTCGAAAATCGCGGCCTGGGTGCTGATGCTGCTGGGGCTGATGACTTCCCAAATTTGCTCGGGAGTGTACTCGTCATCCAGGGCTTCGACGACGGTGGCCGGGTGAAGCGATTCGCAGAACGCGGACATCGCCTCGGCATTGTTCTCCTCGAGTAGGAGCTTCAATTCGGGGCCAAAGAGAGGGTGGGACATGCGAACCCTTCCGACAAAACTCGAGGCTCGGCCGATCGCGACTCTTGCTGCCTACGATTTCATCATGGGAACTCTCGCAGTTGACGCAAGTGATGTTCCCTCCGACGCGAAGCGTGGATCGCCAAGCTCGAGGGAATCGACCACGGTGAAGAGCGGCCTGGGAGAGGGTGATCCCTTGTCGCGAGGGGGGAATCGAATTAGGTTAACGGACTGTTGAGAACAACGTCCCGTTGAAGGAGATTCTGCATGGGTCGCAAGCGCCAAGGGCCGAGCAAGATGGACCTCCGCCGCGCCGCCGAGGCGGCCGAGGCTCGCGAACGCGAGGCGGGTGCCGAGGAGGAAGAGGAAACCACCGAGGAGGAAGAGTCTGAGGCGGAAGACGCCGAAGAAGTGGCGGATGTGGAAGCCGAGCCGGAAGCCGAGGGTGATCTCGAGAGTGACGGTGACGACGACGACGACGAGAAACCGAAGAAGAAGAAGGCCGCCAAGAAGCCTGTGAAGAAGAAGGTTGCCGCCCCGAAGAAGCCAACCACCCGTCGCGCACGAGTGCCGAAGGAAGTTCGTCTCAAGGCCGTGTGGGTCGTCTTCGATAACTCGAGTAAGCGAGTCGAAACTTTCCCCTTCAGCCAGAAAAAGGAAGCGGAAGAATTGCTGGCCCGGAAGACCGAGGAAAAGAAAACGACCTTCTACATCAACCTGGTGAAAGATCCTTACGA
>Ga0105046_10002323_pt1 | contig 29989 bp, 25 predicted proteins | sample MAT03_FD_78385 | JGI IMG/M metagenome (GOLD analysis project Ga0105046, IMG submission 78385) | Freshwater microbial communities from Lake Fryxell liftoff mats and glacier meltwater in Antarctica - MAT-03 (megahit assembly) | ecosystem: Environmental > Aquatic > Freshwater > Ice > Liftoff...
AAGCGAGCCTCCCAAGGTCCCCGCAGTCGCTTCATGGCAGCGCCCACCATCCCCAAGCAACAACCCAAAGCGAAGAAAAAGGCGAAGGCCCAACCAGTCAGATCCACTGTGCGGAGCTACTAGAGGCCCATCGACTTGCAGATGATCTCCTTCATGATCTCTTGCGTGCCGCCGCCAATCGGCAAGAGGCGAGCGTCCCGCGAAAGGCGTTCGACCAGCGTCTCGCGCATGAAGCCCATGCCGCCGAAGAGCTGCACCGCCTCGTACGTGACCGCGAGCGCCACCTCGGCGCAGAAGTTCTTGGCGGTCGCGACCTCCTGCAGGCACGGTTCGCCTGCGCCCATGCGCTGCGCGACCTGGTAGACCATGCCGGCGGCGGCCTGCACCTGCATCGCCATGTCCGCCAGCTTGTGGCGCGACACCTGGAAGCTCGCGATGGTGCGGCCAAATGCCTTGCGCTGGCGCACCCAGGCGAGCGCCTCCTCGAGCGCTATCTCCGCGGTCGCCGCGCCATAGGCCGCGAGCGCCAGCCGTTCGTTCACGAAGTTGCGCATCAACGTGCTGAAGGCCGAGCCTTCGGGGCCGACCCGATTCGCGACCGGCACCCGCACTGCGTCGAACGCCAGTTCGGCGGTGTCCGAAGCGCACCAGCCGGTCTTCTTGAGCGCGCGCGACACGCGCACGCCGGGCATGTCATTTTCGATGACGAGGAACGACAGGCCGCCGTGGGGATCGTCGCCGGTCCGCACGAGGGTCGTTATCACCTCGGCCCGGGTGCCCGAAGTGATGAACATCTTGGCGCCGTCGACGATGTAGTGATCGCCCTCGCGCCGCGCGCGAGTGGCCACGCCAGCGACATCGGAGCCCGTGTTCGGCTCGGTCACCGCCAGGCACGCGATCTTGTCGCCCGCCAGGCAGGGCCGCACGAAGCGATCGATCTGCGCCTGATCCTTCCACTGAACGATCGGTGGCAGGCCGATCCCGAGCGATCCCAGCCCGACCGCGACGCCGGTCGACCCGCCGCGCATCATGCCCTCGATGACCATCACGATGTGGGTCGGCGTGCCGCCCTGGCCGCCGAACTCCTCGGGAAACGAGACCCCGAGGATGCCCGCCGCGGCGGCCTTCTTGTAGAGCTCGCGTGGGAAGATCCCCGCTTCCTCCCACGCCTCGGCGTAGGGCTTGATCTCGCGCTCGGCAAAGCGTCGACATTGCTCGCGTAGCTGCGCCGCGCCCGGATCGATGAGGTTGTCCCAGAACGCCATGTCTCAGATGTTAGCACGAACCCGCAGGTTGACGCGCCGTCCCCGCGTGGGCACTTGAACGTGCCATGAAGGTCCTGTTCCTATGCCTTGGAAACATCTGTCGCTCGCCGCTCGCCGAGGGTGCCTTTCGCCACCTGCTCGCCGAGCGCGGACTCTACGGTCCGGACGTCGACATCGACTCGGCCGGCACCGGTGGCTGGCACGCCGGCGAGCCGCCCGACCCACGTTCGGTCCGCACCGCGAAAGCCCACGGCGTCGACATCAGCAGTCAACGCGCCCGCCAGTTGCACGCGGACGACTTCGCGCGCTTCGACTGGATCGTCGCGATGGACGGTGACAACCTGCGCACCGCGGCCGCCCGCCGGCCCAAGGGCGCCCGCTTCGAACGCGCCCGATTGGTCGCGATGGTCGACGTCTTTCCGGAGCCGCCGCGGCATGGTCATGTGCCCGACCCTTATTATGGAGAGCTCGACGGGTTCTACGAGGTCTGGTCGCTCCTGAAGGACGGCATGCCTCACCTGCTCGCGCGCATCAGCCCATCATCGGATATCCCCGCGGAGGCCCGCTCATGAAGCCATCGCCCCTGTTCCTCTCCGTCCTCCTCGTCGCCATGCCCCTCATCGCCGCCTGCGGCAAGGAGGCGCCGGCGCCGGCAGTCGTTCTACCCGCGCCGGCCATGACCCCTGTTGCTATCGACCCGGTCCGCAAGGATCTCGTCTTCCGCTACCTCGACCCGACGACCGGTGAGGTCGCGACCGCCGCCTCGCTCGACGCGATCCCCGCGCCCGCGCGCCGCGAAGTGGTCGTCTACGATCCCGCGGTCCAGTTGCCGGCCGGCTGGGACCTCATCGCCGACCTGAGCGACCCCACCCGGGCCGCAACCGCGGCCCCGCGCCAGAACTTTGCGTTCGCGACACGCGCGGCCCTCACGCCCTCGACCGAGCAGCCGCCCGCCGCAAAGTCGAAGAGCGACGGCCAGCACGAGGTCGTGCTCTTCTCGACGGCGGGTTGCGGCTACTGCGCCAAGGCCCGCAAGTTCATGACTGAACAACGGATCCCGTTCACCGAGCTCGACATCGAAGAAGACCCCGCGGCCCCCGGCCGCCTCTCCGCGCTCGGGCAGAAGGCCGGCCTCGGCGCACGCGATCTCCAGGGGGTACCGATCATCTTTGTCGACGGCACCCCGATCCTTGGCTGGGACCAGCGCCGCCTCTCATCGCTCCTCGGCCTCGGGGGTTGAGCCCCCGGGCAACTGCAGCCGTGACCGATCGTTTTTTGGACGGCCAGCGCGAGTGACCCCATCGTGTCGCTCGGAGGCATCCCCATGGCCACATCGTTCTCGACCGCGTCACGCATCAACGAACCCGACACCTACCGCAAAGACGCAACGCTCGGCGCCCGCGTCGTGCTCGGCGACGCACGGGGCTCGACCTCGGTCGACGTCGACGGCGTGAAGCTCGGCCGCCGCGGCCTCGTCTTCCGCTTCCCGTGGGGCCTCGCCGAGGGTTCGCACGCCTGGCTCGAGGTGCTCCTCCCGAGCGGCAAGAAGATACGCCCGCTGGTCGCGGTCCTCGGCCACGCTGACGGCACCACATCCGCGCGCTTCGTGCACCTCTTCCCCGAACATCGCCGGGCCCTCGACGCCTACCTCGCGTCGCCCTCCGGCTACTGAGCCCCGGTCGCCTTCGCTGTATCGCCTCTGGCTGCCATTGCCGCGGCGGTCGTCGGAAACGCGACGACCTCGGCCCCCGCCGCGTCTCTGAAGCGCTCGAGCAACCCCGGGATCTCGGTCTCCGCGTAGATCTGGCTGAAGTGGGAGAGCACGACCCGCTTGCCCGCAAAGAGCTTCGCCCGCGGCAGCAGATCCTGCATGTGTACGTGCCCGCCTGCGCGTGCATCGACGAGCTTCTTACGGTCATCGAGGAACGTGCACTCGATCAGCACCGTCTCGGCCTCGAGCAGCTGTGGCTGCTTGTCGAGCACCTCCGGCAGCGTGTCTCCCGTCACCGCGAGCACCTTCTCGCTGACGGTCACCTCGATCACCTCGCCGCGCCGCTTGCGCTCGACGAGCTCGTGCCCCGGCACCCCGAGAAGCTCCGGCCGCAGCTTCTTCTTGTCGCGCCCGATCAGATAACCGTTGGACGGCACCGGATGGTACGTGCGGAACGGCTCGATCCAGACATCCCGTCCAATCGGATAACGTTGCCCTGGCTCGACCGGCACGACCGTCGGCATGATCGAGTAGCGCTGCACCGGCTCCCACGCCCGCAACATCGCCACCATCGGCGCCGCCATCTGGGCCGGCACATACAACGTCGGCAGCTTCATCCCGTAGAGTTGCCGCAAGGCCAGCAGGTAGGGCACCCCGCCGGCATGATCCATATGGGTGTGGGTCAGCGCCAGGTGCTCACAGCGCACGAGAGAGCCCGGGCCCCGCCCAACGTCGATCGCCAGCCGCAGCTCCGGCACATGCACGACTGTCTCGACCCCACCGAGCGAGAACCCTTCAAGCGTCCACGGTCCGACCGCGAAGCGCTCCGGCCAGACGATGGAGGACGGCGCGGGGCTCACCGGCCTGGCTCGGGTTGTGGGCTCATCCGACGCATGATAGAACCTCCCTCACTTTGACCCGCGCCCAGGAGCACATCGTGCCGTATCCCAACTCTCACTTCCTCCGCACATCGCCCGACGCGAAGCAAGGTCTCGTCGTACTGACCCTGTCGCTCGTCCTGGTCGGGATGTTCGCGGGCTGCGAGAACAAGGGTGGCACCAACCTGACGCAGGAGCAGTCGGAGAACGGCCTCGGTCTGCCCGATACGTCCTCCGACGGCAAGCGAATCAAGCTCGACCCGCGCTGCGACCTGAACGAGACCATCGTCGATCCGAAGGAAGGCACGGTCGACTTCGTCATCAACCAGCTCCTCGAGGCGGCCGCGGCCGGCGGCGATGAGAAGGCGAATTTCCAGAAGTTCTACAGTCACTTCCCGGCCGATACGGAAGAGAAGTGGGTGCGTGACCAGTACTTCTCGCGCGCCCGCAAGTTCGTGAACAAGTACCTCCAGCAGGATGCTGGCAGCGGGATCGTCTTCAAGATCTGCGAGCGTCGCGAGCAGGGCAATGGCGAGGTCAAGGTCTTCATCCAGAGCCTCGACCCCAATAAGTCCAACCCGCCGATGACGCTCAAGAAAAATGACGCTGGCGTCTGGAAGGTGGTCTTCTACACGCCCTGATTGGGGCACTGTGAACCCGTGATGACGATTGCTTCTAGATACCTCGGGCGAGCCCGCCTTGGCACGCTTGGACTCTGCCTCGGCAGCCTCGTGCTCGGCGGTTGCGACCTGCAGGCGCCGCCTTCAGAAGAGCCGGTGGGCATCGCCGTGACGCCGCTCAGTGGCACCTCGTGTGGTGACCCAGACTCACCGACGCCGGCCGCCAATCCGTTCGTCGACGCCCCGAAGGTGACCGTCGGCGTGCGCGTCTATGACACGACCACCAAGCTCTTCGAGACCATCGCCAAGAGCACCCGGGTCATTCGCGAAGGCGCCACAATCAAGCTCGCGCGTGTGCCCGAAGGCGACGACCGCGAGGTCATCGTGTTCGCCCAGGGGGCGACGCAGGCGTGGTATGGCCGCGACACCGGGCTTGACGTGCGCCGCAACACCAACAACGTCGCGGCGATGGTGCTCACCCGCTATGGCGGGCTCTCGTGCGTGCCGGTGCCGCAAGGTGTTCCCAACACCGTGTTTCCGGCCGCGGTCTCGCTGGCAGACGGGCGCGTGCTCGTGACTGGCGGCTTCACCGAGGTCGCTGGCGACAAGCTCACGGGCGCCTCGACCCAGGCCTTCCTGCTCGACCCCCGCACGGGCGGCATCGAAGTCCTGCCCGGCCTCGGCGCGGGACAGGGGCGCGCCGGCCACGCAGCGGTGTTCCTCGCAGCGACGAACAAGGTCGTCTTGATCGGCGGCATGACCGAGCTTCAGATCGACAGCACGAAGCCGTTCCCCTACGTGTACGACCCTGCAAAGGGCCGCGACGATTACGTGATCTTCGACGTCGCGTCGAAGTCGTTCACGGCCGGCTCGGACCGCATGCTTGCCAAACGTGGCTTCCCGCGGACCGCAGTGATGTCGGATGGCACGGTGCTCATCACGGGCGGCGGCAAGTGGCCGATCGACCCGGCGGGCACCGACCAGATCGAGTGCGACATGTTCGATCCCGAGGACAACGACAAGCAGGGCGGGCTCCTCGATATCCCGCCGTTGCGCAGCTTCTACTGGCGCGCCGGCCACAGCCTCACGTTCCTCGGCAACTCGGCCGAGGGGCTCTCGACTTACCTCATCTGGGGCGGCACTACGCCGGACCGTTCACTTGGCCACCCGGCCGAGATCTATCGCCAGTCGGGGCGGCAGCGAGACGGCGTCAATGGCACTTTCGCCGAGGTGTCGATCAGCGGTGAAGTGCCGGCGTTCAGCTACTTCCACGAGACGACCCAGCTCTCGGGTGGCCGTTTCCTGGCGACCGGTGGCTCGCGCTACGCGAATGGGTCGCTGCAGGCGCCCGAGGCCGACGACGCATGGTTGCTCACCTACAACAGCGAGCCGGCGCCGGTGCTACAGACGCGGCGAATCCCTGGGCTCGGGGCAGGGCGCGTGTTCCATACCGCGCTCTCGGAAGACAACGCCATCGTCTCGATCGTCGGTGGCTGGGGGTCAGTCAACGCGGCCGAAGGCGTCATCAAGACGTTCGACCTCGCGACGACGAGCTTTCGCAGCGAGGACGCTGCCGCCGGGATGACGGCGGGTCGTGGTGGGCATGCGGCCGTGCTGACGCCGGCAGGCACGGTGCTGCTCATCGGCGGCGAGAGTTCGGCTACGACGGCCGCGGGCACGAAGCGGCTGGCGGCCGAGATCTACACCCCGGCGACCTCGCCGATGCCCTGAAACGAGCTCGCGAAAGCGCCTATGGCGCACGCGCACGATAGGATCGCCAGCGGCTCTCGGGAGCCCCGGCCTTGGGAGTGCACGGATGCAACGGATGCAGTTGATGAATGGAAAGCGTGCAAGCCTCAGTATCGCCTTTGGCTGCTTTGGCCGAGGCCTGGCGGCGCGGTCGATAGCGGCCCTGACCGCGGTCGCGTTCACTGGGCTCGTGGCGCACGGACCGGCGATCGCCGCGGCGCCGACTTCGGTCAAGCGCGTGGCGCTGTTCGTGATGCCGAAGACGAAGGCCTCGGCCACCGACGCGCAGGTGCTGCAGTCGTTCATGCGGGCCGAGCTGCGAAAGCTCGTGGGCGTGGTGTCAGTGGCCGGACAGGCAGAGCCACCGGCGCCCGTGAAGGCGCTCGTGCTGCCGTCGATCGAGACCGGCTTTCGCTCGCTGAACGAGCGCAATCCAGCGGCCGCGCAGGAAGCGTTCGAGAAGGCGTACCGCGACATTACCCAATACAAGGGTCCGGTCGACAAGCGTTTGATCGCGCGGGTCTTGAAGGGCCTCGGCGCGTCGCAAGTGATGAACGGGTTGCCCGAAGGCTCGGAGACGCTCGACACGTCGCTCAACGTGTGGCCGAACCAGCAGATCTCGGATTACAGCTGGACCCTCGATCTGCGGACAGCCTTCAACGAGCTCATCAATCGCCGCTCGCAGCTGGCGCCCGGCTCGGTCGACATCGACACCGAGCCCGGTGGTGCCGCGGTGCGTATCGACGGCGAGCTCAAGGGTTTTTCGCCAGTGGAGGTAAAGGACCTGACGGCCGGCAAGCACTGGATCGAGACGTCGATCGACGGCTACCGCTGGACCGCGATGTTCGTCGAAGTGCCCGCCGGCGAGAGTGCCATCCACTCGGTCGAGCTCGAGCCAACGCCCAACAAGGGCGCTTTCGACTCGGCTCTGAAGGCGCTCGAGCGCGGTCTGCCCAAAGGGGCTGTCGCCAACCCGATGAGTGACCTCGGTCGGATCGCGACAGCTGACGCGGTCATCGCGCTCGAAGTGTCGAATGCACAGGGGGGCTACGCACTTTCGGGGTTCGTGCGTGATGGCGGTGAGCTCAAGAAGATATCGACCGTGGTGCCGCAGGACGGCTCGATGCCCGAGAATCTGCGGAAGTTCCTGGCCAGTGCGCTCGGCGTGCAGACAGCGGCCGACGATAGCGAGCTGCCGCTCGATGGGCCGCCTCAGGCGGCGGTCTTCACCGAGGGCGACATCATCATCGATCCGGACGACCCGATCTTTGCCGAGAAGAAGAAGAAGGACGAGGACCCGGTCACCAGCGAGTGGTGGTTCTGGGCGCTCGTCGGCGGTGTCACGGCCGGCCTGGTGGTAGGTGGTGTGGCGCTCTTCGGATCGCAGGACGCAGGCAGCGGGCCGGCAGGCAACGTCGTGCTGAGCGTCAATCGCCTCCCATGAAGTGGGTCGGCGTCTGTCTCGTCCTTGTCGCCTGCTCGAGATCGACTCCTCCGCCGATGCCTGATGTGGTGGGCCTGGCGGAACCGCTGGTCAGCGCGCAGGACGCTGCGGTCTCCGTCGATACGACGCCGATCGATACAGCGGCCGCGCCAGCGCAGATCGCTCCGGCGGCCAGCGACGCAAGCGTGGCCACTAGCACTAGCGTCGACGTCGCTGTCGCAGCGCACGAGGTCGCGCCACTGGACGCCGTGCTCGCTGTGCCGGTCGCCGACGCACCGAACGCACCCTTGGCCCCGTCACCTCCCGTCCCTCCGACCGGCGTCTATGCCACCGCCGAGGAGGCGGTGCTGGTCTACATCGAGGGCACGCGCAAACAGGATCCCGAGCGGCTCTGGTCGGTGATGACCGAGTCCGCGCGCAAGATCCTGGACCAGGTCGTCGTGAAGGCGCGCTCCGCACCCGAGACCGAGCTGGCGAAGATCGGCCTCAGCCCCGCGCTGCTCGTCGACATGACGCCGCGTGCCTTCTTCGACCACATGGTGCGCCACGCCCCGCGCATGGACGCCGCCGAGCTTGCCGAGCCGCTGCATGACCTGGTGACGACCCCCGAAGGCAGCGAACGCGCGAAGGTCGTCTTCAAGCTGGGCAAGACCTCGTGCGAAGCCGACACCATGAAGGACAGCCAGGGCTGGAAGGTCGAGGTCAGTCGCTGCACCGGGCCCTGAGCCCGCTCGCCCACGCCCGCGACGCGCGCCCTGCCTTCTGCTAACCTCCGCGCGCCATACGGAGGGCTCCCATGCAGAGCGATAAAGCAGTCATCACCTGCGCCATCACCGGCGTTCTCACCGATCCCTTGCAGCACCCGGTGCCGGTGCGGCCTGAAGAGCTTGCGGCCGAGGCGCGCCGAGCCCGCGACGCCGGTGCGAGCATCATCCACGTCCACTTCCGGCGACAGGAGCCGGGCATGGGTCGCTTCCCGACATGGGATCCGGCCGTTGCCAAAGCGTGCTGCGATGCGATCCGCGCCGAGTGCCCCGATCTCCTCCTGAACCTCTCGACCGGCGTCGTCGGTGACGATCTGTCGGGCCCGATCGGCTGCCTCGAAGCGGTCCGGCCCGAGCTCGCGGCGTTGAACTCCGGCTCGCTCAACTACCTGCGCACGAAGAAGGACGGGACCTGGGCGTGGCCGCCGATGCTCTTCGACAACCCGGTCCCCAAGGTCGAGAAGTTCTTCAAGGCGATGAAGTCACTCGACATCGTGCCGGAGTGCGAGTGCTTCGACACCGGCATCGTGCGTTCGATCGGCCTCTTCGTCGAGACGGGGCTGCTCTCCGGGCCGATCCACGTCTCGTTCGTGATGGGCGTCGCCTCCGGCATGCCGGCCAAGGCGAGCTGGCTGCCGCTGCTCATCGACGAGCTGCCGAAAGCGGCGATGTGGCAGTCGATCGTCATCGGTCGCGAAAATGTCTGGCCCGTACATCGCAAGACGGCCGAGCTCGGTGGCCACCTGCGCACCGGGCTCGAGGACACGTTTTATCTACCCGATGGCGGCAAGTCCGTCTCGAATGGCCCGCTCATCGAGGCGCTCGCACGCACCGCGCGCGAAGCCGGCCGCGAGGTCGCGACCCCGGCCGAAGCCCGCGCGATGTACCTGCACGGCTGAGTCACCCTTGCCCCATCCGAGGCATCCATGCGCCGAACCGCCATCGTTCGCTCGTCTTCCCTTTGCCTCTTCCCGATGCTCGCGTTCCTCGCCGGCGGCTGTGGCGACGACCCCGCCAAGTCGACTGGCGACGTGGATGCCACGGTCGACCCCGACGCCTCCGACGTGCCCGACCTCAGCGGCAAGTCCGTCTACCGCATGGAGTTCGCGATCGACGGCCAGCCGATCGTCATCGACCGCGACCTGAGCGGGCTCGACCAGTACTTCGCGTTCGGCTCGACCCACATCGCGCCGGCCGTGTCGTTCGGCATGACCGACTCGATCCAGTTCCCGCGCACGATGACGATCAGCATCAATTTCGGGATCGTCGTGCCCTCGACCGACCACGCGATCCAGACCGAGGGCATCGGCACCCACCCGTTCGCAGCCGAGCCACCGTCCATCGACCTGTTCGTCAAAGGGCTCCAGTATCGCTCGTCACTCGCCGGCGCGAGCGGTGCGATCGAGATCACCCAGTGGGGTGTCAATGAGGGGGACACCGTCGCCGGCACCTACCAGGGCACCGTCATCGCCGAGGGCGCAACCGGCCGCACCATCGACCTCAGCGGCAGCTTCCACTTCGTATTGCCGGCCAGGAACGCCGGCCAGCCGCAGTAGCCCGCAGGCCTTCGCAAGGATGGCGAAGCCTCGACTGAAGGCCTTCGCAGGCACTTGACTCAACCCCGCATGAGGTCGGCAGCAGCAGAAGAGAGCCGAAGAACTTGATGAAGTGGGGCCCGCCGTGATCCACTGCCATCGCAAACCCTTCCTCGCCGCATCGGCTGCCAGGGCCGACCCGCCCCCAGGGCCGTCCCCCCGCAATTTCGATCACACCTTGTTTCGGTGAGCGCCTTGACGGTCGGCGCACGCTGAGGCGAATTGTTGTAAACCTTGGATGTGATGAGTCTTTCGTCTCCAGGCGTGCCACGGCGAGCTCGATTTCGACGGGTGTGGCGGAAGTCAGAGACGAGAGCGTCGCAAGCGACAATGGCTCGTTCGAGAACGCGCTCAACCCGAGCACAGATTGAGCCAGAGGGGGCATCGCTCGGACCTGTTGTCCGATGAACTCTTCTGGACTGATGGCCTCCAAAGGCTTGGACTCTAGTGCCTTTGCGCGCGCCCAGAGCTCAATGAGATGGGGCGACCCGCCGGAATGCACAGCGACCTCGTCGGCCTCATCGGCGCTGAGCGACAACGAGCGACCGAGCTCGGTAGCGTGACCCGACTCGAGGGGGCCGATGGATACATCGACGACTTCATGGGATCGCGTGCCGTCCTCCCAGGCGAGGAAGTCTGCGAGGAAGGTTTGGTCGCCGGGTTTGTCCTCGACACGATAGGACAGGATGAAAGCGATGGACGAAGCACTGGCATCGACGAGAACTTCGCGCAGGGCGCGCGCACTGAGCTCGTCGCCCCATTGGAGGTCATCCAGGATGATGACGACGGTGCCAACCTGGCAAAGGGAGGTGACGGCCCGAGCCAGCGCGCGAAAGCCGAAGCGGCGTCTCTCGCGGGGCTCGGCCTCATCGGCGTGGGGCTCGCGCGGTCCTCGCGGGGGCGCCGATGAGTTGCGCGTGTGACTGGAGTCTGCTGCGAGCTCGGGCAACAGACCGGGGAAGATATGGGAGCAGGCTGCACGCTCTAACGGGGTGAGTGACTGCTCCCAACGCCCCGGCGTGGTGCGCGGTCGTTGGGCGAGCTGCTCGACACATTCGTCGAGGACGCGCAGAGGAATTTGGTCACGACGGTGGCAAGTGCCAGTGATCACCGCGTGTGCTGGCAGGTCACGAAGGGTGAGCTCGACGCGCTGCAGGAGGCGCGACTTGCCGATTCCAGATGGACCGCGCACATGGACCACGACCGGACGTCCTTCGCGGGCGCGGCCGACGGCATCGAGCACCCGAGAGAGCTCATGGTCGCGGTTGATGAACGGGAGGACGAGGGTCGGACGCTGCGCTCCGATCTCGGGGCCACCATCGAAGCCGAAGGCCTGTCGCACGGATGCGCCGTTGCCGCGCTCTTCGCGGTGCGGGGCGAGAAGGACTGCGAGTAAGCTGCGCAGCTCGGGGCCAAGGTCCGAAAGGTCCGAAAGGATCGAAGGGATCGAAGGGATCGAAGGGATCGAAGGGACACGCTGCTTATCGGCGACCATGGCGGCAAGCGATTCGGTGGTGAAGGGCAATCGCCCAACGAGCAGCTCGAAGAGCACGACACCAACACTGTACCAATCGGAAGCGGCGTCGGCGGGGCCACCGAGGCACACCTCGGGCGCCGCGTAGATCCAAGTTCCGACGCCTGTTTCGCGGACCTCGTTGGCGGAACGCGCGTGGCCGAGATCCACCAGGACGAGGCGCTGGTCGCGCGTGTAGAGAAGGTTGGCCGGCTTGATGTCGCCGTGCGTGAGGCCGTTGGCGTGCACCGCTTCGAGGCCTGAAAGGAGGTCGGCGACGACGGTGCGCAAGCGCGCGGGGTCGATGGAAGCACCCGCTGCGAAGGCGGAGAACAAGTCAGCCCCGTCGATCAATCGCATCGTGTAGCAGGTGACTCCATCGGCCTCGATGAGGTCGAGCGGAAACACCACGTGGGGATGTGCGAGCCCTACCGCGCGCCTGAACTCACGCTTGAGGTCGGAGGTCGAGTCGCTGGGATTGTGCAAAATCTTGACCGCGACTTCCTCACCGCGCTGACTGTCATGGGCGCGAAAAACGGTCGCCGAGACGCTAGCGCCCATCTGCCGAGACGAAAAGGAAATGCGTCGGTCGCGTAGGGCAGAGGGCACTCTCCAAGGAGTGAAGAGGTAGAGCGCCGTAAGGATAGTCGAAGTGTAGCGGGCCGTGAAGTGCGTCGGCGATTTGGGCGATTCGGGAGGTTATTGCCCGCCAGGAATGCAGGCCAACCGCAGTAGCCCGTTGGCCTCAGCTCAGCGCCTGAGGCGCTTGCGCGCAGCCGCTTCCTGGGCGTTGGACCCTTCGACGATGCGCAGATGATGATGCCCATCGTGTCCGCCGACGAGGGCGATGAGCCGCCACGACTTCGTCTTCTTCTGCTGCGCGAGCGACACCGGACCCGTCTTCGGCAGCGTCTTTTCGAAGTGCCGCTTGACCGTGCCATCGACCAGGATCGCGTCGACCGGCGTGCTGAGGTTACGCCCCGTCGCCTCCAGGATCTCGAACCAACGCAGCGTCGCCGGCACGTCGATGCCCGGCAGATCTACCGCGAACTGCCCCTTGTCGCCGACCATCACGTAGCTCAGATCCGCATCGATTCCAGACAGATGCGTGATGTGGCCGGCTTCGTACAGGAGCGCCCAGCGGTCGAACCGCACGGCGGCGATCAGCGTCACGGGTGCGACCTTCTTCTTGCTTTGCTTCCCTGGGACCGGCGGCGTCGGCGTGACGCTTGCGACCACCCAACGCACCTCGTCTGGGAAGCTGCCTGGCTTCTTGTCCTGCCAGGCGGACAGCCGCACCTCGCTCACGTCCGCCCAGTCGAGGCGCTTGCCAGGCCGCTTGCGGGTGATGACGACCGCCTGCTTCTTCGCGTCCGGCAAGACGAAATGGGTCAGCCAGAGCGAGGACTTCACCCCCGCCGCGTCTTCCGATTCGACCTTTCGCTGCGCCACGCGGGTCCCGTGTATCACCGCGCCGAGGCTCGCCTCGAAAGCCTGGGTCTCGTCGCTGGTCGGCGCCGGAAGCTCCCGATGCCGCGTGCGCGCGACCCGCACCTCGAGCGCGTCACCCGTGCCCTTTTGCGCGACGAGCCGCGTCGTCACCAGCACCTTCTCGGCGGGCGGTCCGAAACGATCGGCCTCCCACGGGAAGTCCTTCGCCTGCTTCACCTCGACCACGATTCGCTCCGACAGCTCGAGCCGCGCCGCCGCGATGAGCTTCTCGGCAGCCGCCCCGCTCACCTCCTGCACCAACACCCCGTGTGCGAGCTGGCCGCACCCGGGCTGGCTCACGTCACCGATCGCGACGGAGCGCCCGGGGTATTCGGCCTGGAAGCGTTGCATCGCTTCGGACAGCACCAACGCAAGGGTAGGGCGGGCCCAGCTACGACCACGCACGTTGTCGCGGAAGCCGAAGCCCTTCAATACTCCCGAGTCGGCAAGCTCGCGCAGGTCGACGAGATCGTCGCAGGCCTTGCGCAGGAGGCCCTTCTTCGCGACCGCTTCGACCTGAGGCCCGGCGCCGGAGATGCCCTTCACAGCCATCCATGCAGCCTGGGCCTCGCGGGCGCTAGTGCGTTCCAGTCGCGGGATACCTGCGTCGGGACCGCGCGTGCGCGGATCGGCGGCATCTGCATCGAACGAGAAAGCCGCGGTTGCGATACCGAGCACCACCCCGAAGCACAGGTTGTGGCCTCTTGTCGCGAGGCGGGTCAGCAGGTCCGGCACCATCACACCTCGGTGAGCCGCGGGAGGAGCTTGACGAGATTGCAGGGCTTCGAGCGCACGTCGAGCTGATGGCTCAGGATCGCATCCCAGGCGAGGCGGCACGCGTTCGTCGATCCCGGCAAGGCGAAGACCACACGACCTCCGATGACGCCCGCCGATGCGCGCGACTGGATCGTGGAGGCTCCGATGTCCGCGTAGGACAACATCCTGAACAGCTCGCCGAAGCCTGGGATCGCTTTGTCGTAGAGGGGCTCGAGCACGTCGACCGTAACGTCCCGACCGGTGATCCCCGTCCCGCCCGTGATGAGGATCGCTTCGACCTGCGGGCCTGGCGCGGGTCCATCTCCGGGCCGTCCGCACCACGCGAGCACCCGCGCGCGCAACACGTCGCGATCGTCGACCACGAGATCGCGAGCAGCCAGCAGATGGCCGGCGGCGGCGAGCCTGTCGACCAACAACTGGCCTGACGTGTCGGTCTCCAGCGTGCGTGTGTCGGACACGGTGAGCACCGCGAGGTGCACCGGTCGTGGGGTCGGGGACGAAGGGGCGTTGGCGCGGGTCTCGTTCACGGGCGGCACCTTACTCGCCGCACTCGGCGCGGCCAACAAAGCTGTCCTTGGGCCACCCGCAGTGGCCTTCCGCAGGGCCGGCGGCGACCTCTCTCAGAATACGGGCAGCCGGAGATCCGACTTTTGTGCTGGACGCGTACCGTCCACAACGGCTACATCAGCCGCGGTCCCGCTTCGGCCCCTGGCGCACGCGCCGATGGCTCAGCGAGTGGGAAACAATTAGGTCCCAACAGCGAGCGTTCTCGCAAGCGTCAAATTTTCACGCTTGGGGATTGCAAGGTGGGGGTTTGCTGTGGTCTAAACACTACAGGTTTCCTTCTTGCGTCTCGGATCGGACGTAGCGGCCCGGGGCATCTCGCTGCACCTGAATCTTCCCCCTGTTGAGGTGGCGCAAGTCATCTCGACGTCTCTCAGGTCTTCCCCCAGTAAACAGCAGGGTGTTTCGCACCCCGCTGCGACGGTCCGGAGACGCAATTTTTGCAGCTTGTTGGCCTGGCCACGCGCTGTGAATTCGGGAAGGGACCTCAAGAGTTCGCTCGTTCACTCGTTGACACAACGTCGGTCGGGGTGTAGCTCGACGGCCTCAGTATCGCCCGTCGGCTGCCTGGCCGAGGTCGCTACGGGTCATTGAAAGTGCGCGGTTAGCTCAGCTGGATAGAGCGTCGGCCTCCGAAGCCGAAGGCCGCAGGTTCGAATCCTGTATCGCGCAGACACCTCGACCCCCTTTCGCCCGGGACGAAGACGCTATTGCTGACCGGCGACGGCGGGCGCGAGCTTCTGCTCCCAGAACGACGTCAGGCGCATCGCGGCGGCAGTCGGTTCGCTCGGGGCGAATGTCTGCACCCACTGCAACATCGCGTCGGCGTTGCGCGACAGGAAGAGTTGCGCGCGGGACGCGTCGAGGCGCCCGATCGAACGTGCGATCGACTCGCCGTCGGTCAGCTCCGGCAGCGCTTCCATGAGGCGGCGACAGACGGCCTGGTCGGGATCCTTGTGGCACGCGAGAAGCTCATTGGGGACGGTGTCGCGCCAGAAGCCCGACGGCCCACCGATCTTCTCCGCTAGAGCCGCGAACGCCGCGAGGACTGTGCGCGCCTCGGGCTCAGGATTCGTGAACGCCTCCTCGAACGTCGGTAGCCACGCCTTGAGGCGGCTCAGGCGCAGCCACAGCGTCGCGGCGACATCGGCGTCGCCAGCGAGCGAAGCGCCCGCGGGACGGCTCTCGACCTGCGGTCGCTGGGGGCCGACGAACACATACGCGAGGCCGGTGGCGACAAACGCAACCAGCACCACGATGACGACGATCTTCTGACGCGACATAGAGCGACCTCCGCGGGTGGGGACCCGCCGCGCGATGAAGGTAAACCGGCTTTCAGAAAGAATCACGGCTTCTGCCGGCCCGACCTTCGGAGTACCGTGCCGCCATGCTCGCCGATCCCATGACCCCACCCCCTGGCAGCGCCGATGGCACAGGGGGCGGGCGCGCTGACCGCGAGGGGGCGGAGCTGAGGTCCCGCATCGGTGAAAAGCTACATGCGATCCTCGGCGCCCTCGACGCGGGTTTTGCCGAGCGTGAAGAAGAGACGCGGCTCCTCTTGCTGGCGTTGCTCGCGGGCCACCATGTCCTGCTTCTCGGTCCGCCTGGGACTGGCAAGTCGTTGCTCGCGCGCGCCGTCTGCAGAGCGTTCGCGACGTCGGTGACCGACTCGACGACCGCGGCCGATCCGACCGCCCGCAGTGACGCTCGCTATTTCGAGTACCTGCTCACGCGCTTCTCGCACCCAGACGAGCTGTTCGGCCCGATCTCGATCCCGGGACTGAAGCAGGAGGACTATCGCCGCCTCACCGAGGGCTACCTGCCACGCGCCGAGATCGCGTTCATCGACGAGATCTTCAAGGCGAGCTCCGCCATCCTGAACAGCCTCCTCGGCATCATCAACGAGCGCATCTTCCACTGTGGGCGCCATCGCGAGGTCGTGCCGCTGCTGGGCCTCATCGGCGCCTCGAACGAGCCGCCCGATCCCGAAGGTGGTCTTGGCGCGCTGTGGGACCGTTTTCTCGTACGCCTCGAGGTGTCGGCCATCGAAGCGACCGATCGCTTCCTCGAGGTGGCGTTGGGGCAGCTGCCCGAGGTGAACATCCCGGCGGAGCTGCGCTTCACGGGGGATGATGTCCGGGCCCTGCGGGTGCAAGCCCAGGCGACCGCCGTGCCAGAGACGGCCCGCGTGGCGTTGGTCGCGCTGCGCGCCGGTCTTCAGGAGGCGGGCATCGCCGCGAGTGATAGGCGCTTTCGGCAGGCGGTCGAGCTCCTGCGCGTGGCCGCGTGGACGGCGGGGCGGAGCGCGGTCGGGCTGACCGATGTGATGTTGCTCGGGCACTGCTTTGGCGACCCGACCGCGGACGAAGGGGTCGTGCGCGGCATCGTGCGGCGCGCGTTGGACCTCGCATTGGCGCCGGCCGTGGGCTTCGAAGCGGATGGCGAGCATGTGCCAGGCGTCGACCTCGCGGCCGCGTGGCAAGGTGTCGCCGACCACAAGGTCGATCCCGGCTCGGTGCAGGCGGCCTATGACGAGCGCTTCGCGGCCCTCGAACGTTTCGAGGGCGTGCTCGCCGGGGCCGCGGCGGCGCTCGGTGAGGTGCGCGTCGCGGCGCTCGGCGAGGTCGAGTCGAGCCCCTGGCTCGTGCAGGTGCCGGCACGCATGTTGGCGGTGTTCGTCAACGCGCAGCGAAAGATCGACGCCTACGCAGCGGCGGCACGGCGTCATCGCGACGAACTGTCGGGGCTCGACCTGCACGGGGCGCTGCTCCAGCGCTTGAAGCTCGCGCAAGCCGGTCCACTGACCACCGCCGTCGATGATGGCATCGGGCCATTCAGGTCACGCGACGTCGAGGTCGCTTTGTGGCTCGTGCCGCCGGGGGAAGAGCCCGAGGGCTGGATCCCGCTCTCTACGACCGGCTGGCTCCTGTTTGAGGCGGCCCCACGGATCGCCGGACGGGTCCAACGAAAGCTGCTCGATAGAGCGCTCGCCGAGGGGCGGCCGCTCGACGACACGGGGCATTGGTACACGACGGTAACGACCCTCGACCTCGACGAGGCGGCGATCTTCGCCATCGGTTCCGACTGGCCGGCACTCCAACGCTTCGCCTCGGAGCGCGGCGTCGTGCCCGGCTCCCCCGCGCTTGCAGCGTTACGCGCCCTGTCGGAGCACCTTCGTTCCGCCGGCATGCCGCGCCTCCCGCCGCTGCCCGAGGTACGCCTGCCGGACACCAACGTCCGATGATCGACCCACTCGCCGCCTTCCTCGAAGGCCGCGCCGCGCTCCCTGATCAACTGTCCTGGCTCGCGACCCATCGCGAGCTCGACGTCCTCCGGCGCCTCTGTCACGGCAGCCCGATCCGCGCCGCCGCGGCCGCGCAGGCGCTCGCCGAAGCGCTCGAGAGCACGCCCGCGCTCGAGCCCGCGCCCACGCCCGCGCCCGCGCCCGCGCCCGCGCCCGAGCCCGCGCCCGAGCCCGCGCCCACGCCCGCGCCCGCGCCCGAGTTCTCGTTCACCCACGCTCAGGACGTCGTCCTCCGCATCCTCGCCCTCGAGGAAGACATCGCGCGGCTCGCCCCCTGGCTCGACATCGGCTGGCATCGCGAGGGCTCGACGCTCGCGCCGGTCGTGCATGACCGCCTCGCCGAGCTCGAGCGCCTGCTCGCTCGCGCGCCCGCGATCGCCGCGATCGCCGATCTCGTCGGCCGCCTTGCTGCCTCCCAACGCAAGGGCCGCGGCGCCGAGCGGGGAGGGCGTGGATCGATCGTCGGCGTCACCCTCGGCGGTGAGCTCGCCGACGTGCTCCCGAGCGAGCTGGCGCTCCTCTCCGACCCCGACACCGAAGACCTCTTCCTGATGCGCCTCGCCGAGCGTCGCCTGCTCTCGCTCGAGCTCGAAGGCGAGTCGCTCGCTGACCCGCGCGACACCGAGCGGCGCGGCCCAGCACTCGTCTGCATCGACACGTCGGGCTCAATGATAGGCCTTGCCGAACAGCTCGCCAAAGCCGCGACCCTCGTCCTCTTGAGGCGCATCCTCGGCGAAGGCCGTCGTGCCGAGGTCGTGTTGTTCGGCGGGGTCGACTCACAGAAGTCGCTCGCGTTCTCGCCGGGCAATCGATCGATGAAGCCGCTCTTCGACCTCTTGATGACGAGCTACCATGGCGGTACCGACTTCGACGGCCCGCTCGATTGGGCGCTCGACCGTCGCCGCGCCGCCTTGCCGCTGGCCGACATCGTCGTCATCAGCGATGGCCTCGGCCGCCTCCACCCGAGCACGCTCGCACGTCTCCAGGCTGCTCGTGCCGCTCGCCCCAATCCCCTGCGCCTCGTGTTTGTACGCATCGACACCCGGGAGCCGGATGCCTTCGCAGGGATCGCGGAGCCTGGACTGAAGGCCTCCCCGTTCGTCGCCATCGCCGACGAGATCCTGCACGTGCGCGGCGACGGCAGCATCGCCCGGCGCACAGCGGCAACACGCTCCGTCGTTGCAAAGGCCCCGCGAACGCGTTAGCGACCGCCGCTTGCAGTGGCCCGAGCCGCTGCCAAAGGTCCTCATGCAGCGCCTCGCCCGAACCGTCGCCCGCCTCCTCGAGCTCGCCCCAGGCAAAGAGCTCGCGATCGATCTCGAGACCCCCGAGCTCGTGACCTCACTCGAGAGCCTCGTCAGCTCAGCCGGCGCCACCATCGTCGCCGAGATCGCCCCGGCCGGTGTCGTCGAGATCAGCGGTCCGCCAGCACCCCTTGTGCCCGAGCGTGCGCGCGAGCTGGTCAAGCGCGTCGCCCCGGGCGGCATCGTTGTCGTCATCGTGCACCACGCCGCCGGCAACGCCGCCGCGGTCGCGCACAAGCTCGGCCCGCTGTTCGACCTCGACCACGTGCACGGTGAGGCCGGCCCCGAAGGCGAGCACCCGACGATTCTCCTGCGCGGCCTCCGCCGCCCGCAGCCGTCGCGCGTGCGCATCAAGGAGCTGCGCGGCCTCGCGCACAACCTCGAGGCCTCGATCCTGATCGGCCGCGACGGCCTCTCGGAAGGGCTCATCGCCTCGGCCCGCGAAGCGCTCGAGCGCCACGGCCTGGTCAAGGCCAAGCTCACCCCGCGCGCCCGCCTCGACAAGCAGGACTCGGCCGTCGAGCTCGCCTGGGCAACCGGCGGCCAGCTCGTGCAGCGCGTCGGCAAGACCGCCGTGCTGTTCCGGCCTGACGTGCCGCTACAGCCGCCGAACACCACCGCCCCGCTGTCGGGGCCGGTCTCGACAGTGCCCGCCAAGAAGCCCGCCGCCCCGGCCCGCCCGCGGGTGCCGTCACGTAAAGGTCGGCCCCCCGCATCCAGCGCGCGGCGCCCCCGCTGACCCGCTCTCATGTGGGTCTCACGCTTGGCGACATCGGGCCCCGCATGGACGTGAGCGAGCGACACGCAAAGCAGCGGTCTCGGGCGCTGAGTCGCCCGCGCCCACGCCCAGCTACCCTTCGTCGCCCAGCAGCCACACCGCCTGGAGCTCCCCTTCGCGCCAAGGCCCCGCCGTCGGCGCCGGTGCGTACAGCCGGCTACCGTCGGCGAGTTCGAGCCCGAAAAGAACGCCCATTCCCGCCAACGCCTGCGCAAGCCCGGCGAACGTCCACGTCCGCTCCACGGGGGCGGTCAGCGCCAGCCGGATGAACCCCTTGCCGCCTGGCCCCAACAGCTCGAGCAGGATCGACTCCCAGCCGGGCACGGCGATCGACTGGAACACGAACAACGCGCGCAGGTTCTCGGTCGGAAGGACCATCAGGCTCGGCCCGCTCGCAGCCGTCGCACGCGCGAAGCTCACCTCCAGGCGGCGTCCCAGCTCGGTGTCGGCGATGCCCGCGATCACGCGATGCGACGCCGGGAAGCGCCCCGGCGACAGGCGCGCGAGGTCCGCGATCTTGAGGCAGGTGATCGCATTACGCCCGTCGTACTCGGGCGGGTGCGCCCCCATCAACAGCACCAGATCATACGCGCTCACGTGCTCGATGCCCGGCTCCAGCCCGGCCAGCGTGCGCTCTGACGTCCAGTCCGCCCGCACCAGCGTGACGTTCCCCATCTCACCCGCGCGCCCACTTTCATGCGGCACCCAGGTGAAGCGCGCTTCGCTCTCGCTGCCCTCGAAGCGACCCGCGAAGCAGCGCCCACGCGTCTCGCCGAGGCCGTGCTCGCGGAACGTCTGCGCCGCCTGCCGCACGCTCTCCTCGTGGCGCATCACGAGCACGATGTCGCTGCCAGCCCCTTGGGACAGGAGCCCGGCGCACACGACCGCGGTCCCCGGCCGGAACCCGCAGATCAACACCTTCTTTGGGATCACCTCGCGCGTCGCCAGGCCGACCTCGACTTCAGGGGCCGCTTCGCCGCCACCCCCGCTCAGCGCGGCCGCGGTGAGCGCCCCGGAGTGAAGCTTCAGCGCGAGCCGCTGCACCGCCCCGAATCGATCGCCGATCGCTATCAAAGCGCGCACGGGCCGCGCCTCGACGCGTGCCGGAGCCAAAGCCAGCTCACCTTCATCGTGCGGCGCGCCCGACTCGCGCCCCGGGTGCGCATACACGAACCCTACCGGGACCACCGTGCCCTGCCGCCGCCGCCGCTCGTGCGCGTCCTGCGGCACCGCCAACGCACGCGCAGTGAGGTCCGCGAACGCGCCCGCGCCCGGCAGCCACGGGGTACCTGGTCCTTCGAGGCCGTCGGCGTCGAAGAAGCACGTGTAGATTTCCGCGCCGCTACGCGTCGCCAACAAGTCCCAGGCGAGCGGGATCTGTTCAGGCCGCCGGATCGCCGCAAGTGCCCAGATCCCCAAGAGCTTCTCGCTCGACACCACCACAGTTCGCGCGCCGCCGGCGACCCGCGCCGCCGCGACGTTGTTCGGGTCGAGCACCTCGACCACCACCCATGCCTGGCCATTGGCCTCACGCACGTCGAGCACCGTCGCCGCCGCGCTCGCATCCGGGAACGGCGCGTCGGGCTTGGCCAACACCACCACCCGGCGCGCTTTCGGCAGGTCGGTTTGCAGCGTCAGCCCCTCGCCGCGCTCGTCGATCTGGCGCCAGCTCACGCGCGCGAGCTCGCCCGTGCGCAACACTGGCGGCGCCTCCTCGGCCTCGTCCGCGACCACGAACTGCGCGGGCCGGAAGAGCTTTTCGTAGTAGGCCATCAGCTCCGACAGGAGCCGCGGCAGGCCCGGCGTCGCGTTGACGATCACGGTGTGGGACTTCCATCCGACCGGCCGATTGCGCGCGAGTGTCACGAGTTCGCGCACGATGTCGGTCGCCAGACCGATGAGGAACGACACGACGAATAGGCCCGCCACCGTCAATAGCAGCGACACCACGACCACGGCTATCTCGCCGGGATCGTTGATCATGTTGCCCGGGTCCTGGACCTGGCGGAAGGCCCACCAGAGGCGCGCCCAGAAGTGCTGGTCGGCCGCGTCGACGATCGCGTTGCCGTCGAAGTCGGTGCCGTTGACCGGGATGTGCGACAGCACCGTCGCGCCCGCGAACGCGAGCAAGCCGACGATGAGCCCGAGCAGCGACACCTGGCGCATGCGGTCGTGGCGCGTCAGCACCTGCCAGGTATCGCGCAGGATCGGCGACCAGTAGCCTATCAAGAGCAGCATGCGCAGGAGCCGCACGAGCCGCAGCCAGCGCGCCTCCGCGAGCCCGGTGAGGCCGGCCCACGGTACAAACGTCAGGAGCGCCACCAGATCCAGCGTGAGCGACAGCCAGGTCAGCGCCCGCCGTCGCCGCGTGCGTGGATCATCGTCGTCGCTGGCACGCGTGCGCACAAACACGAGCACCCGCAGCGCCAGCTCGAGCCCGAAGATCGCGAGGAACACGAGGTCGGTGACGTCATCGGCGGGGTGAGGCAGGAGGCTCGCCAGGATGAGCAGCGATAGCAGCACGCGCACCCACAGCGCCTGCAACGCCCGCTCGACGCGCACCGCGATGGGTTCGTGATGGCCTACGCAACCTCTCTGGGGAGCGGGACGCGCCAACGTCAGCGACCCAGCGGGACCTTCATATAGTCGTAGGCGACATCCGCGCGGTGCGACATCTTCTTGATCGCCGAAGCGGCCAGCGTGTGCGGCGGCGCCGCGCGCCCGATATGGGTGAAGATCACCTGATCGTTACCCCAGCCGATGTAGGTCGACAGGTGGTTCAGGGCGCCCCGATGGGTCGGCAGATCCTTGTCCCAGCCGGCGGCGTCGACGACCAGCAAGTCATTGTTCTTGAAGTAGATCTCGGACTCGGGCGGGATCACCTTCACGTCGGAGGCGTAGCAGACCTTCTTCTTGCCGTTGTCGAAGCGGTAGCCGAACGTCGCAGCAGCCGCGGCCCCCGACGACGTCTCGACCGCGAAGCAGACGATGTCCATGTCGGTCGCGGTGAAGGTCTTGCCGACCTGGATCTTGTGGTGAACCAGCTTCTGGAACGGCCCGTAGCGCGCGACGAGGTCGTCCCAGAGTGCTTCGGGGGCGAACAGCGGCGTCTTCGTATCGAGCCACTTGTCGAGGTTGCCGAGCCCACCCGCGGCATCGCGCGACGCGTTCGTCACGACCACCCCGGTCACCGACAGCGCGTGCTCGATCTGCTCATCGAAGTCGTGCGTCGCGTCGATGAGGATCCACGTCGAGATGTGCTGGGACAACGCCGAGGTGCGACGCCGATGGTTGCGCCCGGTCGCGTCCGTGATCGGGGTCGAAGGTCCGGTACCGAGAAATTGGAAGTACGCCATAGAGCCGCGGAGGATAGGCGCGCCACCGCGCCGGCGCAAGCCACGCCCACGCCCACGCCCACGCCCACGCCCGCACCCACCTACGACGCCAACCGCACCTTCAGCGCGCCCAAGCGCGCATCCGCCGGCGCCAGGTCGAGCCCCGCGTCACACACCCCGAGCGCGGCCAACCGGCTGCCCGATGCTTCGAATGCGAGCGCCAGATTGTAGTAGGCGACCGCATCGTCCGGTGCCAGCCGCACGCCCTCGGACATCGCGGCGATGGCCGCGTCCGCGTCGCCCCGCGACAGCTCCCCGATGCCCATCAACTGGTAGAGCACGCTCGCTTCGCGGGTGCTCTCGCCGCTCGCCTCGACCCCCGCGCGCGCCTCGCTCACCGCCTCGTCGACCGCATCGAGCGCCAGCAGCGTCTGCACAAACAGCGTGCGCGTCTGGGTCGTGCTGCTCGCGACCGGTTCGATCCAGCGCCGCGCCGCCTCCGCCTCACCGAGCCCGAGCGCCAGCGCCGCCACCCGCAGCCGCGCCCCGACCGCGTCCGGATGCTCGGCGACGACCGCCTCCAACAGCTTGCGCGCCGCGTCGACGTCCTTGCCGCCATCGCGCTGCAACGTCGCATCGGCCATCAGCAGCGCGACCTCGGTGCCAATGCCGGCCCGCCCCCGGAATTGCTTGAACAGGATCTCGGCCGCCTCGCTCGCAGGCTCGACGATGCCGAGCTCGAGGCACGTACGCGTGAGCCCCATCGCCTGCTGCAATGCGTCGCCCGCCTCCGTGCTCGCCGCCGCGTCCAGCGCCAGCGCCAGCCGCGCCCGCACGACCGGGTCGCCCGGCCGCACCAGCGCCTGCGCGTTGAGGCGCTGCACGTCTTCCGCCAGCGGCTGAGCTCCCGGCTGCGCCATCAGTTGAGTTGGCAATCGATGACGAAGTCGGAGCACTGATCCTGGACAGCCAGGTCGACGCAGGTCGCGTCGGTGTCGTCCGGGCACTCGACCGCGAGGCAGTTGTTGAGGCCCCACAGGGCCGCCTGGGCCGCTGGCGTCGCGTCCTCGTAGCAGCCCTGAAAGCAGTCGCTGTCGCCATCGGCGCACAGGTCGAAGCAATCAAAGATCCCAATACAGGTACCGGAGCCCGCGGTCTCGAGCACGCAGTACGCCTCCTCGTCGCTGCATGACTGATAGGTGCAGCGTGCATACGCGAGGTCGTCAGCGGTCGTCGCGGGGTTGTCGTCGGGCATTGGGCACTCGTTCAGGCAGCCAAGATAGGCGTCGAACTCGGCGGCGCCGGTGACGCTCGCGGTCCCGTAACAGTCCTCGACGCACAGGTTGAACGCGGCGTCGTCCGCGGCCGTGATGCACCCGACCGTCTCGTCATAGATACAGTCGATGAGGTCGACGCAGGTGCCGCCCGTCTCGGTCGACACGCACGTGCCGCCCGAGCAGGTCGTCTGCCCCGTGCACGTGCCGCAGCTGTTGCCGCAGTTGTCGAGGCCGCACACGGCGCCCTCGCAGTCGCACACCTCGGTCAGCTCGCACGTGCCCTGCACGCACTGCTCGAACGCCCCATTGCAGGTGCCGCAGCTGCCGCCGCACAGGTTCGAGCCGCATTCCTTGCCCCCGCAATCCGGCACGCACTGCGACACGCACTGGCCCAGCGCGTTGCACGTCTCCGAGTTCAAGCACGTCCCGCACGATCCGCCGCGCCCATCCGGCCCGCACTCGCGCGTCGCGCATGGGTCGTCTGGCGCGATGACCTCGTTGGCGACTTCGTTCACGACCTCGTTGGTCGTCTCGCCGGTGGTCTCCCCTGACGTACACGCACCCGCCTGGCAGACCTGTTCGTTACGGCAGACCGAGCTCGTCTGCCACGAACCGTTGACGCACTGCTGCGCGACCTGCCCCGCACACTGCCGCGCGCCGTTCGAGCAGGCGGGCGTCGCATCCGCATCGCCCGCGCCGATGTCGAACAGCACCTCGGGCCCGGCGTCGGCCGCCACCCCGTTGCCTCCACCCGGATCAGCACAGCCCACGGCGAGGCCGCCCAGAGCGATCCAACAAGCGACGAGCAGCGATCCCTTGCGCACGATACACCTCACACGGCCAGCAGAGCGCGCGCATCCTATTCCCGCTCCGCCTCCGAAACAATCACGTTCGCGAGCTGCGCGCGAACCGTTCCGCAGCGCTGCGCCGAACCCGCCGCCGACCTTCAACGGCAAGCGTCAGCGGTCAGTCGCAGCCGATCCACCCAGACGCCGAGACCTCGGTTGTTCACGTCATCGACCGTATCGAAGACGAGCTCGAGCACAACACTGCGACCCTCGAATGGCGCCAGCGAGAACATCGACTCGCCCTCGCCAGACCCGCATACGACGCCGACCTCGGCCCCATCCACCAGCACCGTCAGGGCGTCATAGAGGCAGCTCCCGAGCTCGTCGACGTCGCTCTTGACGCTCAAGTGCAAGTTCGGGCTCGCGGGCGGCACCAACACCGTCGTGCTCGCGACCGCTCGCGTCGCGCCGTGATCGTAGCCCGTTGCCGCCGCGTCGCCGCAGTAGAGGCTACCCGCACCAGAAGCTGCCCAGCTCTCGCTCGCGCGCCAGCCGACGAGCGCATTCGACGACGTGAAAGTCCACCCGGCAGCCCATCCGTCGTCCCCCTCGAAGTCCCCGAATGTCTGTCCTTCTTCGGGCAACGCCAGCCAGGCCGTGTTCACGCACTGCCCCGCCTCGCAGCCGTCGCGGGTACAGGCATCGCCGTCATCGCAGGCCCGCGCGATGTGCACGCAGCCCGAACCCTGCAAGCGGTCGTCGGTGCATGCGTCGCCGTCTCCGCACATCTCCTCGTCCGAGCGGCAGTCGATGAAGCTCATGCCGACGCAGACCCCGGCCGAGCACCCGTCAAGGAGGGTGCAGCGTTCGCCGTCATCGCAGGCCGCGTGATTGGCTCGCGAACTGCAGCCAGTGGACGGGTCGCAGTAGTCGTCGGTGCACGGATTGTCGTCGGAGCACGCGACCAACAGCCCCTTGCACACTCCCGCCGCGCACACCGTCGCCTGCGTGCAGGCGTTGCCGTCGTCACAGGGCTCCCCTTGCGCCAACGGGACGACGGCGCAGCCCGTGCGCGGCTCGCAGGTGGCGCTGCCACACGGGCCGTCGCCAGGGCACACCACCGGCGTGCCGCCGCAGACCCCAGTGCTACAGTGGTCGCCCGCGGTGCACCGGCTCCCGTCGTCGCACGGCCCGGCCACCTCACCATGCCGGCACTCACCGTCATCGCACGTGTCTTCCGTGCACGCGTTCCGGTCGTCACAGTCGAGAGCGGTACCGCTGCAGCTCCCGCCGACGCAGCGGTCGAATGAGGTACAGGTGTCGCCGTCATCGCAGAGCCCGATGTTCGGCGTATGCACGCATGCCCCGTTCGGGCGGCACACATCATCGGTGCAACCGTTGCCGTCGTCGCACTGCCGCTCGGCCGCGCCAGGCCTGCACTCGGTGGCTGTGACTTCGATGTCAGGGTCCAGCGCCGGCCCGATTTCCTCGTCGTTCGCCGTCTCGCTATCGAACGTCGCCTCGGCCTCGGGTAGCTCCACTTCGAACGTATCGATATCGACCTGCAGCTCGACCTCGGGCCCATCCTCGGGCGGGCTCGGACAGCCCACAAACAGGCTGCCGACAAGGACCACGAGGGCAATCGCGATGACGGGCGGGGTGGGCACGGCGCGAAGCTACCTGGGCCGACCGTTCGGAAACAATGCCCTATCGCTTCACGATGCCGAAGACGACCAGGCCGGCGCCCAGCAGCGCGACGACGATTGCCACAATCTTCAGGATCTTCGCACTCTTCTCGGAGCCTTTGACGATCTCCTCCTCGGTCCGCGGCGACACGATGAACGGCTTCTTCTTGTCGTCGTCGGTCGGCGGTCGCAGAAGGAGCCCCTCGTCCTCGGTCGCCGCGACTTCGCCAATCGCATAGATCGGCTTGCCGATCGGCAGCACCCGTTCGACGAAGCGATAGCCCAGCGTGCGCGAGCTCGTTGGGTCCCAACGCCCACTGCCAAGCGACATCTGGAAGCGCCCCATCGACAACGTCACCTGGCCGCCGCCAAAGCCGCTCCCGCCATCGTTCGCGGTGGCGGGCTGGAAGCGCTCGACCACCTTGACGAGTTCGACCCCTTTGCCGCCGACCGCCTTCACGCGCAGCCTTCCGGTGCCGTCATCGACCCAGAACGGGGACTCGCGTCGGTTCGAGGACAACGTCTCCTCGTGCTTCTTCCACTCGGTCCGGATGTTGCCTTGCGCGTCGCGGATCTCCTCGCGCCGCTCCGACACGCGCACGACCTCGGTCTCGATGATGGCCCCTTCCTGGTCCGAGATCTCGCCGCGCAGCGGCTCGTCGCAGACGACCCGGCCCTTCACCTCGATGTATTCTTTGTAGCCGGTCGCGACCCCGTCGGGCATGTCGGCCGCGACCTCGGCCACGAGCTTCTCGATGGCGCCGATCTTCGAGGTCTCCGTCGCCTTGACGTGGTGGACCTTGTTCTCGGAACGCTTGGATAGAAAGACCAGCAGCGCCGCCACTGCGAGCAGCACGAGCCCGACCCAGAGCATGGAACCCCCGTTTGCGTTGGATGACGCCCACGTGCGGGCCGCGCATGCGGGCGCCAACGGTGTGACATCGGCCGCAGCATAACCCGTAGGCGTGGGGCTGCAAGGCGAAGCCAGGCCAGGCCCAAGTGAGGCCTAAGGATCGCCTGCGGCTGCCTTGGCCGAGGCCCGCCTGCGGCTGGCGAGTCTGTCGCCACCCCCCGTGACAACCATGTCGCGGTCTCCGGGCCACGCCGGCCCCCTGCCGGACCCGGCACACGCCCTGGCCGCCTGCTTCGCGTCCGGTGCAACCCGCGCTCGACCGCGCCGAGCCTCGCTTCGTCCCTGCCGCACCGCGTCAGCCTCACAGCCTCGCGCGCCTTTCGCTCGCGCTGGATCGGCCATTGCACAGTGCCCCGCGCCCGCTCCGGACTCCGAGGTGGGAGGGAAGAGCGACGACGAACCTGGGGAGCTCATGACGACTCAGCTCGAGACGACGACGCGGGTGAAGAGCGGAACCAAGCGCACGAGCACGGGCTCGCGCGAGGCGAATTGGCTCATGCGGCAGCAGAAGCAGCACGAGAAGCTGTCCGACGACGGCTTCCAGCCGGTCGTGAACGCGGCCGCGACCGAGGAGCCGATCGAGGACCTCAACCCGATCCTGGTCTACCTCCAGCGCATCGGCGACGTGCGCCTCCTGAACCGCCTCGGCGAGCAGAAGGTCGCCCAGCAGATCGAGGAGGGCACCGAAGAGGTGTTCGAGGCGCTCTTGACGATGCCGTTCGGCCGCCGTGAGCTGCTCGACGCAGGCAAGCGCCTGCTCGAGGACGTTACCTATCGTTGCGAGGTGATGGAGAGCGAGGACGGCTACGAGTACGAGGACACCTCGGCCTCTAAGGATCTCGAGCGCTTCGCGCAGCAGCTCGACGCGGCCCGCCTCGAGTGGGAGCGCGCCGGCAAGAAGGTGCGTCTCAAGAAGGCGACCGAGGCCGACCGCGAGGCCTGGCGCGCCGCCCAGCGCAATCTGTTCCGGCTCTTCCGCGAGTTCGGCTTCGGCTTCCGGGTGATGGTCAAGGCGCTCTCGACCGTGCGCCAGCAGGCCGAGGAGATGCGCCGCGCCCACCGCCAGCTGAGCCGCCTCGCATCCGGCGCGAGCCTCACCGTGGACGTTCTTATCGAGAAGGCCCGCGCCGGCGCCCTGCCGCGCACGATCGGCGCCTCGACCCAGAAGCGCATCCTCGCCATCGTCGAGACGCTGAACCAGGTCCAGACCCTCATCGGGCTCGAGGGCGCCGAGCTCCTCGCCGCCAGTAAGCGCCTCGAGGAAGGCCACGTGAAGGCCGAGCAGGGCCGCGCCGTGATGATCCTTGCGAACCTGCGGCTCGTCGTGTCGATCGCCAAGCGCTACATGAACCGCTCGTTGCCGCTGCTCGACCTCATCCAGGAGGGCAACATCGGCCTCATGAAGGCGGTCGAGAAGTTCGAGTGGCGGCGTGGCCACAAGTTCTCGACCTACGCGACCTGGTGGATCCGCCAGAGCATCACGCGCGCCATCGCCGACCAGGCCCGCACGATCCGCATCCCGATCCACCTGGTCGAACTCCTCAACCGCATCGCTCGCGCCCGCGTGCAGCTCGAGCAGAAACTCCAGCGCGAGCCGACCAACGACGAGATCGCCACCTCCATCGAAATGCCGGAAGAGGTCGTGTCGCGCACCCTGCGGCTTGCCCGCTCGCCGGTGTCGATGGAATCACCGGTCGGCGAGGACGACTCCGAACTCGGCGACTTCATCGCCGATGAGGACGCGATCGACCCCGAGCGCATGGCCGAGCGCGAAGCGCTGCGAGCCTCGACGCGCGAGCTGCTCGGCACCCTGTCGGAGCGCGAGTCGAAGATCCTGGCCAAGCGCTTCGGCATCTGCGAGCGCCGTTCGTACACGCTCGAGGAAGTCGGCCGCGACATGGAGCTCACTCGCGAGCGCATCCGCCAGATCGAGGCCAAGGCCCTCCTCAAGCTGCGTTGTCCGCGCCGCGCCGCCGAAGTGCTTCGAGCCTGGGACGAGGGCACCCCCGGAGCCCGCGACGATCGCCTCGACGACTAAACAGTGTCGGATGGCGAAGGAGACGAATCGGGAGGCAAGGAGCGACTGAAGGAAGCGCGAAGCCGTACTCATCGTACGGCGCGCAAGCGACCGAAGGAGCGACGCTGCATCACGGTTTGGATCCGAAGCCAGGCGACACTGTTTAATGAATTTGCGTCCGCGGGCAATTGGCTCGGACCCGGTTTGCGCGGCTTTG
>Ga0105046_10002325_pt1 | contig 29987 bp, 22 predicted proteins | sample MAT03_FD_78385 | JGI IMG/M metagenome (GOLD analysis project Ga0105046, IMG submission 78385) | Freshwater microbial communities from Lake Fryxell liftoff mats and glacier meltwater in Antarctica - MAT-03 (megahit assembly) | ecosystem: Environmental > Aquatic > Freshwater > Ice > Liftoff...
GTGAAGATTGAATAATCCGTAGCAGCACCGCGGCGTTAGCAGCACCGTGGCATTAGCAGCACCGTGGCGGATGCTGCCAGCATCCGAGCCGACGCAAGCAGCGTCGGCCACGATACTTGTGGAAAATCGTGTGTTGGCCCCTGGCCCGTGCCAGGAGTTTCAACCATTATAGTAGAACATTATTTTACTCAACGGGCCGGGGGCCATGCCGCAGGTGGATATCAAATTGCAAACTCCCTTTTTTTCGCCAATCGTCGTTGGTCTTTCGTTGATTTTCGGCCAGGTCGCGAATGCCCAGAGTATTGACTTCGATCGCGATGTCCGGCCGATTTTGTCGGAACACTGCTACACATGCCATGGCCCGGATGCCGGCAAGCTCAAGGCCGGCCTCCGAATGGACCGGAAAGAATCGGTTTTCAGCCAACTGGAGTCGGGAGCAACACCAGTCGTGGCCGGCAAGCTCGCCGAAAGTGAAATGATTCGGCGAATTGGCTCGCAAGATCGGGATGAGTTGATGCCCCCGCCCGAGGAAGGTAAAGCGTTAACCATCGAACAAATCGCTATCCTCAAGCGATGGGTTCAGGACGGGGCGGTGTGGTCCAACCATTGGTCCTTCGAAACCATCAAGTCTTCGTCGCCTCCAAAAGAGAACTTGGCAGCCGGTACGGTTTCCAATCCCATCGATTCGTTTGTGCTTGCTAAACTCCGAACCGAAGGGCTGTCGCAGTCTCCGAGAGAAAACAAGGAGAGGCTCCTTCGTCGTGTGTCTCTCGACCTGACTGGACTTCCTCCTTCTATCCAAGAACTTGACGATTTCCTCAAGGACGATTCGCATGAAGCGTTCGAACGGGTGGTCGATCGGTTGCTCAACAGTCAACATTTCGGTGAGCGAATGGCGATGCCCTGGTTGGACTTGGCACGCTACGGCGATACCAGCGGTTATCACAATGATTCCCTTCGCGACATGTGGCTATGGCGAGAGTGGGTGATCCATGCTTTCAACGCGAATATGCCGTTCGACCAGTTCACCATCGCGCAGCTAGCCGGCGATCTCATTTCTGACGCTACGATTCAACAAAAGGTTGCTAGCGGATTTCATCGCAATGTAATGACCAGCGATGAAGGAGGGCTCATCGATGCCGAGTATAGAAACCTCTACGTTGTCGATCGTATCGCGACAACCGGCGTGACTTGGCTAGGGATGACGGTGGCCTGCGCTCAATGCCACGACCACAAATACGACCCGATCACTCAAGCCGACTTCTATAAACTCTACGCCTTCTTTAATAACGTGCCCGAGAACGGAAAAGATGGCGTTCGCGATCGCAATCCAATGCCCTATCTCCGTGTTGCTTCCGCGACCGAAGAGGAGCAACTACGTCAACAGACAATTGCATTGACGGAAGCCGATGGCAAGCTGGCTGAGTTGACAAAAACACTTGGTGAGAAGCAGTCGATCTGGGAAAAAGATTTTGTTTCAAACACTTTAACAACCGAATTGCCAAAACCATCGGCTCACTTTCCACTGGATGAAAATGGAGACGGCTCGGGCGACGACGGGCAGCCGATTGTCGCCAGCAAGCATGGCGAGCATCGTTTCGAGGCAGGATCGATCGGCAAGAGTTTTCATGCGACCGGCAAAGAATGGTTTGAGGTTGGGGACCGATTTGGTTTCGAAAAGGATCAGCCCTTTAGTGTCACGTCGTTTTTGTCAGTTCAACCCAAGGGAGGTGCTCCGTTTGGCAAGATGGATGACAAAGACGGTTCTCGCGGCTGGGATGTCGAGTTTCATGGCTTGCGTCCAAGTGTGCATTTGATCCATCGCTGGCCTGAAGATCTTATTCACATTCAGGCGGATGAAGATTTCCCCGCCAAAGCTTTCACCCATATCGCCGTAACCTACGACGGGTCCGGCAAAGCTGCCGGTCTCAAACTTTATGTCAACGGCGTCCTCGCCAAGTCGTCGGTCAAGAAAGACAATCTGGCTGGTTCGATTCGGACCAATACGCCATTTAGTATTGGCCGTCGTGGGGAATCCAGCGTGCTGTTTCATGGTCACATCGACGACCTTTGCATTTACCAGCGAGAGCTTTCCTCCCTCGAGATATCTGCCCTAACTTCTTCGGAAACTTACAAAATTGCGGCAATTGCGGCAGCGGATCGCACCCAGAAGCAAAAAGAACAACTCGAAAAATTCTTTCAACAAACCCAGGTGCCCGAGCTAGCTGTTCTGCAAAAATCAGTTAATGACTTACGCAAGACCAAAGAGGACTTCGAACGCTCGCTGCCGAACACGATGGTCATGTCGGAAATGGAAAAGCCGCGTGAGACCTTCATCAAGGTTCGCGGCAATTACGACCAAGACGGCATCAAGGTGGAAGCGGCGGTTCCCGCCTTTCTGCCGCAGGTCGCTAAGCAGGTTGACGACAAACCCCTCAATCGACTCCATCTTGCGAAGTGGCTGGTAGCACCCGAACATCCGTTGACGGCCCGCGTTACTGTGAACCGATGGTGGGCGATGCTGTTCGGTACCGGACTGGTGAAAACACTCAACGACTTTGGTTCGCAAGGTGAGCGTCCGAGTCACCCAGAACTTCTCGATTGGTTAGCTGCAGACTTGATTAAGGATTGGGACATTAAACGGGCCATCAAGCAGATAGTGCTAAGTGCGACGTATCAGCAATCGTCTCAAGTTTCATCCGCGTTGCTTGTTCGCGATTCGGAGAATCGGCTGCTCGCTCGCGGTCCTCGGCAACGACTGGATGCGGAATTTCTAAGGGACAACGCACTGGCTATCGCCGGGATCCTCAATCCGACGATTGGGGGCAAGAGCATCAAGCCATCGCAACCCGAGGGGACTTGGGAGATCAATGAAATGAGCGGATACAAGTACGAAAAGTCGAAAGGAACCGACCTCTATCGCCGCGGGCTGTATGTCTATTGGCGGCGTTCGACGGTTTATCCCTCGTTCGTTACACTCGATGCACCGACACGCGAGTTCTGTGTTTCCCAACGAGCCAAGACGAGTACGCCTCTCCAGTCGCTGGTTCTCATGAATGACCCGGTCTTCGTTGAAGCAGCCCGTGCCTTTGCGCAACGCATTCTGGCCGAGCCGAATGTCGATGATGCCGCTCGCGTCACCCTGGCATGGCGACTGGCGTTGACCCGGTCTCCGACCGCGACCGAACGATCGATCTTGACTCGAGTGCTCGAGCAGCAGCAAACCACCTATCAAAATGATCTTGAAGCTGCAAAGAAGTTGGTCGCCGTTGGCGATCTCCCCAAGCCCGCCAATCTCGATGATAGGGAACTGGCTGCTTGGACCGCTTTCAGCAACGTTATTCTCAATCTCAACGAGACGATATCGAACTAGCCATGGATATGAATCAACAGCTCCAGTTCGCAATACACCGGCGCAATTTTTTACAAAACAGCTCAACCGGCATGGGAGCCATGGCGTTAGCTTCTTTGTTGAAGCCTTCGGCGTTCGCTGGCGATGAAAAAACCGTGCCGGGTGCGTTGCGACAACTGCATTTCGCCCCTAAGGCAAAGCGGATCATCTATCTATTTATGTCCGGAGCCCCGTCTCAATTGGATCTCTTCGATCCGAAACCGAAGCTAACCGAGATGACCGGCCAAGATCTTCCAGAGAGCGTTCGCAAAGGTCAACGCATCACCACCATGACCAGCGGACAAAAGAATCTGTTCTGCGTGGGCTCACCGTTCAAGTTTGCGAAGCATGGCAACGTAGGCATGGATATTTCCGAACTCTTGCCGCACCTTTCCAAAGTCGCAGATGAGTGCACCTTTGTTCGTTCCCTGAATACGGACCCGATTAACCATGACCCAGCGGTAACGTTCTTTGCAACGGGAAACCAACAACCGGGGCGACCGACGATGGGTGCTTGGTTGGCATATGGTCTTGGTTGCAGCAACGGAGATTTACCGGCCTTTGTTGTTTTGACGAGCGGTGGTGGCGGCCAAACACTGCAAACGCGGTACTGGGGCAATGGCTTCCTGCCGGCACAGTTCGGCGGAGTCCAGTTTCGAAACGCAGGCGATCCGGTCTTGTTTGTTTCGAACCCACCAGGAGTTAGCGGCGACACGCGTCGGCAATTGCTCGATGCAACCAATGAGCTCAATCAACTTGCGCTTGGCAACATTGGCGATCCGGCCATTGCAGCCCAAATCGCAAATTACGAACTTGCCTTTCGAATGCAAGCCAGTGTCCCTGAGTTGGCGGATATCTCCAACGAATCCAAAGAAACGCTTGATCACTATGGGGCGACGCCGGGAAAACCTTCCTTCGCAAACAACTGCTTACTTGCACGGCGACTTGCGGAACGCGGAGTTCGTTTTATTCAGTTATGCCATCGCGATTGGGATCATCACGGTGGTTTGCCGAAGGGATTACCTACGAAGTGCTCAGAGACGGACCAGGCATCCGCAGCCCTACTGCTCGATCTCAAGCAACGCGGATTGCTTGAGGATACGATCGTTGTCTGGGGCGGAGAATTTGGCAGAACGGCCTACAGCCAAGGCGAAATAAAACCGGATAATTTTGGTCGGGACCATCATCCGCGTTGTTTTACGATTTGGATGGCGGGTGGCGGGTTGCGAAAGGGCTATATCCATGGCGAGACCGATGACTTTGGTTACAACATCACTCGCGATCCGGTGCACGTTCATGACTTGCATGCAACGCTCCTGCACCAATTGGGAGTGGACCACAAGAAGCTTATCTATCGTCACGAAGGACGCGATTACCGATTGACGGACGTGTCAGGAAACGTCGTCAACGAATTGTTGGCCTAGTACGCATAGCATATAATTCTCGTTTAACCCCGAGTCGTAAGCGACGGCTGACGATCTGCGACCGTCGCCTACCTGTTGCGCCCAGTTGATTGTTTCACGTAAACGTGAACCCATGAGTTTTTAGAATTGTCTATCGGCGGTAACCGAAATGTTTGTCCCTTAACCAACCCAAATCACTATGCTAACCGAATCTCAGCCCTCGATTAAGCTGTGCCCAACTCAAACTGAGGCGTTTGAGTTTCTGACCTGTTGGAGCGAGAACACGCCCGTGCTTCACTTAAGTTCTTCTGGCGGAATGGGGAAAACGACTGTCCTGCAACAATTCATGAAGGAAACCGGGGCGTTCTGGTTGGATGTTCGACCATTTGTTGCCGAAGTCGCCAAGGGGCATCCCATGGCCATCGAAGACGCGGCGTGGAAACTCCTGATTTCTGCGATGGAGCAGCATCCTAAAATCATTATCGATGACTTTCATTTGTTCTTCGATTTTGCCGGTTCCTGTGGCGCCTACCCACGCACCAGTTATTACGAAACCTCCATGCTCGCAATTCTCCTTGCGGCAAAGGCAGCGAAAAAGCAACTCATTCTGGGAAGCAACGGCCATCTGCCAAGTTCATTTGCGGAAGTGGCTTGGGCTACTTCTATCGACGATTTTAAAGTCGACGACTATCGCCACTTGTTTCAGTCCTTTTTGGGGCACTCGATGCCCGAAGTGGACTTCGATTCGGTATTTCGATTTGCCCCCAATTTAAATTGCCACCGCATCGCACACCTATGCCATTGGCTTGGTCAACAAGATAAAATTGCAACGGCGGAACTGCTAGAATTCATTCAAACCCAAGGAATGTCTAGCAACATTCAAGTCAGCGAAGTGCAATCTGTCCAATTGAGTGATCTGTGCGGAGTAGATGATGTCGTCCAAGCGTTGGAGGACAATATTATTCTGCCGATGGAGAATCTGCAGCTAGCCGCGCAACTTGGATTGACACCCAAGCGAGGTGTGATGCTGGCAGGGCCACCTGGTACCGGCAAGACCACAATCGGTCGCGCGCTTGCGAGGCGCATGCGAGGTAAGTTCTTTCTGATCGATGGTACTGTCATCTCCGGCACAGACCACTTCTACCACCAGATTGACTATATATTCCGAATGGCAATCAACAACGCACCATCCATTGTCTTCATCGATGATAGCGATGTCATTTTCGAAAGTGGACGCGAGCACGGATTGTATCGCTATCTCTTGACAAAACTGGATGGCTTGGAAAGTGAAAGCGTAAGCAATGTATGTGTGATGATGACGGCCATGGATCTCGGAAATATTCCGCCGGCGTTGGTCAGGTCAGGTCGGATTGAGCTTTGGCTGGAAATGAAACTTCCTGACGCGACCAATCGTCGTCGCTTGATGCGACAGTTGTTTGCGGACAAAGTTCAAGTGGACAACGAAGAAGCCTGGCCTGCGATCGATGTCGCGACCGAAGGATTCTCGGGCGCCGATCTAAAGCGGTTGGTCCAGGACGCTAAATTGCAAATGGCTGTGGACATGACACGTAGTCGACCTGTGCAGCCGTTCGATCAATACGTGCTGTTGGCATCGATCACGATCCGCAATTCACGAGTAGCCTATGCAAAAGCAGCGCAGCGCGCGATGGAAGTGAACTTGGACCGACCACGCTGGTTCAATATCCATCCCGAGTTGTTTGAGAATGCTTCTCAATCGGACACGTCTTCGTGAACACGGTGGAATGTCGCCTTTCGCTCCGCGAAAGTGCGTCTCGTTCACGCACTTTTGCAGAGCAAAAGGCGACAATGTTGTGGACGAGCGAGGCCCTTCGCTCGTTCGCTTGAAAAAGGCTATGATCGGGTGCGTCTAGAGAGATGGTAACCATCCCCCGAGTGGAACTCGGGGGCATTTCATCGCGACTCTTTTAGTTTCTTGATCAAGAACTCAACAGAGGTATCGAAGTCTGGATGCTTGTGGTTGGGATAAGAAAGGATGCAGTCGACGTCCATTTCTTTGCATCGTTTTGCAAACTCAATCCCGTAAATCGCGGAATGGGTTGGGTCAGGTTCTTTGCCCCCGAAGACCGGTTCGGTTTTTTGATTCGGGTACTCAAGGAAAAGGGCTGGATCGTCCCGAGAGACCAATTCGATGGGCGAGTACTCCTTGATCCAAGGCAGCACTTTTTCCCGATTCTCGGTCAGCAAGTCGAATTCTTCGGCCCGGCTGCGACCCTTGGCCGCGAATCCGAACGCGTGGCCACCGTACACGGAATTCGAGATCCATTCTTTCAGTTGAACAGGGTCGAGAGAAGTTTGAGCACCGGTGACCGCTGCGCATTGCAATCGGGAGGATTGTTTCGCCACCGGATCGGAACTGTTAGGGTTGGCGAGATCCGGATGCAGAGCCAGCCACAGAGACGTGCAAGCACCGGCCGACCCGCCGGTTGCCCCGACCCGCGATGGATCGATATTCCATTCAGCGGCTTTCGATCGAATGGTTTGCAATGCGCGAGCCGCGTCATGCACACAGGCTTTTACGGGCGGCTCCACTTTTTGCTCCATGGCTTGAGCGATAAATCGGTAGTTGATCGCAGCAACAGAAATACCTGCATCGAGAAACGACTTGATCGGTCGATTTCCGTAACTCGTCTTGTCACCGTTGACCCAACCACCCCCATGGATCAAAAGCACCACCGGTGTTGGCTTATCTGAGGAAGCTTTCCAAAAATCAAACTTCTGACGTTCTGAGTCTTTCCCGTAGACGAAGTCCGCATAGGTTGGTTCAGGCCTGTCGGGCGTCTTTTTGGCGACTGGTGCCTTTTGGGTAGCAGCCTTGGGTGGAACTTGATCCTGAGCACAGAGGCCTGGGCCGAAAAAACACAGAGCAAACATCCAAAACGTTTTCATAGGAGGGTCCCATACAAGGAGAGGAAATGCCAATCGAAATCATGTGTACGAACTGAGACTACTTGCCAAACAATCGAACGTCGTCGAAATCATTCATGTCGTCAAAGGAACCGATACCGACTTGCCCTTTTCCGAAGGTTTTGTCTGTCGCGGTCAAGTGAGGCTTTTTCATATCATCGAAGAAGACGGCAATGGAACCAACAGCGCTGTCACGAATGACCTTCACGGTATGCCATTTGTCATCCCAAGCCACTTCCGCTTTGTTTTCGGTCAGCGGTCGTCGAGGTTCGGCGTTGACGATCATGATTTGACCGCTGGCAGGGTCTGGCTTGGCACCCAAGTGCACGTAATAAAAATGCTGTGGATCTTGGTGGCAAAAGAAAGCACAGCAATCGCGGTGGTTGCCGGTGTCTTTGGTGCTTCGGACTTTGAAAATCAGAACAAAATCAGATAGCTTTAAGTCTTTGATGAGTGCGATATTGTGTGGGCTGCGCACTTTGGGTTGGTAGTCGCTAATGCGTTTGTTGAGGCCAAAAGATTTCTTGCCATCTTCCTCATGGAGAGTCCAAGACGCATCGTCGGTTGTCTCCCACTTGTCGCGGCCCTTTTCAAAATCGTCGCTAAAGACGAGCGGCATTCCGTTCGACTCGTCGCTGGATTGAGAGAGAGCCCAAGGAGTCGATATCGATACAAAGAAAACGGCTCCAAATAGAACGCGAAGACGGGAATAGTCGGTGATCATTTTGTGTCGCAAACAGAGGGCATTCGGAACCAAACACTCGGTACCACGATGGTACGAAGTAGGTGGGACAATCCGCAATAGCCCATCGACAATTGTTTTGGATTTGGAATTCTTATAGTGAACGCAATTCCCTTTGCTTCAATCGGCAATATCGACGGAGTGAACCTTGGCGAGATTATCTCGAGAGGAAATTCTGAAATCTTTGACCCTTTCAGGGCTCTTTCAGGGTCATTTGCCAGTCCTTTCGTTCTCCGGGGGTGAGACGCTTCGTGGCGACCCCCGGCTACTTGCTTTAATCCCTATCGGGATAGCGGGCTGTTGATTTAATAGGTTTCACCGAAATAGGGCAACTTTGGAAACCCGAAGCGTGAGCGAGTGGACGCAATTCGTCCCTCACTCACGTGTCGGGTTACTAAATCGACAAGTCCATAGAACCCAGGGGGTGAGATGGGACCGATATTCGTACGATTCAGGAGTTGCTTGGAGCGAAAGGCGACAATCTATGATAAGTTAATATAGTTGCAAACACGACGCTTCAAAACAACTCAGTTATGGATGGGAGGCTACGATGACTCTTTGGGCGGCCTGTGACTCAATTGGTAATTGTCGGAAGGTCCATTTTGACCCGGACCCCAGTGCTTCTGATGGGCAGATAGCCCTCGCTGCCTCAGTCGGGGCGGGTGGGTCAAATAGGCCCGGTGACGTAAAAACGATCCAACAAGCTCTCAACAACATCGAGGCGATGGATGGCGGGGCCGACCCAGCGTTGAGCGTCGATGGATTTTTCGGACCGTTGACGGGTAATGCCATTCGGCAATTCCAAACTGTCCAATTCCAAGGTTGGACTCCAGATGGTCGGATCGATCCTGGGCAGAAATCCGAGCGACGGTTGAATGTGCTGCTTGGCGGCTCATCCAAACAAGCCTTTACCGACCCGAAAAGTGTCGGGGCGTCGGGCGCCGTGACGGATCCTGAACAAATCCAACAAGCGTTCGTACTGGCCGCCGATGCGCTCACTCGCGTCCGTCGAGCGATGAGCCGGTTGACGGCTGTACGCTCGAGCTACACAATTTCAGATCCGCTCTTCGCATCTGAGCATGAACGCCGCTTAGTCAAATGGCATTTTAAAGTCCATCGCGCGGACAATCCGGTTGTCCAGATCGATCGGGTTTGGTCGGTCTACCAGCGAATGCAGATCACCCTTTCGATGTCATTGCGACACGGCACTTCCTTTCGCTTGTTCCAGGCTGGAAATCATCCCGACAAGTCCGCAATTGCGTTTGCTCATTGGGGTGGCTACGATTTTGAATTCGATGAAAAAGAGGGCGGAGAACAAGGCAAGTACATCTATATTACTCCAAATTTCCGTACTGCATCTTCATCGGTAATCATTCACGAACTTGGACACTATTGTGGCGGCAAGCGTGGCACGCACCGAGAAATTAGCCACGTTGCTTCGCCGAGCCCCTGGCCGCGCGGAGAACCGCGCGATGATAGTCGGTCTGGACACAATTATGAACAGTTGACGGCGGAGGAAGCATTCTGCAACACGTACAGCTATCAAATTTATGTGTTTCCGGAATTTCCAGAGCACAAAATCCCAGATAGTTTTAAGGGCTAACGATCACTTGCGACTTTGTCTATGCTTGATACATCAGTGGAGCATTTTGCTGCTGATGGATTTGGTTGCATTGCTCCGGGGAAATGCGAAGGGCTTTGGCCAATTGACGAAGGTAGTCCGCTTCCTCCCTTGTATCAAGCTTAACGGCCGTGAGCGAAATTGCGTAGGCTTTTTGCTCCATTCCGACCGGTAGGGACTGAGCATACCCTTCTACATCGAGAGGCCGAGCAAATTCGGCTCGAAGGAACTGTATTGTTTCGGGGCTTGTGTCACCAACTTGCCCGAGGATGTTCTTTTGTTCCTCGTCGGAGATTTCGCCGTCCACCTTAGCCGAATTGATCATGGCTCGAATGAGCAAGACGGCTTGGTCATTTTGTGAAAGGGATGCAGGCTTGGGAACGCTTAGGTTGATTTTGGGTTCTTGACGTTGACGTTGACCAAAAATATCGGTTGGTAGCTGCGAGCTTGGGGACTGTTGGGGGGCCCGAGGCATTTCTCTCGTTTGAGGTTGTCGCGACGGTATTGGATCAGGGGCTTGCCGTGCACCCGCAGAATCTCGACCGACACCGAGCATGTCCTCCAGTTGTTCGGGACTCATGGGAGAGTCGGAGCTGCGTGGTCCACGGGGGTTGCCCTCACGGGGTTTGCCTTGAGGAGCCGACGCCGGTGCAACGTGTCCGCCAAGCATTTCCGAAAGAATGTCGGCCACGCCACCGCCTCCTTTGTTCCCTGACCGGCCTCCACCAAGCAAACTTCCCAAGATGTCAATTGCGTTCATGAAAAGGTTCTCCAGAAAACTGAGTCGAAGTCAAAGCGTCGATCTTACCCAATTTCGATGCAGTGCAAATGTGGCGGCCCGTATGAATTCTTGGTTTTGATAGTTGGAACTCTTGGGCTTCGAAATGCGGATTGGAGTACAATGCGTCCCTAGCGGATTGCCCTGGCATGTCCCGATCCTATGAAAACTTAATCCGCCGCACTGAATGGCGGAGCCGAACGATGAAATATCAACAATTCTTTAGCTTAGTCTTTTTGGTTGCGTTCGTTGCGATCTTTTCGTTCGCACAAAGCCTATCTCAATTGACATTGGGTCAAGAGTCAGCAGAGAACCGGACGGTTGGGCCGAAACGAATCCCAAAAACCAAAGTGGACCGGGATGTTTTGGAAAAGAAGGTTGCCAAGCTTTCATCCGATCTGGACTCACCAAAACAAGCCATCCGAGATCAAGCCGAGGCGGAGCTGGTTGCACTCGGTCCTGTTGTTATTGAGTTTTTGCCCCCTATTGGAGCCGACGCATCGGCGGAATGGAAAATGCGAATCGATCGCCTTCGCGATACGCTTGAAAAACTGGAAAGGCAAGAATTCACCATGCCCTCAACCGTTACGTTGAGCGGGAGCATGACTGGGCGGCAAGCGTTAACCAAAATTGCAGAAGAGACAGGTAACACCATCAATCTTGGTGATGCCCCCAATTTGGACCGGGACGTCGTAACGGACTTTGATTCGACTCCTTTTTGGGAAGCGTTTGATGAAGTGGTCGACCAGTTAGAACTGACGGTATATGGGGGTGACGGCGAGAACATTCAGCTTGTCCCGCGCGCAGCCAATGCCCCGCTTCGGATTGCGGCCGCGGGGTATTCGGGGGTCTTTCGCATGGAGCCGTTGACCGTACAAAAGACCTACCAGCTTCAGGATCCGGGCCAGAGTACATTGCAGATACAGGCGCTGTTGTCTTGGGAGCCTCGACTTGTACCTGTCTTTGTGAAATTTCCGATGGAAGCCATGGAACTGATTTGCGACGACGGGCAAGTGTTGCAATCAAAAATGAATGCTGAGGAAACGGAGTTTGTGCCGGCAGGTGGTTCTCAATTGCAGGTCGCGTTGAATTTCGTTTTGCCAGAACGAAAGGCAAAAAAGATCATTCGATGGAACGGTAAAGTCTTCGTGTCGATACCGGGAAAGCCAGCTACGCTCGAATTCGACGAATTGATGAAAGAAGGAAAGAAGACCGCAACGGTTGGTAACCTCAAAGTAGTCTTAGAGAAAGCTCGCAAGAATCGCGATATCTATGAGGTGTTGGTAGGGATTTCGCTTAATTCAGCAGACCAGACGGCCGAAGCGTTTCGCGGTTGGACAAATACGCATGAAGCGTTTTTGATGGATAAAGATAACAAGCGTCTCGAACATGTGGGTTGGTCGACTACCCGCATGAATGATAAAGAGATTGGTTTGTCGTATCTTTTCGATATCGAAAAGGGACTGGAAGGGTGCAAGTTTATGTATCGGGCTCCAGGCAGCGTTGTTGATCAAACGGCTGAATTCGCATTAGAAGATGTGCCGCTACCGTGATGCAAATGGAATGGGATCCCGAGGTAGAAGCCCCAGCTACGATCGCATTGATCGGTGCTGGTCCGGTCGGGATTGAAGCGGCGATATACGCGAGGTTCCTTGGCTACTTCGTCTCGATCTTTGAACAGCGACGTGTGGCTCATCGTATGCTGGATTGGCATGATCGACCGCTGGACGTGACGGTCAAGGAGTGCACGACTTCCATGGGCCATGCGGCCATCGCGGCGCAGAACCCAGAGTATGTTCGGAGAACGCCAGACGAAGTCTTTACAGGTCGTACGTACGCAGAAGAGTACTTGCTGCCACTTGCAAAGACTGACTTGCTTTTCGACGACATTCATTTTTTAAGCCCGGTGGTGGACGTTTCGCGCTATCGTACGTTTATTACCGACGAAATCGATCGTCAAGAGAGGTGCAACGATGAGTTTCGTATCTTGGTCGATGGTCGCCACCGAGGGGCATGGGTCTCGCGAGCAGACGTTGTGATTGATTGTCGCGGTGCGACTCAAGGGTTATCCGGCATTGGTCCAGGCGGGGGCCTCGCGATCGGCGAAAGTGCGATTCGAGATTCCTTTCTGTACCATACCCCGCTAGATCGCAAATTCGAAGCGAAATCGGTTGTTGGCAAACATGTTTGCCTTTTGGGCCAGTCCATGCGTGCTGCGCAGTTTGCGTTGGAGTATTTGACGCGGTTCGGCAACGAGACCAACGGTCGTTTGACGTGGATACTTCGCCCGGACAGACTCCATGACAGCCGCGTTGTTACGAAAGCTTTAGATGCAATTAGCAATGAGCCATCTTGCAATATGGTCACTATCGAATCGCTTGGCGTGGAGCAGATTCAACGCAACGAAGCCGGCTCCTATTTGTTGAAATTCCTAAAGGACGACGATTCAACGGTTGAGATGCAATGCGACGCTGTGGTGGCATTAACCTTTGGTCGCGAAGGCAGACTTTCTGGTGAGCTGTTCGATGGCAGGCCGGCACAGTTGGAGGGTTGCCCAGGCTTTGTCACGAGCGAGCCTGGTTTTTATAGGTTGCGAGGTGGGAATATCGAGGAGGGAACTGGGGTTGGATTGTCCGACACGTTTCGAAGCATTCGACAGTTGTTTGCGATGTTGGCTGGCAGGCACGACCTGGATCTCTACGATATCATCTCGAGACAACAAAACGCGACAGACATTCCCTAGTTGGCCGCGCGTACAACCTAGTTGGCGGCATGTACAACGCGAACGATTCATTGGATAAAAAAGATGAAATTTGAGGCAGTGATTTTCGACCTTGACGGCACCTTACTTGACTCGCTGGAGGACATTGCCGCAGCGGCCAATCGCGTCCTTGCGGAATTGGACAAACCAACGTATCCGGTTTCGGCTTACAAGGAACTCGTTGGGGATGGCTTGGCGATGCTTTTTCAGAGAGCTCTGCCGGAATGCGAGAGTCAGCCTGAGCTGAAATTAGACTGCATGCGACGCTTCGAGGCTGCTTACTCTGGTTGCTGGCATAATCAGTCGAAGCCCTACGACGGGATCGAGGAGCTTTTGAAATCACTCAACCAGAACGAGGTGAGTTTGTCGGTTCTGTCGAATAAAGCGGACGCATTCACCAAGAGTTGCGTTCAGCACTTCTTTGGAAACGTTCGATTTCAGCATGTGTTAGGTCAAACGGAACGATTTCCTCGCAAACCTGATCCGGCGAGTGCAAAGTGGTTAGCGGAACAATTGGCCGTCGATATCGGTCGTATCGCTTACGTCGGTGATACGAACACAGACATGAAAACTGCATTGGGGAGTGGGATACATGCGATTGGAGTCACATGGGGATTTCGTCCCGAGAGCGAACTGCTAGCAGCAGGTGCCAAGCAGATCTGCAGAGATGTCGGTCAATTGGCTGACTGTTTGCTTGGCTCGGGACGAAAAACTTAGTTTTTTCGTTCTCGTGATGGACCAAGTCCAGGTGCGCAGGAAGCCATGAAACCAGCCAATCCAAGTGTCCGAACCTCCGATCAATCCAAACAGGAAGAGATGGAGGTCATCAAGCGTCGGATGCACCAGCGACTGGTCGATAAGATCGACTTGTCCAGGGTGGGCGACCTCAAGGGAGAATCCTTTCGACGGGAGATCCGTTTGGTTGTCGAGCACTTGTGCGATAGCGAAAACACGTTTTTGAATCGATCGGAGCGGGACAAAATCGTCGACGAAGTGCTCGACGAAACGCTGGGACTTGGTCCTCTTGAGTTCTTGCTGAAGGACCCCTCGATCAGCGATATTTTGATCAACGGACCCAAGAATATATTTGTCGAACGGCGTGGGCAGTTGGAAAAGACCGATGTTGAGTTTCGCGACAATGCTCATTTGATGCAAATCATCGATCGAATTGTATCCAAGGTAGGTCGACGGGTTGATGAAACATGTCCCATGGTGGACGCACGGTTGGAGGATGGCTCGCGAGTGAACGCGATCATTCCCCCGCTTGCATTGGATGGAGCGTGCGTTTCGATTCGTCGATTTGGTTCCAACCCGGTCAAGTTGGAGGGACTGCTAAACTTCAAAGCGTTTACGCCCGAGATGGTGATGCTGCTCGAGGGTTGTATCAAGGCTCGGTTGAACATCGTCATTAGTGGCGGTACCGGCTCGGGAAAGACGACGCTTCTCAATACGCTGAGCAGTTTCATTCAGAACGATCAGCGGGTGGTAACGATCGAGGATGCGGCCGAGCTCCAACTCCAACAAGAGCACGTAGTCCGACTTGAAACCCGGCCAGCGAACATCGAAGGGACCGGCGCGATCACAGCCACCGACTTGGTCCGAAACGCACTTCGAATGCGTCCGGAACGGATCATCATCGGTGAGTGTCGAGGTGGAGAGACGCTGGACATGTTGCAAGCCATGAATACGGGCCACGATGGTTCGATGACGACCGTACACTCCAATTCGCCGCGAGATGCGATCGCAAGACTTGAGACGCTGGTCATGATGGCCGGTTATGACCTGCCAATCAAAGCCATTCGCCAGCAAGTTGCGGGGGCGGTCGATGTGATTATCCAGGCCAATCGCTTGCAGGGTGGACCACGCCGCGTGATGAATATCACGGAAGTTCAGGGGATGGAGCAAGATACGGTGGTATTGCAAGACATCTACCGCTTCGTCCAAGAAGGGGTCGACGAAAACGGAAAGGCACACGGTTACTTCGAGGCAACTGGTGTTCGTCCTTCATTTATGCCTCGTTTAGAGTCCGCTGGCATTCGATTGCCAGCAAGTGCTTTCCGCCAACGGATCATGATGAGGGCTTAGCAGAATGATTGTATTGATAATTGCCGCCTCGGTTGGAATTTGCGTTGCCGCGATCATTGGTGCCGTTGCCGTAATGGTCCGCGGTGATGAAACTTCCCTTGTCGAGGATCGCTTGTCATCGTTGACGAAGCAAACTCGAAAGGACCGCCAAGGCGGCGACGATGAGTCGCTCATGTTGCGCAGTCCTATGGAGGGGACATCGAACATCATTGAGCAATGGATGACTCGGCAGTTCAACATGAAGGTCATGTTGGAGCAAGCTGGGATGAAAATACCCCTAGCCAAATTCGCATTGTTGTGCATGGGGATGGCAGGCGTTGGAACCATCGGATGTCTATTTGCTCCGATCCCATGGTTCATCGCTCCCATTGCTGGCTTGATACTTTTCTTCCTCCCGTTTTTCTGGGTGAAAATGATGAAGAAGAGGCGAATCAATAAGTTCAATATGCAACTGCCGGAAGCGCTGGAGATGTTGAGTCGATCGTTGCGGGCTGGGCATTCTTTAGGTGCCGGCTTTGGATTGATCGCAGACGAGATGCCGGATCCATTGGCACGCGAATTTGGGCGATGCTTTGAGGAACAGAACTTTGGCGTTTCCCTGGAACAGTCGCTGGAATCGATGACGCATAGGATACCTAACTTGGATCTGCGGTTCTTTGCGACCGCGGTCATCCTGCAACGACAAACCGGTGGCGACTTAGCGGAAATTTTGGACAAGATTGGGAATCTCGTTCGAGCGAGATATAGGTTAGCAGGCCAAATTCAAGCGTTGACGGGCGAAGGCCGGCTTTCCGGAATAGTACTCTTGGCTTTGCCACCGGGATTATTCACAGCGATGCTCTTCCTAAACAAAGAATACGTCATGAAGTTATTTACAGACCCGATGGGGCAGTGGCTCTTGGGTGGTGCGATCGTGATGCAGTTCTTGGGTGCTCTGGTGATCCGAAAAATCATCGACATCAAAGTGTGAGCCCCTAACTCCAACACTCCCCAACTCTCAACTCAACTCAACTCAACTCAACTCAACTCTCCGCAGGAACGAAAATCGTGTTGATCTTGGCTGCCGTCGACCTCAGACTCATCGTTGCCGTGACCGTGTTTTTGGCGGTGGTATCGTTTGTTTGGTTTGCGATGGATGTTTTTAATCGCGACGACAAGGCGACAGCCGAAAATCGTTTGGACATGATGAATGTTTCCATGCGGAAGGGAACGGAGTCCAAAGAGTCCAAAAAGGACATGCTGGCGAGGGTCTTTGAACAAGCCTCGCCTTCGGTAGCAAAACACTTGCAGCCTAAGACCGAAGCGGAAGTGGGTAAGTTGAAATCAAGGCTTGCGGAAGCCGGATTTCGGACCGAAGGTGCCAGTGGCGTATTTCTCTCGATCAAAGTCTTTGCTGCGTTGGGTGGCGTTTTTCTTGCTGGGGGGGTTACAACTTTTACTCACGGGCTGGGGTCCGCAGTATTGCTAAGAGCCGTACTTGGAGGAGGCATCGCATTTTTCCTTCCCGAGTTGGTTCTTGATTTTATGCGGTCGAGCCGAAAGAAACAGATTACGCTTGGGCTGCCTGATGCTTTGGACTTGCTGGTCGTCAGCGTCGAAGCAGGTCTGGGTTTGGATCAAGGTATTAAGAAAGTTTCCGATGAGATGCGAGCTTCGTATCGCGTGCTCTCGGATGAACTGCAATTGAGTACCTTGCATCTTCAAATGGGGCGGGCTCGGGCCTCGGTGTTACAGGACTTGGGTTATCGAACAGGGGTTGAGGATCTCAGAACGCTCGCTTCGCTTTTGATACAAGCGGACAAATTCGGGTCTGGAGTCGCCCAAGCGTTGCGAGTTCAGAGCGAGTCGATGCGGATCAAGCGTCAGCAGATCGCGGAAGAAAAAGCTGCAAAGACGGCGGTGAAACTGATTTTCCCGTTGGTCCTTTTCATATTTCCAGGCGTCTTCGTAGTCCTGGTGGGACCTGCTGCGATCCAAATGGCCCGCGAGATGTTTCCCGCCATGCAGGGCAAATAGTTTCAAGCGGCGATTTTTCACTCTGCCACCATCGTTCTGTCAATCGTATCGAAAATATGGCAGGATGATGGTGGCAGAATCATCGGAGATTGCAGCTTTGAAGATCGGCGTGTGCACAAGTCGGAGGTAGGATTCTGGAAATTAGACGATCGGCAGACAGAAGACTACCATGCCAGGCCACCGTGTGGCACGCCCAAAGCGATTAGCGATGGGCGTGGGAAGTGTGGCAAATGACTCTAGCGATTCACCACGCCCTTCGTACCTCAGAGCGTGCCACCCGAGCCACCCAGTTTATAGGTAGATTTCAAACTGCCCCTCGCCTTGGGGCAAGGTTTCCCAGTGATTGACCGGGAAGCAACCACAGTTTAGTATCGTGTTTCACCCAGACACGCCTCTCGGTTTCCATTTCCATTCCATTTTCCATTATTGGGGAATTCTCTCATGCCATTTGCAAAGTCGCGTAGCCTTTTTGGGTTGCTCATCGCAATAGGTAGTTTTGGTACTGTTCCGTTATCGGCCTTTGCGGAGACTGCTCCCAACACCTTGACCCGGCCTGAATCACTGAGCGGCTGGCAACTCCTATTCGACGGCAAATCGGCCGACGGCTGGCGCAATTACAAAAAGGAAGGGCTCTCCGATGGCTGGAAAGTCTCCGATGGCGTCTTGACTAGAGAAGGCAAGGCCGCTGGCGACATCGTTACGAAGAACAAGTACAAGTACTTTGAACTGATGTTGGAGTATAAGATTTCGGAAGGCGGAAACAGTGGATTGATGTTCCACGTCACTGAGGAAAATCCAAATCCTTGGAACAGCGGACCTGAAATTCAGATTCAAGACAACGTGGCTGGTCATGACCCAGAGAAGTCCGGATGGCTCTATCAACTGGTCAAACCCTCGGCACCGAGTTGGGTCAAAGAGACGGGGGTAATCGATGCCACTCGTCCTGCTGGAGAGTGGAATCAGCTCTTTCTTCGCATTGATCCAAATCAGTGCGAGGTTTCCATGAATGGTGCGCTCTACTACCGGTTCAAGTTAGGGGACCAAAAATGGAAAGAGCTTGTTGCAAAAAGCAAGTTCGCTAAGTTCCCCGGCTTCGGTGCTTCGGGCGAAGGTCACATCTGTTTGCAAGACCATGGAAACTTGGTTTCTTTTAGGAACATCAAAGTGCGAGAGCTGCCGCAAGATCGCCCCGTCGCGCAGCCCGTGGATGGCGTGTTGGCGACTAAGAGTACCCTCGCATTCCCCAAGCTAAAGTGGCAAGGCTGGGATGTGATGGACGAGGATGGCAATCCGAACAAGCCGCTGCGAGTCTTGGAACTTTCCTATGCCAAGGGAGACTCCAACCGATTGTTTGCAATCGATCAAAGAGGCTGGATTTTTACCTTTGAAAACAAGCCCGACGTCCAACAGTCCAATTTGATCCTTGATATCTCCACAAAGGTGAATCGCTGGTGGGATCCAGGCGCAAATGAACAAGGCCTGTTGGGCTTGGCATTGCATCCTAAGTTTAAGGACAATGGCGAACTGTTCGTTTGCTACACCAAACGCGAAAACAATCACTCGATCGTTTCTCGATTTCGCATGGCCAAAGACAACTCGAACAAGGCAGATCCGGAATCCGAAGAAATCTTGTTGGATGTCGACCAGCCGTACCAAAACCACAATGGCGGATCCATTGAATTTGGTCCGGACGGCTTTTTGTATATAGCCTTTGGAGACGGTGGCCTCCGCAACGATCCGAATGCAAATGGGCAAAACCGCGATCAATTGCTTGGTTCCATCCTCCGCATCGATGTCAATTCCAAGTCAAACGGTTTGCCTTACGGAATCCCAGCAGATAACCCTTTGGTTGGCGTCCAAGGAACACGTCCAGAGATCTACGCCTATGGTCTTCGCAATCCTTGGCGAATTAGCTTTGATAAGAAGACTGGACGCTTGTGGTGCGGTGACGTCGGGCAAGAATTGTTCGAAGAGGTCAATGTCATCGCCAAGGGTGGAAACTACGGTTGGAGCAATCGCGAAGGGACGCATCCGTTTGGAAACCGCCCTGCGGTCGATGGTGTTTCGGCACCGATCGAACCTGTTTGGGAATATGACCATACCGCGGGCAAGTCGATTACCGGCGGTCGGGTTTATAACTCGGACCGTGTTCCTCAGTTGAAGGGCAAGTACATTTACGCAGACTATGTTACAGGCAGCATATGGGCGCTGACCTACGACCAATCCACAGGAAAAGCCACTCGCAATGAGCAAGTCATTGAAAAGGGGGTTCCAGTGGTGGCGTTTGGAGAAGACCAAAACGGGGAAATATATTACATGCGAGACAGTTCGCGTGGTGAATTCATTTATCGTTTTGAAAAGAGCGAATAGTTAGTGATTCGATTAGCCGACCTCGCAACGCCAAGCTGGAGACTTTTCATCCTCTTGGTTTGGGCTACTTGGTGGGGAGGCATTTTCTTTTATGCGTCGGTCGTAGTTCCGATTGGAACCGAAGCGATCGGCAGCATGGAACAAGGCTTTATCACTCAAAAAGTTAGCCGAATCCACAACGGATTGTCCGTTGCGTTTCTTGCCTGTCTTGGGATTGAGTCCATTCGATTGCAAAGTATTTCTGTGGGCGTTTTGACTGCAACGCTTGCCGCCAATATTCTGTTCCTAACGCTTTGGCATGCTCATTTGACAAGCAGTATGAACTTCGCCGAGCATAGTGTTCGGTCCACCTTCTACCAACATCACGCAGTCTACCTTTGGTTGGTTGCCGTTGAATGGATCCAAGGCATGGTGATATCGGCTATGCTTTTCCGGTCCGTCTCGCAAAGTGCTCCACTTCAAAGTGCTCCCCTTCAATCAAGTGGAAAAAAATCCAAGTAAGAAATGCGGTGGTGAACGCGTCTCAAGTGGCTTTGCTGGAGACGGGCGACTTTGCTGGAGGTAGGCGAAGGGTGCCTGCAAAATCGAACAGCGACATGGAAAGCCGCAAAGCAATTTGCAACACGGAACGGAAATCGACGGTTTTTTGTGGCGTTTTTCAATCGTAACGGCTTGGAACACTATTTGCATGCCAACGAACAGTTTCAAGCACTTTCGCGATAAGCAATACGCAGTAACAGGATTGGTATTAAATGTTCCAGGCACTCGATACGATGAAGTACATTGCGAGGTTTTTTGCCGTTGCGATTGCGATTTGCCCCATTACCAGTTCTTTGGCGGCGGACACAAGTCCCTTGCAAGCGATTTCTGCCGATCTTACGGCGGTACCGCAGAATCTACTCAAACTGGTGCACACGCCAGAGGTTCAGAAGGAACTGCACCTGGAAGGGGACTCGCTGAAGTCCTTTTTGGATGAACTAGCAAAGATTGATGGGCCATGGTGGCGAGCTCGCATTAAACCAGAAGCCGAGCAGCGCAAGATCATCGCCAATCAAGAACAGTTGCTCATTCCATTGTTGGTTAAGTACGTTTCATCAGAAAAACTAGAGCGGCTCAAGCAAATTGAACTTCAGTCGCAGGGAACACGCATTTTTGCTAGACCCGATGTCAGCAAGGCAGTGGGGCTTACCAAGACGCAAACGACGCGACTTAATGACTTGTACTCTGCGACCGATCGGGTAGGCAAAAAACTGCAAGGATCAAAAGCCCAGGACAAGAAACTCCTGGAGGAGGCACAGGCAGCCAAGGAGGCAGAAGCCAAGGGCATTGCCGAGACTTTGACGCAGCCTCAAAAAGTTGCTTTCAGCAAGTTGATGGGCACTCCGTTTGATACGATGAAGCTGACGCGGATTTATCCACTTGCTCCAGAGCTAATTGAAAGTGGCCATTGGGCTGGCGGTTCGGCGACCAAACTCGCCGAGAATCGGGGCAAGGTGGTTTTGCTCCATTTTTACGCGTTCCAATGTTCCAACTGCATTGCCAATTTTGGTCACTACAATCGCTGGCACGAACAGTTGACCAATCGCGGAGTTAGCGTGATCGGAATTCAGACGCCCGAAACATCGTTGGAACGCGATGTGAAGCAAGTCCAAAACGCGGCCAAGGATAGGGGCTTCCAGTTTCCAGTGCTTATCGATGTCAAGAGCAGCAACTGGGACGCTTGGTCCAACACCATGTGGCCCACCGTTTACGTCATCGACAAGAAGGGCTACATACGATTTTGGTGGCAGGGCGAACTCAACTGGGAGGGCGCTACCGTGGATAAAACGATCGAAAAACTTGTCGACGAATTGCTTAAAGAGGACTAACGGCAAGGGGCTGTTTGAAATCTACCTGTAAATTGGGTGGCACGCGTGATACGCTTCGCGTGTGGTACGTCTCTGAGGTTACGAAGGGCGTTTGAAGTGTATTCGCTATTTCATGACGCGTCGGTCGGCGGCTTCGCTACCTTGAGAGTCAACTTAGTGTTGCAATCCGGATGCTCGACAATAAAGAAAGGCGCACATGGTTCGGAATAGCTTAGTTTTCTCAGTCTTTTTAGAACTTGGATTTATTTCTCAGCTTGCCAGGTGTTTGGAACATCGATTGCTTTTAGTTTGGACCTTTGGATCGGCTGCTTTCGATTTCATAGGACCAAGGCATGTTTCATTTACCTAGAATTCGATTTGGTTTACGAGCGCTAATGTACCTAATGATCGCATGCGCAATGGCAATGTTTGGCTGGTTGCAGTATTGCAATTACTATCGCACACATGTCTACATACAAGTCGTCGATCAGGTTTCTGGAAAGGCACTTATTCGATTTGAATATCGAGTTCGGATCATCACTGGTGATTCCAAACCAGACGACTGGTACTCGAGTGACCTGTCGGATATTCGAGATTGGACCAACCATCAGGGAGATGGTCCGCTTGTACTGACAATCCCGGAATGCTGTCGACTGGCGGTAAAAGTAAGGTCTCTGGATTTGGACGGTGGATACGATGAAACCCATCACGAAGAGCTTTTCCTACCAGAGCTATCGCATACATTGACGATTCGGATGCAACAAGGAATGGAGGTGGAAGGGATTGTGTTCGATGCTGAGAAAAAAAGGCCAATTCAAGGTGTTACGGTTTCAAGCGGAGATTTTCAGGACGATTTTGCAGTTCGAACAGATTCAAAAGGTCGATTCCTTTTGCGAAACGTTCGACCTGGCCAGGACATTTTGGCGGTCCATCGCGAGTACCAAATCGGTGTTGTCTCAACGCATGGTCTCAATCTTGGCGAAGCATCGTCAATTCCACTTACCAGGGCAAGGCGCATAGAAAGTCGCGTATGTTGTAGCTCAACCGGTGAGCCGATAGCTGGCTGTGCCATTTCGCAGCCATGGACGCCGAAGCCAAAATTCTTTGGCTGTTGTGGATGTGGAAGTTTCTCAAGCTTCCCGAGTTTCCCTGAGCGACAGCAAACCACGGACCAGATGGGGCGGTTCGTTTTTTACTTTGACGACGCAGGCGACTCTACCCTTCTCATTGGCAAACAAGGCTGGAGCGAAAAACGCATTGACCTAAAAAAAGAGAATCTAAGTTTAGATCCAATCCTGCTTGATTTGGTTCCCTGTTTGCTTCGTGGAAGCGTGGTCAACAAGCGAGGTGAGCCGGTAACCGAATTCGATTTGCAAGCAGAAGTCAATGATTTTAGATTCTACCGTGGCAAAGAGTCTCAGCATGTTTGTGATGCACAAGGCAAATTTGAATTCCGTAGTCAAATGTCCTTGGATGCGTTCTCAATTCGGTCCACATCGGATGGTGTGTACTATCACCGACGGTCTCGCTCGAACGAGGACGGAATTCCGTTGGACTTGCTGCATCTCCAAATCGAATTAGTGGATGGTTTTAGCCTCAAGGGGAGGGTCGTTGGTGATTCAGAAGCGATCCATCTCACGGAAATGATATTGGTCCGGGGCTATATCGATCCCCATGCTGAATTGCTGCTGCCGAGCCAGGACAATCAGAGCTCTTGGAAAGCTCGCGTCAGTACTCACGGGCATTTTCACTTTGAGCAATTGACGGTTGGTGAGTACACGATGGTGACGTTATGCAATGGAACCTTGGTTAATAGACGCCCGGTGACGATTCGCGACCAAGACGTTAACGTGCGGAACATCGTACTGCCGCCATTGTTAAACGTTGCAGGGACTGTCCAGTTGCCCGATGGTACTGAAGCGAGAATCTGTTCGTTCGATCTCGAATTCGATGGGCATAAGACCCATTTTCGAACGGATTTTCGCGGAGCGTTCGCGTTTGCGAACATCCCGGCCGGGAGCTACGAGATGAAGACGTTTGATTCAGAATTCACCGGCGACGATTCGAAGCCGGTAGCCACTGTTACCTTCTCTAAGAATTGCGATTACCTCGTTTCCTTTCGTGAATTTCCTGTCATCGCGATCGACTCGGGAACCTTACCTCCTTCCAATGAATTCAAGTTCGATTACACCCAATTAATCTATCCAAAACACAGGGCACTTAGGCAAGCCGAAGAGGACCCTCGTTTGCTTCTGGGAACGGAGGTATTTGGCGGCATAGATGCAAGACTCACCTTTGACATGCCTGGAAGCGATCATCAAGTGAATGTGAAAGTCGATGTCGACTCCCGAAGCGGACCAAAGCAGGTTTTCCTCAGACCTAGGGAACTGGTCATCGACTATGCAGTCGGTACTGTTGGCACGAAGAACATAAATGATCTCCATAAACGAGCGCACTTCCTAAAAGTAATGCAGCAGTTTGAAATGGACCCTTTTGGCGATGAAGAGCGAGCGACGACGGCTAAAGCAGGCCTTTCGGAGCTATCTACCAATTGGAATAATGGCGATCATCGCACGAACATGTTCTTCATTCGCAAGGGAGAACTCCTTTCGAAAGTCACGACGGGTGAATTGGTGGAAACGCTAAGCGTTTTCCTGCCTGAACTCAATCCAGACACTTGCATTATCCAGAATCCACAGTTGGGTTGGGCCAAGATATACGCACCCGAGATAACAAGCGACCAAATTACACTGTCGGATGTGCGATTTGAGTCGGGGGTTAATGTCAACGTGGAATGCTCTCTCGATGGCTTGCCAATCTTTCCAAATGAACTGAGGCTGAGCCATTCCGAGGGTGCCGTCATTAGCACGGAATTCAAATCGTATCATTCGAAAGAGTCTTTTGAATTCCCTCACACTTACCCTGGCCGTTGGGCTGCTGAGCTTGTTGGAATTGATCCAAACCTGGGAGAACTCATTCTTGGTCGTAGCGAGTTTCTTGTCGATAGTTCCAACGCTATCGCGATCGAGCTTGGATCATTTGGAATTTACCATGACCTCCATCGAGACAATGTTCGCGCGACAATAATTGAGAAGGATGCAAGCAAGTAAATTCGGCCTTTAGATAAAGAAGCCTGACTCGCCTGACCTCTTCTTGTCAATTCACTTCTTGTCAATGGTACGCAAGGCACGCTTTACGATGTATTGAGTGTCGAGCGAAGCCGATTTTTTTAACCAACTCGTTGTCGTGGCTTGAACCCATTCCTGTCGTGATTTGCTAGCGTCATTAAGCCAGTTGCCGACCGAATTCTTGACGTACTTCGAATCGTCGGCAAGCAAGGGTTGGAGAATGGGCAAACCCAATTCGGGTTGTTCTTTAAGCATTGGAATATGCGAACACCACACTCCACAGGGGCGAGTGATTTCGGACGCGTACCTGCGAAGCCGTTCATTGCGACTGCCGGTCCAGGGCACTAAGCATTGGATCGCGGAAACCGGATCGCGAACAACGTCCGCTCTCAAGGCCAACCAAGCGATCTCTCGCAATCCAGAATGTGCGTCATCCGCAAACAGTTTGATCCAAGCAAGTTTACGTGCAAACGTAATGTCATTTTTCGAACCGACGATAATCGCAGTCCATTCGCGAACGATATCGCTTTCGTGAGTAGAAAGCAAACGCCAAGCATCGTCCCCAATCTTGATACGCTCGGAAAGCCAGCGGCCGATTGCAAACGATTGCTTGAGTGCCGACTGGTTTAGAAGCTCAGGCGTCCAACAGAAACTGGCACGGTCGTTGTCATCGAGTCCAATTTGTTTGCAAATGATGGCCAGAAGTTTTTGGCGTTCACAAGCCAACCATTCCGGAAGATTTTTGGTGGCCACAAGCCCTTCGGACAGAGCCCGCATTACGGGTTCAGGAATTTCAATCATCCGCCGAGCGGGCTTTCGATTTCGAACGGCGTCAAGATTCATTCCTACTCGTACTCCTAATCCTATTCTCGCCTGCCAACGCTAGAACACCCGTCGGGCCAATAGTTTCACAGCCTAGGAGCGCAAGGCGACAATGCGATCTTCTATTCTGCCTCTGGTCCGACGCTGACCGTCACGCTGGTTCGGTTTGCCAATGCTTCAAATGCAAGCTGGACCTCGTCTTGCGTCACTTGGCGGTAGTGTTCCGAAGCCTCATAAATCGTTTCGTACTTACGTCGTATCGTCCATGCATTTCCAATGGAGAACAACCGATTGCTTGGACGCTCGGAACCTAAAATCATACCCGAACATATTTTGTTCTTGGCTAATTCCAGTTCGAGTGCGGTAATGGGTACTTCACGCCCTTGACCAAGGACCTTCTGAATGATTTCCCAATTCTCATCATGCTGCTCGGGCGCACACGCGAGAAAGGTGCAGAATAACCCGCACTCTTGAAACTCTTGTGTAAACGTGGCGGCGGTTTCTGCCATCCCGGTATCAACCAATTCCCAAAAGAGGCGACTGCCCGAATCGTCTCCAAGTATCGTCCCCAAAATACGGGCGATATATCGCGCGTCATCGCAGTAGCTTGGCCCCGGCGAATACTGAAGCGTGTATTGCTGAGTGGCCGGGGGATGAACCATGGAAAGCTGATCGGTGCAAAAAGTTGGCGTTAGCAACTGTCGTTTGGCTTGCGATGGCTTCCAATGGCTCGTCATTGCTTCCGCCGATTTGAGCAATTCATTAAAATCAACGGCTCCCGAAGCGACCAAAGTCAAATTGTCGGGAGCATAGCGAGCTAAGTGATAGGTTCGCATCGCTTCAGGATCGAGTTCGCTGACTGTTTCGCGAGTACCGAGAACACGACGGGCCAAGGGATGGTCGCGAAAATAGGCTTCTGAAGCCCTTTCCATTGCGCCATAAGGTGGCTGATCGTCATACATGGCGATTTCCTCCAGAATGACTTGGCGTTCCGTTTGAAAGTCTTCATCGCGAAGCGCAGGTCGCATCATGTCGCTCAGCAGGTCCAAAGCTGCATGCTGAAACTCTGGCAAGACACTCATGTAATAGACGGTTTGTTCCTCGCTGGTGTACGCGTTGGACTGCGAGCCGAGGTCATCCAATTCCTGATTGACATCTTCGGAGGTACGTCGAGCTGTTCCCTTAAACATCATATGTTCAAGAAAGTGACTGACGCCGGCCATCTCCGGCAATTCGTCGCGTGAACCTGTTTTGACGAAATAACCAAGCGATAGGCTAAACGCTTCTGGATTAACCTCCGCGATCACTTCCAATCCGTTGGAAAGTTTTTCGCTACGAAACTGCATCAGAGAACTCCAAAGGATCGGGCCCAATGGTCACCAGGGACCAGCGACGTGGGGGATGATTTTGATAATGATTGAGCAAACTCTCGCAGGTCAACGCTTCGATGGTCTGCAACAATTCCTGGCGGGATGGAACACGTCCTAAATAAGCCCAATCGTGCGCCATTTGCGAACTGCGTGACGAACTGCTCTCTTGTTCCATCACCAGCGAAGTCCGAACGCGTGCCTTAAGCCTTTTCAGTTCGGCCGGGTCAATTCCCTTTTCCAGCGACCGAATGGTCTGCACAGTTACGTCAAGTGTTTCCTGGGCTCGCGGTGCCGTGGTGCCTGCATAACATAAAACGCTGCCGCAATCGTGTAGCGAATGGGCGGATGCCGAAACGGAATAGACCAAGCCTCGCTTTTCTCGCACTTCAGCAAACAGTCGCGAACTCATTCCGTCGCTCAAAATGCCAACCAGGCCGCGCCCTTGATAATACTCAGGATGATTGTAGGGTACGGCGTCGTAAGCTAGCGCGATGTGCGTCTGTTGACTGTCATGTTGCAAATGCGAGTTGCCAGGAATCGAGTGAACGCTCGTTGGACCAATGTAAGGTGGTCCATTCCAGTTGCCAAAAAGCCGTTCCGCAATGACCAAAAATTGATCCCAGACAAAGTTCCCCGCCAGGCTGATAATGGCCCGATCAGGGTTGTAATGTTTTCGATGGAATTCCTTGCAGTCTCCTAGTGTCGTTTCGGTGAGTCCAGATTCACTACCGAGCGAGGAGCGTCCGAAAACGTCACCAAACCGAAGCCGCTTTAGCTCTTTGAAACACTTTTGGGCAGGGTCGTCTTCGATCGAAGCCAGTTCTAGCAACGCGGATTGCCGTGCTTCCTCGAGTTCATCCTCTGGAAAGTGCGGTTCTAAGACAATGGCGGCCGCAACCTCGAGCGTCGGTTCAAGCACTCTCGACATGGCCGCCATGCTCATGGAAGTGTGGAACGTGGTCACGTTGTCTGAGCGGTCGACACCCAGGAAATCCAATCGTTCCACCAGTTCGCGACTGCTGTAAGGGCCAGCCCCGCGTTGGCTCATTTCCAAAGTCATTCCAGCTAGACCTAGCCGGTCACTCGGTTCATTTCGTGTGCCAGCAGGCAACAGCAATGTAAAAGCCACCGACTCCAACCACGGCATTGGCTCGCCAAGCACGACCATCCCGTTGGATAAACGATGTTCAAAGACTTTTTGCTGCATTCAAATTCCGAGAGGTGACAAACCGAGTTCGAGGAGTGTTTTTACAAAGTATATCAATTATTCGAGTAAGTAGCAGGCGATTTCCTCGGCACTTCGGCAGTAGATGCGATTTTTCACCAAGACAGGATGATTCCAGGTCTTGCCCTGAATTCCCTGCCATGCATGCAATAGAGTTGGTTCCTTGATGCCTACTCGAATTAAGCTCAATTCACCGGATTCGCTCAAAACGAGGACGCTGCGTTGATTTGGCAACGCTATTAACTGGCCACTGCCGAATCGGAATTTTTTCCAAAGCATTTCTCCGGTAGCAGAATTCACGCAAGTGAGCAGCCCTTTGGTCAGTCCTAAGATCATCGAGTCGACTACCACCACGTCATTAAAGTCGGGACGAAGCCTAGCGCTCGACCATTTCTTTGAAGCTTGCCAATTCTCGCCCGTATGCTTGATTTCGACGAGGCTAGTTCCATCCCCTTCGCCGCTGGCAATCAACAACTGGTCTTTGCCAAAACGGACGGGCTGCAACATGGTATTTCCCATACCACCACTCTTGATTCTCCACCGTTCTTTGCCATCCATAACGCTGCGCCCGATGGTGTTTGGACCAACCGAGAGAACGACCTGTTGATCATTTGTTCCAACGAGTGTTAACGCAAGGCAAGTTGCAGCGATGGGAGTACCGAACAAAAGAACCATGATTCCTAACGACTTGTCCTGCATCGAAAAGACTGCTACTAATCCAACGATGCCGAGAATCAGGAATAGGGCGCGGTCGGACCAAGGTGCCCTTGATCCAAAAAGGACCCAAATTGCCAACAACAGCAAATGCAATGCGGCTCCGAAAGCAAGCGTCATGAAGCGAAAGGAATCCGCCATCCCAAGCAGAGTTGGTAAGGTCATGCAGGTCAATCCTGTGACCGCGAGCACTACCATCGGCCAAATCCGAATGCTTTGTATCGTTGTCGAAGATTGTTCAGCCGAACCAGCCGTTGCATTTTCCATTATTGTCTCCATTGGGGATGTATTTCATTGAACCCAGGATAAATGGGATTAGACGAGTTGAGATTGGCCCTTGTACTGGTGTGGCACGTCCCTGAGTTTACGAGGGGTGCGGGAGTTGTTAGAGACATTTGCCGCAAGCACCACGCCCACCGCTAATCGCGCTAATCGCTCTGGGCGTGCCACACCTGACACGCGTGCCACACCTGACACGCGTGCCACACTCAATTGTCGCGTCGTTTGGCCGCTATTCACGTCGAGAACGGTCGCAACCGGGAAAGCACTTGTTCGTGAACTAAACCATTGCTTCCGACACAATGGCCAGCCCGTATATCAAACTCTCCAGCCCACGAAGAAAATCTGCCGCCCGCTTCCTCAATCACCGGAGCGACTGCGGCGACATCCCATGGGTTTACAATCGGATCCACCATCACTTCGGCTCTGCCCGTTGCAACGAGCAGGTAGCCGTAGCCGTCACCCCAGGTCCTGGATACATAAGCTGCA